>Ga0308160_10003795_pt1 | contig 16629 bp, 10 predicted proteins | sample PhyFR1_FD_201036 | JGI IMG/M metagenome (GOLD analysis project Ga0308160, IMG submission 201036) | Phyllosphere microbial communities from UC Gill Tract Community Farm, Albany, California, United States - DLSLF.R1 | ecosystem: Host-associated > Plants > Phyllosphere > Unclassified | place: USA...
TCTCGTACGAAATTATTACATCGAAGTTACAACTGGAAACGCGATGATTAAGCAATTGCCACGCCGCGACATCCATATCGGAATTGGGCGGGATACGATCACCATGCTCTCAGATCGACGTCAAATATGAAAGCTGACGAGGAGGTTTTGCAATTGATCTTGAAACAGGCAGTCGCACGTGCTGATGATTCAGATGCGCTCATTCAAGACTTGTGTCCCCGAGAACTGGGAAATTGAGCGGGGGAGACCAGTCGAAAAGGTATCCAGGAGACGTGTGACAAGACCGCGGGTACAACATGAGAATCCTGGATTGATCGAAGGCACTGGGTGTGCGGACGGATCAGCTATGTCCGGTATCCCGCGACAACATCAGATCCGGTTGATCCTCCGGAGGCCCACTGCAATGTACTGGAGGATCAAAAGCGACGACGTGTCGCGCGACGTAGATCGTGTTCGACGTGTATACTCTGCCGTATCTCAGGACCTACCGACAGCGCGATATCGCTTCGGATATGAATGTCATCAACGTCCTCGCTTTAATAATCTGTGCCAAGGCGCAGAATCGCTGCTGCTGAGCTAACGCAATGCAACGCCCTCGATACGCGCTGCCTTCGCCGCGATACGACGATGCCTTGTATCGAGTATAACGAACGAAGAGGCCGGCGACAACAAGCCTAATTCTGCCTGACACATCCCATGGGTATCCACCGCTACCGTGAGATGTCCCAGGTACCAACGGACCCCGCATACGGCCCGTCTCGCCTCATCAATCGGCAACTCGCCCCATTTTGGCCGCGATTTCGCGCAAAAAGATTGCGATCGGTGCTGGTTCACCTGGAGGCCTACGCAAAACGGCAAAAAGATAACTCTTCCTCGCTTGGGGTCGAACCAAGGACCTATGAGTACCATTTAGATCAGATCTTAACAGCTCATCGCAACTACCACTGTGCTACGAAGAATTGGATGTGAAAAGATGCACGTTAATATATATATACGCGTTGTGAGTTTTCTTCCGGTCCGGATCCGCGCACTGCGCGAGACTTTGTGCTGCTCGATATTTGCTTCCGAAACGGGATATGTACCTCGCTCGCGGTCATCGCTGTTGGCCGAAGCCGGTCGAGGAGTTGTGAGGTGGGGTGCATGAGTGAAGTGAGTGACGAGCTGAATAGATGATATACGAAGCAGCTGCTACGTTGCTAGTAGGATCTTGTAGTGCACGCCACTCTCTTACCTCGTGCTCACCTTCCCCGTGATGGACACTCAACAACAGATCATTCAATCTCTCTTTTCCCACCGCGGTTCCGACCAACAACTAGACGAAACCTACATCACCCACCTCAAGATCTGGGAGGATGTCCCGATCGGATCCAATCAACCTGATGAGGGGGGTAAAAAGGCTAGATACTTGATGGTTTCGGTCAGCAAGTACGGAAAGGTGTTTATGCACAAGGCCAAGAGGAACAATAATGGGTCGTTTAGTAAGGGCAAGACGTGGGGCTTGGAGGATCTTCGGCAGGTCGAGGTGGTCACCGTGAGTCACAGGCCTTTGATCGACCTGCAACGTGTGCTATCGACTCACTTCCCCTCATCTAAAACCTCATCCTCGCAGCCCCAGACCTTTGCACTGACCATGACTTCCCGGACCTACATCTGGCAAACCGAAAGACCAAGGGATCAACTCAACTTCCTCTCCACAACCTGTAAAGTCTACCGGAAATACACTCAAGGCCGACTCCCCGCACTCTTGAACCTCAACTTTTCCCTCGATGATGACAACGGGTCCACACAATCTGCCGGTCCATCCCCTGCCCCTTCTCACGCGCAACCGCAAGTCCAACCTGGAGGAATGTACCCATCAACTCAACATCATCCAGTGTCGACGGGGTCTTCCACGTCGCTCGCGGCTCCTCCACCAATAGGCGGAAGGTCTAGACAGAATTCAGGGACAAGCAGCATCGCTTCCTCTTCTGCACAGACGGCCGGGACTGGGGCTGGAGAGTCGTTTTACACGGCTAGAGGTGATAACGGAAGGCAAGGATCGGGGAGACCGAGTCAGGACAGTCGGAGAGGAGAGGGAGGCGGCAGTTTCTCAAGTCAAGCTGGACGCGAAGTGGGAATGGCAGAGTACGGTATGGGTGGTGGCGGCATGAATGGAGGTGGAGCCTATCCTAGTCCCCATGGGTCAGGACAAAATGCCGCATACGGCGTTCAACAACAGTACACTCCGGTACCGGGTATGGGAAATTCCCGATCAGGTTCGGCGAGCGGAAGTGGGATCGAGACGTACGGTGTTTCTCCTTTGCAACAGACTGGGAGGCTACATTCAAGCGAAGATCGATACTCCCCCGCTCCACCACATCGGGATCATCAGCCCTCACAGAGCCCAGGTGGTCTAGCCATCCCTATACCTGAACCCCAGCGGGGTAATCAGAATCAGAACGGCTCCTTTGGTGGATATTCGCCGGGTGGTCAGGGTTCGTACCCGATATCTCCCTCTGGACTCGCCTCTCCCGGTGTAGGTCCAGCTGGTGGTCTTGCAGGAGGGCTGACAGCGGAACGGGGGGGACTAGGTTCGAGGAATGTCTCGGAGGCGAGGACGCCCACGCAGGCGACCTACGGGTTCAGGGAACAGGCGATCCCGCCGCCTGCAAATTCGAGTGCTACAGGATTGGGACAAGGAGGTGGACGGGAACAAGCTTATCGCGATCGAGAGGAAACTGCAATGTCTACCCCGACCCCAGATTCGTACCCAACTTCGACCGTAAACGCTGACAAGGACGAGTACGAGTCCGAATCCGCTATGCCGACTCCGGTCCCATTGAATGCATCAAGTGGATTCGACCAACAGCCTATGATCCCTCCTGTCCATCCAGCTGCTGGCAGCCGGTCCGAGGAGAAGAAGAGAGCCATGTTGACACCGATTGTCACAGGCAGCACCACGACGACATCGTCTGCATTCCCCAAGAACCCTGCCAGGCAGAGGGCAAGTCGGGAAGCCGAGCCTGCCGCCAAGAGGGAAGAAGTTCGGCCGGTCGTTCAGAAACCGACTGTCGCGGTGATTCCGGAGCCTGCGAAAGAGCCCTCGCCTCCCGTATCCCCGGTTCAGACTCGAGTGAGACGAGCTTCGTTCGTGGAACCACCCACTGCTACGCCTTATTCTCGGGACGTCCTCCTGCGAGCCGGTGCTGGTTCGTTCGCCCAAGCGGAAGCGCTGTTGGAGCAGGACGATGACGACGAAGAAGGGATGGAGGACGCTACCATGGCCAACGTGGAGGAGATCCTAGAGGGATTTGACTGGGGCAGTCATCACATGGTCGAGCATACGGGCGGATCCGGCGATCGTCAGGGAGTCGAGGCCATCGAGGCTAGGTTGTTGGACGAGTTGAATGCCTTGGAAGCTGTGAGTCGCATTAAACGCATCTCAGTCTCTTTAGTAAAAAGCTGACAATCGCGATGATCTATTGCGGCATAGGCCAATATCCATGCTTTCTTAGAAACAGATGACCGCATTCAGAACGTCTTGAAGGGTCTTGATGATGCAATCACCGAAATGGATGAGATGGACAGCCGCATTTCGGGATACAAGATGCAGCTTGGGGCAAGTCGATCGAAGGGACGAACGTATCATCTCGTCTGCTGACAATTATCGTTCCTTGTAGGGTGTGACAGAGGACATCGCCTTTATCGAATCTCAGAACAGAGGTTTGCAAGTACAGACAGCAAATCAACAAGCTTTGCTAAAGGAGCTCGAGCAGTTGCTGGTAAGGATTCTTGCGTTATCATCAATCGTTCGAGCCTGAGCTGATTCCATGGCATTCCGGCATATGCGCAGGAAAACGTTTCGGTCGATCCCGTAGCACTTCGATCGCTGACGCAAGAATCTCTGGAGACCGAAAGAGGTATCCAGAATCTGGAAACCGCCTTATCCACCCTTTACAAGGCACTCCTAGCGATCCGAGACAGAGGTAGGACTCTCAAACTTGGGTAGGCACGCCGCAGAACTAACGATACATGCTGATTCCATAGATACGAACGACATGGCCGCAGCCGCAGGCCGAAAGGATGAATACGAGAACCATAATCGACAATTCTGCTTGCGGTTGGTCGAATATTTGACGATCATGATCAAGTTCCAGGTGAGACGGTGCCAAACTAGAGCGGGTCTGAATGACAAGCTGATCTATCTCTCTGCATATCTAGGCAGAGACAGCAGTCGCCGCCTCGGCCAGCAAAGTAGCATCCGGCGAGATCGAGCCACATGCTCAGATGGAGCAAAAGCTCGGCATGTACTGCGGTCTAATCCTCTACATGATTGAGATGGACGAAGATAGGTATCAGAAGCTGTGCACGGTAGGCCGGCTGGGAACTGCGTCTTCAAGAAGTATCGGCGCTAATATCATTGCTATACACAGAGCTACTTCAGTACCGCTTCCGAACTTCACAGCAAAGAAATCAAGGGTCTCTTCATCTCTCTGTCGAACAAGCTCAAGAAAGCGGGTGATGACGACAAGGACGAGAGTTGTATGTGAAGGCTCGGCGCGAGCGTTGCTGGGATGAAAGCTGACATTGCAGAATGAACCTCTCAGCTTTCACTTCTGCTGCTGCTGCTAGTGCAAAGTCTGGTGCTATGCAACGATCACGCACAGTCATGGGGAATCTGAGAGGAGCTGACCGGAAAGAGAAACGGTCCGAAGGAGAGATGAAGGGTTCCGAGGTGAGTTAGACCTCAACACGCCATTCAGTCTTGTTTCTGATCGGTTGACGTCTTGACTGTAGGCTCTTGACAAAGCCTTGCAAGCCATCGCCATCCAGCTCGGACGGGAAGAGGCGTTCATATCGGACTTTTTGCATATTACGGACTCGATGCTCTCATACGCAGATTACATGGACTTGGATAGCTACTTCCGTCGACAAGCGGTGAAATACGCAACCAAGGGCATGCAACCGGCAACGCAGAAGCTGCGTCGTTCAGCTCTTGATCTCATCTTCGGCTTTGTTTCGGGCGAGGTCAAGGAATGGGTTGACAAGGCGCTGTCCAGGGATCGAGTGTGAGTCATCATGATACGGAGATGGCACGATCTATCAAGCTTAGACAATACGATGTGTACAGTCAAGTATTCGGCATGATGGCGGTCCTTGAGAGGGCTATGCAAGACGCGGAAGATCGGAACGCGATTTTCTATCTGACCATTCTGCAAACACAACTTCAGCGGCTTCAGGGCCTAGTCGAGCGATACATCGCGGACCAAGTCAAGGCGATCGAGAATGCGCAGCTGAGCAATCGGAAGCGCAGGGGTGTTGTGTTCTTTATCAAGCACTTTCCTGTGAGTATCGCAGGCGAATTATGCTCCTTTGCAGCAGCTGACGCCGAGTTTGTCTGCGAACACCAGGTGTTTGTCGCTCGCGTCGAAGCCCAGCTTGTCGACTATGACGATCTTACGGCGCGCGCCGTCGCGAACGCCGGATATGAGAAGATTGTCAACACCATGCTGGACACGCTCCAGCACATGGCCAAAATGGATCGATCCGATGTCGCCGGTGAAGATAAGGGTCAATTGAATCATTCTATCATCATGATAGGTGGGTGTGAATTGATCATTGGTTTCAAAGGGTGACTTACCTGCAAGCCTTTTCCGCGCAGAAAACCTGCACTTCTATGTGCAAGACGCTGCCAAGCAAGATATTGCCGCACTTCATGGCTTCATGGAGAGGGCCAAAGCAATGTACGACGAGAACATGACCGCCTATATAAGAGCGGTTCTCAGGAAGTCCTTTGGAAGACCATGGGTACGTTGGATGTGGCAAATTACGGTTCGTCTTCCCGTGCTAACTGTATGCTTCATCTGTAGGACTTCTTCGAGGCCGTTCAGAAACAACTCCGGTCGTCCTCGGCTCAGGAAATCTCATCCAGTCCATCGTACAATAAATCTGCGCTGAAGCGAGCCGTCAAGGATATCAGCAGTGGGAAAGAAATGCGTAAAGCCATCGAAGCGCTCGTCAAGCGGATCGAGAAACACTACTCGTTGGACGAATCCGATCTGGCGGGGACAGACGATGCGGCAGCCATGTCCAATGAGGCGGCCGCCTTGATCATCACGGTGACACAGTCCTGCGAAAAGCTGCTCGTCGTCGAGGTTGGCAAGTGGTCGGGGTTGATGGCTCAGTGTTACGCGGAAGCTGCGGCAAGCGGTGTCGGTCTTGAATATGGTCCTGGCGATGTCGAGGCGGCATTCAAAAAGGCGCGGGGCTGAGGGGGGCGAGGTGATTTACTGTAAAAGGCAATTGTAATAGGTCATTGATATCCTGTCTCAAAGCGATGTGATGTATTGTAACAAAATGTAGGCTCGTCAACTACAATTCAGACACGTTGAATTGTTGGCCAAACAGCATGAAAGTGATCTGATCACGCACACGTGCTTGTAACACGCAAAGACGACAAACACCCAACGCCTACACCGCATCTGCATCCCGCTAGAAGATGCTGGATGATCCAGAGTTATGGCGATGGTGCCAGGAGCTTTTGACCGTATTCTGACAGAGTGTATGATAAATTTTGCCCTTGGATTCTGGGACGACAGCAACAAGCCATTGTTGAGCAATAGGAAGCGAGGTTTGAAGCGAATTTTTCGAGGTATGTCCTGAGACCTCAAGCGAGTGCGCATCGTGATACGGCTGGCACCATGACCTATCTAATTGCTAAGTATCAGCTTTGGGCTAGACATAAGACGGTGCTATCGCCGTGAAGTACTGCTAGTCAATGCCTTGTGTAACAGAGGTCCACCGCGAGAGAAACGTTCGATACCTATCTCGCGAAAGCGCAAAGCGATCTGAGGTACCGCCCACAATGGCAAACTCTCTCGGGACGCTGTCTGATACTTGATATGGACCTCATTCAAACGGATTTACGTATCTATCACAATAGCTACGACGAGAAGGTGAAGCTTGGAAAGCGTCGGGCTGGGTCGATGAATCGAAAAAGCGTAGTCGGTATGATGCGCGCGGAGGCATGAGATCACCATTGATTTTCATTCTCGAGTCTATTTTCCCCTTCCATCTGGCTCTTGATGAATACGAATGGGCTGAATATTAGCTGTAAGTGGAAGTAGAACCAGTATAAGTGTAACTATTGGGTATGATTGATGTATGAGCCGTATACCGTCACGGGTTTCGTTGTAAATCGATGGTCCATTTCGATGGGATTTGGGCTGTACAGAACCCTTTAGATACAGGTCGAGGGTTCACAGACCGTGCAGCCTATCTGACAACGTAATCACGTCGAGACCCTTCGCATAAGTGACGATTGGTTTTTTTATCTTATTCGGCGAGCTGCTTGCAGCCGCTTGCCTGCGTTTCCTATATGAAGCCTGAGATAAGAGTCTATCAATTCGGATCCGTTCCCGCGCGCGATCGGTTGTTCTGATTTTTGTTCGACAGACACGCTTCCAGACGGTCTAGTACATCCTTTCCATGCATGAACATGTACAACCATAACGCTCGGACGGATTGAACATGACAGGGGTGATATATTGCTGAGGATTTTCGCTGCCAAGGGCTGCGATTGTCGGGCTGCTAAGGCTTGACGGGCGATGGTCGATCGATCGCGATGAATTGTACCTTGCGTTTTTGGAAGGATATGCCCGGTCGTAATATGCCGGCGATACCAATCAGGACTTCTTTCCGATCGGATTCAGGTCGCAAACCAAAGCAATTGGTTCGACAATATGTCAGGGATACTGCCATAAGTTAGTATGCAAAAAAAAGTTACCTCGATCGAATGCGTCCATGTTCGAGTAGAGCTTTCCCAGTGTACCTCCCGTCCAGATGTTCCGACCCCTCTCGACACCAAACGACGATACCACGGTTGCCTAGAGCCCAAGCTGCACTCGCAACTCGGCTCCGGAATGACCGAGGTGCGAATCCAGCATTCACTCAGCGAGTGACGCCACTGGACGGGCAGCTGATCATTCGTCGGCCATAAAGGGGTGAAAAATAACCTATTTCTACATCGGCCTTTGGTTACAAGTATGGCACGAGGTGGCAGATCCTCCGTAGCCTAAGAGAATCTCTGCGATCCCCCTTATTGACAATTTCGAGGCAGATGAGCAGGAGAGGGTTGGGGGGGCCGAGAGGTGGCGAGGTTCGACCCTAACAGCGCGTGAGCGGACATATGGTGAGTTTATCATGTCCGCGCTTCGTCACTAGCTTAGGCGACCGTGGAGGGGGGAGCTTGCTCATCGTTCGTCAGCGATCACCGGGTTCAAGGGGTTCATTGAATTCAAGGGTTGTTGAGGTCGACATATCGTGGGGTCGCCGTCTCAACTTACAAGATCACTACTAAGAAACTTCCATTGTTAACCATCAGAGATATGGTGAGCTCTCAGGTGCAAGTAGCGGGCACGAGGAAGAGCTCATAGCTGATTGTTGGACACCCCCCCTTGATTGACCGACCTCAAAGTCTTACCGAATCGTACCCCCCTCGTTGGTAGCTTCCGACTCCCCTAGCGTCGTCTCTCACAAGGTAAGCAGTAGAAAGATTCATTGATCTCTAATTGGGTCTTCGTGCTGATCATTTATGGCCTTGCACCACAACTGAATCGTTTCCTATACTCTCCTACGTCATCCAACTTCACGAACTACCTCGCTCAAACTACAAAACCTCGTGGTAACATTGGATCCAACAGGATGTAGCAAACCCTCAAACCGGAACCAGAGATACCCTTCGACATGGGTTGAAGACGACCAATGGAGAAGCTGGGAATGTTCATGTGCTCGAGGGCAGGTTACAGCAGGTGCGCTTCGAGTCTGTTAGCTTTAGATCGTCGAGATTCTGTGAATCCAAATTCCGAGTGGATGGACGGCTGATGATCTTGATTACTCGTCTCTTTTTCCATTATATCGATACAATCGGGACCATACGAATCTTGGTCGAATTCATCGTCGTCATCCTTGACATCCGCCGAATTGGACCACGATCTTTCCCGTGTCTCCATCGACCTTCCCCATGATCGGTCGCTTTCGTATCCGGCTATTCCTTGCATCGCACCAAACGAAAATTATCCATAACATCATCTATCGACTACATCAACGACCTTGTTATATGATCACCGCTCCCTTCGTATCGCTCTGCCGGAATACACCGTTCTTTCTGGACAAACCCTTTCTCGGGAATATGGCATCAACTACCTTTGAAACACAGTGGCAAGCAACCCAGACACAGATGAAGATGACTCTCCAGCGCAATGTTTACGGAATCGCACTGCCGCTGAGGACGATGATGGAGAAACGTTTGGTGGCCGAGGTCAGTGTTGTTGCAACATCGCGAATTGTCGATTAAGGGGTCAAGGGCTGACAAGCCAATGGTCTGATACGCAAATCCCTCTTCCGCTCCCCTTTCCACTCCAACCTCACTTGTCATCGACTTCGCCCGAATCTTGAACCTCAACAGACCGAGGACAACCATTTCCCCGCTCTCACTGCCTCTGAACTCCCGCTTGGAGGAAGCATGAATGTTCACTCCGAGATCTTGGCTGGGACGGACGAGAGCATCAACGTGAGGGATTTCATGACTGGCGGTACGTGCGACCTGCCACCCTTGGCTATCATGATTCTCGGCTGGATGGGTTGGCTTACGATCTTGCCCTGTCTTCCTCTTGATAGGTGCTCTGCCAAAGGAGACGATCGATATCCACAGCGCCATGGAGAAGCGAAAAGGAATGACCAAGTAGATCACCAAGACGTGGAGACTTTGACTTCCTTTCGTATTGTTCTTTTACCGTCGTCGGCTGGTTCTACGGGCTGAGTTGGGATGGTCGTGCTTTTGTTCGGTTGTGTTATCATGAACCCATTTTACGAAATTTTGAATATGCTCTCTAGGATGCGATTGGTTTCGAGTTCCATGTTATTAGTGTTTACGATGCCAGCAAGAGTTCTTCTTGGACTTTGTGCAGCAGCTGCAATACAAAGAGCACTCTCGAATTCGAGGGTCTGCGCCATATCGTGCGCCACAGCGATCACCGGTTCGTGAGCTGCGTGCGATGTAGCAGACATCCCCTGCACATAAGTTCTATTACATTCAGGAATTTCACACCCCTTGATCCTCCGCCTTCTCGTTCACTTCGATCGCGTTTCTCCACTTCTTGAACAAGCTCGAACAGAACAGAAGTGTATTGTGATTGGTAGAGCATGGCCCCGATCGATCTAGTTCCAGCTCGATATCAAGCTGACGCAGATCAGCCGGTTTCCGAGCTAGAGAGCCGTCCGTTGGAGGAGATGCCAAGCTGGACTAGGATTCTGGTCTCGCAATGGCCGTTGTACCTGGCCTTCCTATGATTGATAACGGCTTCGAAACTTGAGCGACTCCGGTACGCTCCGTTGCCAGAGAGTCATCATCATCTAGTGAGCCGCTCTCGCTTTGTCATCTCTGCTCCTTGTCCTCGTTCATCTTAATTACGATATTGCCACACAACAGTCAAGTCCCCTGTGCTAAGCAGCAAGAGCATTGTCCCAAAGGAGGATAGGGATTCGATCGCATACTCAAACAACGCCCCGCCGTCATGTTTATCCCTTCGAACCGGACCTGCGTCTGTGAAAGAGGGAGCCAGCAAGGTTAGTGTCTCAAAAATCATTTAATCGAAATCGAAAGCGTGATAGGCCTTGACGATCATAAGATGAGCCGAGACTTCTTAAGCTTGTACCCTAAGATCATGAAACCGAAGTCTCCTCTTCCGCCGGTGTGCGGAAGCAAATCTCATGGCCGAGTACAATCAGCTTGCACACTGCCACTCACGCTGCCACTTTGTCAACAAAAGAGGGTAGAGCGGCGAGGTCATCAATGATCAATGATGATTGTCTGATGTGATCAAGTCGATCATTCCCATAACGACTTGGAGCCCATCTTATGTCAAACACATACCGCAGCTGCCGCTATATCTCATTCCCATACGGACTGGGGCCTCATCCCATTTACGTATCCCGGTCTAGTCCTCCCAGGATTCTCGCACCGCTTATCCGTTGGTAACAACTCGTTGCTCCGGTCATCATGGACGCCGTGCCAACGGACCCCCTCGCTCGGTTCGTCTACCGTCAGCTGCCCTCCAGCGTCCAGAACCAGCCCGAATTCCTCTTCATTGTCGACACTACCCATCTCATCCCTCGATGTGACCCTGCTACCCTCTGGCAAGTCATGAATCCCGAGCTCGCTCCTTTTCCGCTCAAAGAGCAGTCCGGGTTCTTTTATACCGCTCAATGTGCTCATCATGGGTATGCCGAGAGGAAGACCAAGGATGTCGCGAAAAAGACGCTGCTCATCGCGTTTGACCAGCAGCGAGGTACGTTGCGGGTACCTAGCCATATTCTCGCTAGAGAAAAGGAAGTGAAGAAGGAATACGAAAAGGAGGTCAAAAAGGCCGAGGCTGCAGCCAAGAAGGCCGAGGCGGAGGAAAAGAAGCGGATGGACAAGATAGAGGAGATGAGCCGGGTCCGACAGAAAGCGTTGGCGGATCTTGCCAAGGTGAATGCTTTCGAGAAAAAGTTGATCGGGACTGCTGCGGGATCATCTAGGCCCAAGGCAGCTGGCGCTGCGTCTGCTTCGAAGAAGACGACGGCGTCGGTCACAAAGAAGACCACTACGATCACTTCAGCTGCAGCAGCTAAGAAAGCCGTAGCTCCGACGAAGAAGGTCACAACGACTACATCGTCGACCGCCCGCTCCGCTGCGGATCGGCCATCTCCAGATCCGCTGCTTCGCGTCAACACATACACCTCTTCCTTTCTCAGCGCACCTCGAGAACCTCGTCCGTACGCCTCGACGGAGATCTATCAGGATCATTACCAGGATTATATCCCGCAACCTAGAGCGCCAGTTGCGAAGACTAAACAAACAGCTCGGAAGTCTGGACCTTCAAGCATTGCAACTTCCACCTTGGCAACTGCTGCGTCCTCGTCCACCGATTGTGACCCCCAACCTAGAGCGCCTGTTGCGAGAACCAAACAAACAGCTCGGAGGTCGAGGCCTTTGTCCTCGAACACAGCAACTGTTGCCTCTTCGTCCGCTGGCAGGATGAAGGCGGAACCTGCTGTAGCACCGAGAGCCCGACCTGTCAAGACCCAGGCGCCAGATACCAAACCCAGAGTGAAGCAGGAGACCAAGCCCGACAATCACCACGACCATTATGAACGGTACGAAACGCATGTGAAGCCGGAGAGAGAGGAACATGAACCGTTCGCTAACGTCCATGTCAGCTGGGACATGCACGACGAACTGGACGAAGATTATGACTATTATTGATGACGAAGGTTTCATTGCAATGTTTTACTAGCTTAAGGCGGTTTCTTCACTTTCACGCTGGTATACTAGACGTAGATTGGAATGTATGTTGAGTCTGAATACACTCAGGACGATGTTACGAGAACGATGTCCGTTGTTGCTTGCTGCTATGCTCCAAGTTAACCTGTCAAACTTGGTACGGGTCGTTTGTCAGATCGTTTCAGGAACTGCCGTTGGCCATCCGGGCAGCCTTGAAACGAGAAACCTTCTTCGGCTTCTCTTCGGCCACAGTCGCTTGTCCTTCCGCTTTGAGAGGTTTCCTTTCGACAACGGGGTTAGCGACCGCCGCCATCGATGACCTTTCCGTCACGACCTCGTCCATGGGCTTTCTCGAGGTAGGTCCGGGTTCTTCTCGTACTTCCGGTAAAAGACTTTGGTATTCCTTGACCACTCTCGAAGCCTTGGCTTGCTGCTCCCTCTCGTCGTCTTCTTTGAGCATCTCCTCAACTTCCCCTCGACCAAGTCGAGCGATGATCTCCTTCTTCTTTTCCTTCCTGGACATCTTTTCTCTAAAGTTGGCTCGCCAAAGCTTTTGTTCCTCTGACTCTGGAGCGAGTCCCTGAGGCTCGTTGGCAAACTCGTCCGCAGACTCGTCGTCGTCCTGCAATATCAGATTCCCGTTCTCTAGCTTGCCGATTCTGATCATGGAATCTAGGTTCTCTACTCCAGGAATGATAGTTGGCAGATTCACGGAGGGAATATCATCGTCATCCTCGTCCTCGTTGCTGACGTCGAATTTCCGGAAATTGGCGCCAGGGAGTAATTTCTCTCCAAACGACACTGCTTCGCTCTTGATCTGAGCTTCATCTACGTCGTCGTTGTAGAATCCTGTTTGGCCGCTCTCGTCGACCACCCCGGTCCATCCTCCCAACGCCTTTCGACCGAGCTGACTGCGTTTCTGGTGATAAGCCATGGCTGCTTCCCGACTCAGCAAACCACGATCCATGTCGAAGTTGACATCCTCCGTATCAGAATACTCATACGACTTGTTCGAATCGATCTCGTCTTCGTCATCGTCCGGGTTATCCCCAAATACCGAATCGTCACTCGATTCTGGGTCTGATACGGGCTCCGTGGAAGCCGCCTTTTCTAACTGCTGAGCGACCTGTTTCGAGGTGGTCGTCTCACCCGAGCTAGATTCGGGCATAGGAAGAGGTATCGACTCCTCTTCCACGACGGGGGGCGTCGAAGTAGACTTGCTACCACGTTCCACAACCCCTTTGACCGGGTTCTTCCGGTTGATCGTGACCCGCGGAGGCATCTTCTCCTGGACATCCGTCACAGGAGTACGTTTCTCCACTGGCTTGGAAGACTTCTCGACCACCTTGAATTTCATCGGATCACCCGCTCGATCGAACCGACTAGCTCCGGTCCCGATTCGTCCTTCCAGCTCGTCGGGCTTCGCCTGGACGACGGGCGTCTCCTTGGCCGGCGCCAGCCCATTGGAGATTGCCTGATTCCTCATAGCAAACAAACTCTGACGCTTGCTTCCCTGAGCCAACGCCGTGGACCCTTCATGAGCGGGTGCCAATGGCTGAAGCGTATCAGGTTCCCCCATGGCGCTCGGCCCACCCGTCAACTTGTCCAACTGAGCCTGAAGGTCATCCGGCAAGGCAAACTCAGGGTCCATGACGATCTCTGAACGAAAGGGCGCGTTGACTGGGTCTTGCTGCTGGACCACGGGCGATGTCGACGATGATGATCGACGAGAACCCACTTGCGTCTTCTTGACCGAGACAGACGAAGGCAGAGCCACATCCTCGACCATCTCAATCTTGGTATCACTCTTGCTTAGCGTGAACTTGGGAGGACTGATCGACTTCTTCTTCCCCGAATCCAAGAACCCCTTCTTGAAACCCCCAAACAAGTTTTCATTCGGTTTCTTCTTGGTCCCGATCGACACCGAGCCCGAGCTCGAACTCGCGGCAGGAGGCGTCGTCTGTCCCGGAACGATCGGAATCGCCTCTCCCTTCTCATACGTCCTAACCTTGGTATGAGGCGCAAATGTCACGCTCTTCCTCCTCCCCGGGACCAGAGCCTCTGGCTCGACCTTTTCCTCCTGTTCAGCCTGATCCGCCCTGGATTTCCCTTTCCCTTTGTCTTTCCCCTTGCCCGAGACGGTTCGTTCAGTGATATCCGGGATAGAATCGACAAGGTCGATCGTAGCGATATCTTCCGGTGCAGAGAGAGAGGAGAGCGGAGGTTTGACATTCCGAGCAGCCAACATGAAGCCCCTGTTTGAGGTCTCCGAGGTTGTTGAGGTTGTTGCTACATTCTCGTTCTGATTCTGATCCTTGCTTGGCTTGGAGGTGGAAGCCTTAGCCGGTCTAGGTTTCGTTAAAGGTGTCCGACGTTGATCCTCGATATCATCGTCATCCTCATCCTCCTCATCGTCGTCAGCAAACAACTTTTCCCTCAACCTCCTCCTCCTTTCCACCGCCTCCGGTGCCCAATACCCTTCACCGTCCTTCTTTTCCCCACTCTCCACCGACTCGTTGTCATCCTTGACCTCCACCTTCTTCCCATCAACCTTCTCTCGGATATCAATGACAGGCAATCCTTCCTCATTGACGACCTCCCCTCCCTCCTCCTGCCCCAAGATCTCCCTCAGCGGACCTTGTAGAGAGATCGGAAGCGTCTCGATAGCTTTAGAGATATCCCTGACTCCTCTTGATGGATCTTCTGAACGGGTTGGGTCGGGCGTAGGAGGATGAGGCGCGGCGGGGATGGAGGAGTTGGAGGATGTGTCGGAGTGGTCTGAGGGTTCGTCATCGGGTATGAGGGGTGGAAGAGGGTCTGGTTTGGGTATGATAGGTGTAGAGTTGGATGCTATGGTCGGTAGGGAGGAGGATGGTTTGGCAGATGAGGATGGTGATGCTTTCAGAGGTAGTTCGGGGAGTTGAACCCGGTCAATGGGGGTCGACTCGATCCGTGCTTGTAATTCCCTCAGAGCTAAAAGGTCGCCGGATTCCAGGTTTAGCCCACGTACACTTTGTAGACCTACCTTAAGGGATCCAGACTCACCTAGCTCTTTCCGCTTGAGAAAGCTCAACATTTCTTGCTCCGTCATATCCGCCCACCATTCGTCCCCCAAATGTACCCTATTCATTCCCAGACTCTCTTCCCTGGCTCTGTCAGCAGCCATTTTGTTCTGCTCGGCGATATCCTTATCTGAGCGAGTGGTAGAAGTGTACGAAGGCGCTCCAGGTGACAAGCGAGTGCGGTTGGCTAGGTAAGCGGAGAGCTCGGTCAATCCGGCGAGCTGGGTATGAATACGTTGTTGAAGGTCAGACGAGTCGTAAGGGGAAGACGAGGGGTTCGATGACATCGTTCCAGCGATGTGGAGAGACTCGTCGGTGTAGAAGTGAACTCCTTCTGCCAATTCTATTGATTCGAAGCAGTAGTGATCCCTGCAATGTGATCGATATGCTCTATTTCGCCCACCTAAATTCAGTCAAATCGACTGAGAAAGTGACGAAACATCTCATCGAGAGAAGCTCGCGGGCGACTGAATTCTAAAAATCACGTGATCAGCGCGGGAGGTCACTAGGTCAGGCGATATGGTCTGTTTCATGTGAAGAACGCATCGATCCCGCTGGAGGACATGCAGAGAGTATGTGACGTTCACTTGGGGAGGATTTGCAAGGTCTCTGGTGCCTCCTGCCTCAACAGATAATGTAACCTCTAAGCGACTCGACTTGACAACAGCCTTCCTTGCGTGTCGTAAACCGCCCTTCCCAGTCAGTGTGCTGGCGCAGAGACTGACGAACCAACCCCTCACTCGAGAAGAACTGGGAGCCATTCGTCGTCACACACCAGAGCGTCGCCGACGGCATTCGTCATTTCCAAGTTCGCCACTCTGCTACAAGAGCGGCTCAAACATTCCGAATCGAACGCACGACCGACCACGAGCGATCGGGCCAGATATGGACGTGGCCAAAAATATGATTATAAGCTTATGCGCAGTACAACGATCATGCACGGTGACCTCCACCTCATTCGCCGGGGCAAAAGGGCTGCATTCCACTAATCCTCTTGATCGGATGCCATGACCACGTCATCGTCGTCCACCCCATCACCACCACCCTCCCTCGTATCCTCTCCTATCGTCTGCTCTTCCTCATCCCCCTCGTCGCCTTCCTCGTCCTGCTCTTCCTCCCCGTCCTCCTCCTCTTCCGCCTCATCATCCACCTCCCCCTGACCGACCTCCGCCTCAGCTTCAACGACCAAAACCTCCTCCTCCTCCTCCTCCTCCTCCTCGGGCCCATCCATCGCACCCACCGCCCCCGCATCCCTCCCTTCTC
>Ga0308160_10003796_pt1 | contig 16624 bp, 15 predicted proteins | sample PhyFR1_FD_201036 | JGI IMG/M metagenome (GOLD analysis project Ga0308160, IMG submission 201036) | Phyllosphere microbial communities from UC Gill Tract Community Farm, Albany, California, United States - DLSLF.R1 | ecosystem: Host-associated > Plants > Phyllosphere > Unclassified | place: USA...
GCCCCGGGCGGCGCCGCCCGCCGGCCCCCCCCCCCGGGGCGCCCCCCGGCGCCCGGCGCGGCCGGGGCGCGGGGGCCCCCCCGCCCCCCCCGCCTCCAGTCCGTCAGTGCGGAGCCCGTCAGCGAGTGCTGACGGTGACCCGGGTCAGCGCGAACGCGCCGTCCTGCGCGAAGAGCGCGAGACGCCCGGACGGGCGGTCGTAGAGGCGCGTGCTCAACGCGACGGAACCGTCGACGACGGCGACGCAGAGGTCGCCGTCGAGGTGCACGTCGATGCGGTGCGGGCCGGGAGCGAGGGGGACCGGGCGCTCGAGCTCGACCGCGTGCGGGACGTCACCGAGGATCTGCCACTGCTCACCGCCGGTCGTACCGCGCGGCCACCGATCGAGGACGAGTCGGGAGCGGTCCGGTTCGAGGCGGAGCGCGTAGCCGGCTTCCGCGTCGTCGCTGGTGCGCAGGAGCACGCCGAACGACCGGGTGTCCGGGGCGACGTCGAGCTCGATCGTGACGAGCGCCTCGGCGGGGAGTTCCGGCCCGGTCCAGGATGCGAAGCGGCTCGATGCGCCGTCTCCGACGACCGGTGCTGCGCCGTTCACGGGTGTGAAGACATCGGTGACGTCGACCTCGTGCGCGTACGCCGCTCGGAGCGCCCTGGGGAGGTCGAAGCGCAACGATCCGTCCGCTCGCTGGTGCGCCTGGAGGGTCGCCATGGTGCCGGCCCACTGCCACGCCCCGGCGTCGCGCTCACCCTCCTTCGTGGCGATCCACCCGACGAAGAAGCGGTCCTCGCCGAGGGCGACGGTCTTCGCGGCGTAGAACGCGCGGCCGTCGACGGTGTCGTCAGCGGGTGCGAGCCACGGTCCGTCGGGCGACGTCGCGACGCGGTAGCGCGTGCAGAACGCGTCGGAGAACTCGGAGTACACGAGGTACCACCAGTCGCCCCACCGGAAGACGTCCGGGCACTCGTGGGCGATGAACCGGTGCGGCGCCCAGATCGGGTCGGCGTCGCGCCAGGTGACGAGGTCGTCCGACTCGAGGCGGGCGACGAGACCGGAGCGGCGGTAGGGCTCGTCCGGGCGGCGGGTCGCGAGGAGCATCTGCCAGGGGCGCTCGGGCGACGGGCGGAAGACGAACGGGTCGCGCCAGTCCTCGGGCGCGTAGCCGGGGAGTGCTGGCAGGTCCCACTCGGGGTGCTTCGTCCAGCGCGTGAGGTCTCCGTCGGAGGTCGCGTGGCAGACGACCTGGACGTCCTTCCGGCCGAGGTCGGTGTCGGTGGTGATGTGCGGGTTGTGGCCGGTGGAGAACAGGTGCAGGAGCCCGGAGTCGTCGCGGACGACGCTGCCCGTGTAGCAGTCGAAGTCGCTGGCGTCGGGTCCGCCCGAGGGGAGCACGACGCCGTGGTCCTCGAAGGTCACGAAGTCCGTCGTCGAGACCGCGCCCCAGGGCATGCCGGTCGCACGGTCGACGGGTGCCGCGTCCGGCCGTTCGTCGAGCAGGTAGTACAGCCACGCCCGGTCGTCGGCCGCGAACGGGATGACGTCGCCCACGAAGCCGTTCGGCGGGCGGAAGTGGGTGCTCGGTTCGGCGGTCACTCGGGCTCCTGCGGATCGGTTGCGGGGGCGGGGGCTGGGGCGTCCCGTGGTGTCGCGAGGGAGCTTCGCGGGACGTACTCGCAGGGCACGAGGTGGCGCCCGGGATCGTTCGTCTCGGCGAGCAGGAGCGTGCCGGCGTCGAAGCCCATCTGCTGGTGGGGGAGTGCGACCGTGGTCAGCGGCGGGTGCATCTGGTCGGCGAGGTCGGGCTGGTCGTCGAAGCCGACGATGCTGACGTCCTCCGGGCAGCGGAGCCCGAGGGACTGCGCCGCCATCAATGCGCCGACGGCCATGCGGTCGTTCCCGCACACGAGTGCGGTCGGCGGGTCGTCGGCGAGGAACTCCATCGCGAGGTCGTAGCCGGAGCCCACCTGGTAGGTGCCGTACCGGACGGGGACGGCGTCTGCTCGGAGCCCGGCTTCCGCCGCGGCCTCGTCGAACCCGCGCTTGCGCTCGCGGCAGGCGTAGTCGTCCTGCGGACCGCCGAGGAACGCGACGTCGGTGTGCCCGGCGGCGAACACGGCAGCGGCGACGTCGTGGCCACCCTGGAACTCGTCGGCCAGCACGGTGACGGCCGGGGCGCCGTCCGGCGGGAAGCAGTTCACGAAGACCGTCGGCACGCCCTCGACGCCCGACACCGGCGTGACGTCCTCGGGGCCGGGGGCGGCGTAGATCAGGCCGGCGACGCCCTGCTGCACGAGGTTCGCGACGGCCGCCGTGCCGCCGTCGGACGTCTGCGCGGTCTCGACGACGAAGCAGACGTACCCGGCTTCCTGCACGGCCTGCTGCACACCGAGCACGATGTGACCGGCGTAGGGCTGGGAGACGAGCCGGTCCGCGATGACCCCGACCGTGTAGGACCGGTTCGACCGCAGGGACTGCGCGGCACGGTTCGGCTGGAAGTTGAGCGCCTTCGCCGACTCGAGCACACGGGCCCGGGTGTCCGCAGCGATCGAGACGTCGCGCCGGTCGTTCAGCACGAACGAGACCGTCGGCTGCGAGACGCCGGCATGCCGCGCGACGTCCTTCATCGTGACGCGGTGCGACGGTTCCGTCTGCTTTCGGCTCGCCATCTGTCCTCCTTCGACATGCTCATCATGGCAGAAGCAAATACGTATTGCCTCATCTGGACGACGTGTGTACAGTCAGCGAGCAAATACGTATTGGCTCCGATTCGACGGGGCCACGATCGCTCAGAGAGGAGCGACCCATGGCGAACGGATTCAGCACTCCGATCGACCGACGCACGCTGTTCAAGTTCGGTGGTGCCGGACTCGCACTGGCCGGCATCGGATCGCTCGCGGCGTGCTCCACCTCCGGCAGTGGCGGTGGCGCGACGGGCACGATCAAGATGCTCTACTTCGGGGAGCAGAGCGCGGCGACCGCACTCCAGAAGGCCATCGAGCCGAAGATCCGGCAGCTCGACAAGACGGCGAAGCTGCAGGTCACGGCGATCAACGGCACCGACTGGAACGACTTCCTGGCGAAGGTGCTCACGCAGATCGCTTCCGGGGACGTGCCCGACATCGTCAGTGTCGCGACCGAGGGGCAGCAGCTGCTCGCCTCGAAGAACCTGCTGACGCCGCTCGACGACCTCGTCACCAAGAACCTGTCCGGGCTGTCGACGTACTTCAGGGGCATCCACCCCTCGCTGGTCGAGTCGACGATGTACCAGGGGCACCTCTACACGCTGCCCGACAGCTTCAACGCCGGCAGCATGTTCTACTCGACGTCGCTGTTCGACAAGGCGGGGCTCTCGCGTCCGGCTGCGAACTGGTCGATGGACGACTTCCACTCGTCGGCGGAGAGCCTGGCCAAGGTCGGCGGCAGCACCTACGCGTTCGACTGGGTCGTGCGGCTCTGGGGCAGCTGGACCTCGTTCCTCTACGCGAACGACGGCAACCTCCTCGAGGAGGGGCGCTACTCCGGCGGCGACTGGCTCTGGGGCAGCAAGGCGTTCGACGGCAACGCCGTGGGCGTAAGTGGCCGCAAGGGCGGCTGGAAGTGGGGCGACCCGACGGCGAACTCCGACGCCGCGGTCGAGGCGCTGCAGTACGTGATCGACCTGCAGAAGTCGGGGGCGTCCCCCTCGCCCGACGTCGGCGGTGGCGGCACGCTGCAGGGCCTCTTCGCGTCCGGGCGCATCGGCATGACGATCGGTGGTGGGTTCTGGGCGGGTGGTCTCCACAACGCGGGCATGAAGGACGGCAGCTTCGACGTCGTGGAGTTCCCTACGTGGAAGAGCAACAAGTCGCTCTTCGGTGCCGGCGGGTACGGCATCTTCGACTCGTCGAAGCAGAAGGACCTGGCGTTCGAGGTCATCAAGCTCATGGTGCAGCCGGAGAGCTTCGACGCGCTCTGGCCCGGCAACGTCACGACACCGGCGCAGAAGTCGCTGCTGACGGCCGATCGGTACAAGACCACGGGGCCGGAGCACTGGTCGGTGTTCTACGACCAGCTCGACAACTCGGTGCCGATCTCCGCACCGCCCTACTACAACGCGCTCGCGACGGCCCTCAACCAGCGCACCACCCAGGCGATCTCGTCCGGCAACGCGAAGAAGGCGCTCGACGGTCTGCAGGCCGACATCGAGAAGGCCGCCGCGCAGGCGTCGTGATGACCGCGACGACAGGATTCCGCTCCCGGCGGGCTGCCGAGGTCGCAGCCCGCCGCCCGGCGGCCAAGCGCGTCCGGCGCCGTGAAGCCTCGTTCGGCTACGCGATGATCGGACTGGCGGTGGTCTTCGTCGCCGTCTTCACCTTCATCCCGATCCTCGCGTCGCTCGGGCTCTCCTTCACGTCGTGGGACGTGATCAGCAGCCCGGAGTTCGTCGGCCTGGACAACTACGTGCGGCTGTTCACCGACGGTCCGGTCCTGGCCTCGTTCGGGGTGACCGTCGTGCTCGCGGTCTGCATCGTCGCCTTGCAGATCTCGCTCGGCATGTTGTTGGCGGTGCTGGCGAACAACCGGAAGCGCAACGCCACGCGCGTGTTCTTCCGGACGTCGTTCTACCTGCCGCTGCTCGCGTCGTCCGCGGCGGTGTCGATCTTCATGGGCTACATCTTCGACACCAAGTTCGGGCTCATCAACTACTACCTGAACGAGATCGGGCTCCCGGGCGCGCACTGGCTCAACGACCCGTTCTGGGCGAAGGTCACGGTCGTACTCGTGGTGGTCTGGCAGCAGGTGGGCTTCACGTTCGTCCTGTTCGTGGCCGCCCTGATGTCCGTGCCGGTCGACGTCCAGGAGGCCGCAGCGATCGACGGAGCCGGGCCGTGGCGCACCCTCTTCCGGATCAAGATCCCGTTGATCAGCCCGACGATCCTCTTCGCCACCGTGATCGCGATGATCAACGCGATGCAACTGTTCGACCAGCCGTTCATCATGACGAAGGGCGGGCCGGGCACCGCGACGACGACCGCGACCATCTCCCTCTACCAGGCCGGCTTCCAGAACCTGCAGTTCGGGTTCGCCTCCGCCATCGCGATCCTGTTGCTCGTCATCATCGGCATCATCACCGGGATCCAGTTCATCGCCGCACGAAAGCTGGTGTTCTACCAATGACGACCACCGACGTCATCAACCCGCTCCACGCGCCGGAGACCGTCGCGCAGCCGAGCGTCGCCCACATCGTCCGTCGCCGCCGACCGGTGGCGAAGGTCGGCAGCGTCATCGGGCTGGTCATCCTGATCATCGCCGCGGTGTTCGCGCTCGGGCCGCTGCTCTGGACCCTGACCACCTCGCTCCGCACCCCGGCCGAGTCGTTCGACAACCCGCCGCAGTGGATCCCGCTCTCGTGGGACTTCAGCAACTACGCGGCCGTGTTCAACCAGATCCCGATCGGCCAGTTCTTCGTGAACAGCGTGCTCGTCACACTGCTCATCGTGGTCGGCCAGACCATCACCTGCACGCTCTCGGGCTACGCGTTCGCGATGATCAGCTTCCCGGGGAAGAACACGATCTTCGGGATCTTCCTCGCCACCATGATGGTGCCGATCCAGACGATCATCATCCCGGTGTTCGTCATCCTGAAGGACATGGGACTGACCGGCTCCATCGCCTCGCTCATCGTCCCGGCCCTCGGCAGCGCGTTCGGCACCTTCCTGATGCGGCAGTACTTCATGCAGATGCCGAAGGAGCTCGGTGAGGCGGCGCGCATCGACGGAGCGACGCAGTTCGGCGTCTTCTGGCACGTGTACTCGCGGATGGCCAGCCCGGCGATCGCGACGCTCGCGATCCTGAACTTCTCCGGGTTCTGGGCCGAGTACTACCGGCCGCTGATCTTCCTGAACCAGCAGGACACGTTCACGCTCCCGCTCGGGCTGGTCGGCCTGCAGGGCAACCTCGGCACCGGCTCGATCTCGGTCGTGCTCGCCGGCGTGGTCCTGACGATGATCCCGAGCGTGCTGCTGTTCATCGTCGCCCAGCGGTACTTCATCGAGGGCGTCACGGCGGGGTCGTCACGATGACCGACACGCCCGTGACCGAGGCGCCTTCGGCAGTGGCCCCGCCGGCCGACGCCCGCGCCGTCCCCACCCCGTCCCAGGAAGCAGCACCGACCGTGATCGCACCAGCCGACCACCACCTCCCGCAGTTCCACGTCCGCCTTCCCCGCGGCTACGTCAACGACCCGAACGGCCCGATCGACATCGGCGGGCAGGCCCACCTGTACTTCCAGTCCCGGCCGCGCGTCGACCTCGACGTCCCGGTGGAGTGGGGGCACGTGACGAGCGACGACCTCGTGCACTGGACGCTCCACCGTCCGGCGATCGTGCCGGTCCCGGGCGGTGCCGACTCCGGTGGTGCCTGGTCGGGCAACACCGTCCTGCACGACGGGGTCGTCCGCGCCTACTACTCCGGCAAGGTCGACCACAGCCCCTTCCAGTCGGTGCTGCTCGCCGAGTCCACCGACGGCGGAGCCACCTTCGGAGCCCCCGTGCAGGTCGTCGCGGACCCCGGAGCCGAGGAATCGATCACGATGTTCCGCGACCCGTTCGTGTGGTCCGACGGAGACGGGTGGTCGATGGCCGTCGGCGCCGCGGACGCCAACCAGGTGGCGTCCGTCCGGCACTACCGCTCGACCGACGGTGTCGACTGGGCGTTCGTCGGCGACCTCGTCGCCATGCCGCGCGCGACGGTGCACGGCATCGACACCGGCGAGGGCTGGGAGTGCCCGCAGATCATCACGATCGACGGTGCCGACGTGGCGATCGTCGCGTCGTGGTCCCATGCGGAGGGGCCCGGCGACGTGCTCGCGGTGCCCCTGACCGGTGACCCGCGGCCCTCCCGGATCGACGACGGGCAGCACTTCTACGCGGCCTCGGTGATGCGGACGGGGTCGTGGGGTCCGGTGCTGTTCGGGTGGATCACCGAGGGCCGGACCCGGGAGTGGACCGAGCAGGCCGGCTGGTCGGGTGCGATCTCCCTGCCGCGCCGCGCCTGGGTCGCGGACGGACGGCTCCTGACCGAGCCCCACCCGGCCCTCGTTGCGCTGCGCGTCGGTTCGGCGACGGACGGCCGCGCGGAGACGATCGGCGCCCAGGCAGAGATCGTGCTCCAGGACCCGGTCACCGGTCGCATCCGGGTCCGGTTCTCCGACGCCGAGTTCCTCGACATCGTCGTCGACACCGAGGCGGACACGCTCACCGTCGACCGGTCCTGCGCCAGCACCGACCAGCGCGCGGACCGGCGCCCCGCCGACATCCGTCATCCGTTCGACGCCGCGGCGGACCGCCCCGCGGTGCGCGTGCTGCTCGACGGTTCCGTGGTCGAGGTCTTCACCAGCGCCGGACGCTCCGTCACGACGCGGGTCTACCCGGTGCAGGCACCGCCGTGGACCGTCGAGGCCCCGGAGGGCGCGTCGTGGTGGCCGCTCGAGTGCTCGGTCACCTCGGTGGCGTCCGCTCCGCGGGCGGTCGTCGCCGGCGCCGGGACTGCCTGATGTCGCTGCGGTACGGCCCCGTCGCCGGTCCGGGGAGGACACGGACGTGTCGATGATCACCGTCGCCGGCGAAGCGCTGGTCGACGTCGTCGGTCAGGGCCGCGAGGTCCCCGGCGGCGGGCCCGCGAACGTTGCGCTCGGCCTGGGGCGGCTCGGCGCCGAGGTCGAGTTCGCGACCTGGCTCGGTGCGGACGAGCGAGGACAGCGCGTCGCGCGGCACCTCGAGGCCTCGGGCGTGCAGCTCGTCGCCGGCGGCTTCGGCGCGGCACGGACGTCGTCCGCGACGGTGCTGCTCGGTGCGGACGGGCAGCCCAGCTACGCGTTCGACATCGAGTGGGACCTCCCGCGCCTCCAGCGGACACCGGCGTGGTTGCACGTCGGATCGATCGCCGCGTTCCTCCAGCCGGGGGCGGAGAAGGTGCTCGCTGCGGCCGAACGGACCACGGCCGCCGGTGGGATCGTCTCGTTCGACCCGAACGTCCGCCCCGCCCTGCTCGGCACCCGGTCCGGAGCACGCGCCCGGTTCGAGGAGCTGGCGGCCCTGGCGACCGTGGTGAAGCTCTCCGACGAGGACGCGGCATGGCTCTGGCCCGGGCGTGACACCGACGCGGTGCTCGACGCGGTCATCGGGCTCGGGGCGGAGCTCGCCGTCGTCACCGCCGGGGCATCGGGATCCGTCCTGTCCACGGCCTCGGAGCGGGTGACGGTGCCGGGGGAGCGCGTGGCCGTCATCGACACGGTGGGCGCGGGGGACACCTACACCGCGGCGCTCCTCTGGCAGTTGACCCGCTCGCGGCCGTGGCCGGCCGACTCGTCGTCGACGGGCAGCGACTCGTCGCTGGGGCACCTCGACGGCACCGCGCTGGAGGAGCTGGGTCGGACGTGCTCCATCGCCGCGGCGATCACGGTCGGACGGCGCGGGGCCGACCTGCCGACCATCGACGACGTCCGGCTGGCCTCCGGCCCGAAGGCCGTCCGGTGACCGCGTCGACCGTGCGGACCCACCGACCCTCGTCCACCACCCGAACCCTCGAAGGAGAACACCATGCTCGGCAACCTCACCGGCATACACCTGCTCGTCATCCTCGGCATCGTCATCCTGCTCTTCGGCGCAACCAAGCTCCCCGCCCTGGCGAAGGGTCTCGGGCAGTCGCTCACGATCTTCCGCCGCGAGGTCCGCGACACTGAGCCGCACGGCACCCAGACCGGCGACTCTGCTCCCGCCGCGACGTCGACCCCGACGACGCCCGTCGAGTGACGACACCGCCTCGAGCTGAGCGGAGCGCACCGTGGACGCCGAGAAGCTGATCGTCATCGGGGTCGTCGCCGCGGTCTTCGTCGGACCGCACCGCCTCGTCGGTCTCGCGCAGCAGCTGGCCGGGTTCATCCGACAGCTCCGTCACTGGGCGGAATCCACGAAGGCCCAGGTCGAGGAGGAGATCGGCGTCGAGATCGACTGGTCCGAGCTCGACCCGCGTCGGTACGACCCGCGCCGGATCATCCGTGATGCGCTGACGCACCCGTCGTCAGCGAGCGAGTCGGGGGAGCGGGCGTCAGCGGCGACGGCTGTCACCCATGAGACTCAGCAGTGATGCCCCGCGCCGCTCCGCGGAGCGCGTGAGTTCCCCACCACGGGATCCGCGGTCGGAGCGTCCGATGCACGGACGCCTCAACGGACATCAGCGCTCGACCAGAGCCCGCGCGCGAGTCCCCACGCCCGGCGGACGACCGGGTGCAGTTCCGTGGCTGCCGCGACGAGCAGCGTGCAGGTCTGCGCGATCAGGAACACCACGAGCGCAACCGACGCGAACGCGGTGACGATCCACGCGGTGGCCGGCACCAGGAGCAGCATCCCGAGCACGCGGACGGCACGGGGTTCCACGGGCTGCCGCGCGGAGAGGAGCCCGGCTGCGACGAAGGCGAGCGGGACCAGTGCTTGCAGGAGGAGCGCGACGGGGAACCACAGCTGACTGCTGGTCGCCGGGGACTGCGTCGCCACGAAGCCGACGACGCCGGCGGCGACGAGGATGCGCACGGTATCGCGGGTGAACGCTCCACCAGCGGCAGCCATCGACCCTGCTGCCACCGACGTCGCGGCCAGGACGGGCACGGCGATCGCACCGAGGACGTGGTGCCCGATGAAGCCCAGCAGGTTGTCGATCGCGAGCAACGCCGCGCAGGAGGCGCCGGCAGCGAGGGCGACGGATGGTCTCGTTCGCGACCCCCTCATCGCTCGCTGCCGTCGATCGGTTGCGAAGAGTCGCCGGTCCCTCCGTGCGCAGTCAACGATCGCCGCTCGTCTGCGCTCAAGTTCATCCTCCCCGAATCATCGCCACGGGCGCGGCGACGAAGCCCAGAATGCTGCACATCAGCGAACGGTACGACCTCACGGGTGCGAGCAATACGGGGAAGATGACCCTTGACTACGTAGACAACCCCGTGGTTACCTGTCTCCCACACCCGATCCCCCCTCGGGCCCGAGGCTGCAGCGAAGGAGCTGGCACATGAGCGACACCGCCCCCGTCCGCCGCCTGCGCCCCGCCTCGATGACCGACGTCGCCGCCCTCGCCGGCGTCTCCCAGAAGACCGTCTCCCGCGTGGTGAACGACGAGCCCCACGTCACCGAGGCCGTGCGCGCCAAGGTCGAGGCCGCGATCGCCGAGCTCGGTTTCCGCCCGAACGCCGCCGCCCGCTCCCTCAAGTCCCAGCGCTCCCGCCGCGTCGGCCTCATCACCATCGGCACGAACCTGTACGGCCCGACGGCGATGCTCACCGGCGTCGAGCAGGCCTGCCGCACGAACGGCTACAGCCTCGCCGTGGTCCGAACGGTGACCGCGACCGCCGAGGAGCTCCAACCCGCGGTGGACTCCCTCATCGGCCAGGACGTCGAGGCGATCGTCTTCTCCGAGCCGGTCGACAACCAGATGGACCAGCTCCGCATGCCCTCGGGCGTGACCGTCCTGACGCTCGGGCCGCCCGACGTCGCCGACCGTGAGAACACCCTCGCGGTCGGCCTCGACGAGACCGGTGCCGCCTTCGCTGCGACCGACCACCTGCTGGCCCTCGGTCATGAGACCGTGTGGCACATCGCCGGCCCCGGGAACTGGACCTCGAGCCAGCGCCGGGAGACCGGTTGGCGCGCGGCCCTGCAGGATGCGGGCGTCGCCGAGCACGAACCGGTCGAGGGGGACTGGTCGCCGCAGAGCGGCCACGACGCGATGCGCGCGCTCCTCACCCGACCCGACGTGACCGCGGTGTTCGTGGCGAACGACCAGATGGCGATCGGCGCGATGTCCGCGATCCAGCAGGCGGGTCTGTCCGTCCCGGGCGACATCAGCATCGTCGGCTTCGACGACATGCCGATCGCGGCGTTCCTGCCGGTGCCCCTCACCACCATCCGCCAGGACTTCGACGAGGCCACCCGTCTCGCGATGCACCGCCTGTTCCGGACGCTCGACGGCCACCCGCCGGCAGAGCGGCACCGGATGCTCCCCGGCCAGCTCATCACGCGCGCCACCAGCGCGCCGCCGTCACCGGAGCGGCGTCACCTCCGCCCCGCCGACTGAACACCGGACGGGAGGCGCGGCTTGCCGCCGTCCCGTGAGTGAGCGCTCACGCGCGCTCGCCTCCACACCCGCACCCACCTCGACGACGACGTCAGGAGACGACACGTGACCCCAGTACCACCGCGACCCGGCACGACCGCTGCAGCCGCGCCTCCCGACCGGAACGCGAGCCCGGGACCCAGCCGACGCGACCTGCTCCGATGGGGCGCCGCTGCTGGCGGAGCCTTCGCGCTCAGCGGCCTGCTGGCCGCCTGCTCACCGCAGTCGACCGCAGCCGTCCGCTCCGGACGCGCCGACCTGGCGTTCTGGACGCACGACCCCGGCTACGAGAAGTTCTTCACCCAGGCGCTGCCGGTCGCCGACCGGAAGTCCGACTTCCGGTTCGCGCTCGACATCACCACGATCGCGGCGGCCGACATCCCGACGAAGCTCATCGCCCAGGCGGTCGCGGGCACGGGCACACCGGACGTCGCGGGACTCGAGATCGGAGCGTTCTGCCGGATGCTCCGCGGCGACATCGCGAAGGAGCTGCTGAGCGACCTGTCGCCGTCGGTGGCCGCGCAGCAGGACGACCTGATCGCCGCACGACTGACGCCGTTCTCGAAGGACGGACACCTCTACGCGCTCGACTCGGACACCCCGCTCTGCGTGTACTACCACCGTGCCGACCGGTTCGAGGCCCTCGGCATCCCCGACGACCTGACGACGTGGGAGGAGTACATGGACCTCGGGGCGAAGCTCAACAAGAGCAAGGGCGTCTCGCTGCACGCGGTCGCGGTCACCGACCCGGGCGGCACGCTGCAGAGCTACCAGATCCTGCTGCTCCAGCGCGGCGGCGACCTGTACGACGAGGACGGCGGCATCGCCATCCAGACCCCGGAGGCCGAGCGCACCCTGCAGTTCCTCGTCGACGGCGTGCAGTCCGGAGCGATCGCCACGGTCGCGGACATGTACGGGCCGAGCCTGCAGTCCGGGCTGAAGGGCGGCACGATCCTGGCGGTCGACATGCCCTCCTGGTACGCCAGCTACGGCATCAAGCCGAACGTCCCCGAGCAGAAGGGGAAGTGGCGCGTCCGGAACCTGCCCCGGTTCGCCGGTGGCGGCAGCACGACGAGCGTCGGCGGCGGGACCGGGTTCGCGGTGCTCCGCGACAAGCCCCTCACGAAGGCGGGGATCGACCTCGTGCTCGCGGCGTACCTCGACCCGGACCAGCAGGTGAAGCGGTACCAGGACCTCGGGTACCTGCCGACCCTGCGCTCGGTGTACGACGACCCGCGCCTCGCCGCGATGAGCGACCCGTACTTCGGCGGGCAGCAGCTGTTCGGCGTCTACAAGTCCGTCGTCGACGACGTCCCGTCGCAGCACCAGAGCGCCGACGCAGCGATCCTGCAGACCGTCCTGAGCGGCTACATCATCAAGGCCTACAAGGGCCAGATCTCCCCGAAGCAGGCGCTCGACGCCGCTGCGGCCGACTTCCGCGGCCAGACCCGCGCCTGAGGAGGACGACGTTGTCCACATCCACCGCCACCGGCATCCCGGTGTCCGCCACCACGGCCGATCCGCCGGCCCGACGACGACGGCTCAACACGAACGGCGGCAGCGCGCCGTACCTGTTCATCGCGCCGTTCTACGTGTTGTACGGCCTGTTCATGATCGTGCCGGTGCTCGCCGCCGTGTACCTGTCGCTCACGGAGTGGGTCGGTCTCGGCACCCCGAACTGGATCGGGCTGTCGAACTACGCGAACCTGTTCCGCGACACCAGCTTCGGCACCGCCCTGGTGAACTCGCTGATCTACACGCTCATCGCCGTGTTCGTCATCGTGCCGGTCTCCCTGCTCGTCGCGCAGGCGCTCAACGCCAAGGGGCTGCGCGCCCGTGACCTGTTCCGCGTGACGTTCTTCATCCCGATGGTGCTGTCGCCGATCGTCATCGCGCTCATCTACAGCCTGGTGTTCGACACGAACTACGGGCTGCTCAACGCCTCGCTCAAGGCGCTGTTCGGGCTGCCGAACACCGACTGGCTCGGGGACCCGACGCTCGCGAAGGTCGCGATCGGGTTCGTGCTCCTCTGGCGCACGGTCGGGTACCTGACGATCTTCTTCCTCGCGGCGCTCCAGAACGTGTCGCCGGAGCAGTACGAGGCCGCGTCGCTCGACGGTGCCGGCACGTTCCGGAAGTTCACGAACGTGACCCTGCCGGAGATCCGACCGGTCACGAGCTTCGTCGTCGTCACGTCGTTCATCAGCGCCGCGCAGCTCTTCGACGAGCCGTACCTGCTGACGAAGGGCGGCCCGGGCGAAGCGACCCTGTCCGTCGCCATGTTCATCTACCGCGCCGCGTTCGAGCGACAGCAGTTCGGGTACGCGGCCGCGGCCGGGGTCGTGCTGTTCGTCATCGTCTTCGGCGTCAGCCAGATCCTCAACCGCGCACTCGCCATCGGGAGGGACGCATGACCGCCACCACCGACCGCCCGACCACCCGGGCCGTCACCACCGCCGGAGGTCGGGCGCCCCGCACCGGCCCGCCCCGCACGCGCGGGTGGGTCGCCCGCCGTGGGCTGCTCTACGCGACCCTCATCGCCCTGCTGCTCGTGTTCGTCTTCCCGCTGCTCTGGGCCCTGTCCGGCTCGTTCAAGCGACGCGGCGACATCTTCGCGACACCGCCGTCGCTGATCCCGAACCCGGCGACCGGCGAGAACTACTCCAACCTGCTGTCGACCCAGCCGTTCTGGGCGTGGTTCGGCATCAGTGTCGGGACCGCGCTCATCGCCACCGTCGTGTCCGTCTTCGTCTGCGCGATGGCGGGCTACGGGTTCGCGAAGTTCCGGTTCCGGGGCAAGCGGGTGCTGTTCGCGGTGATGTTCTCGTCGCTGTCCGTGCCGTTCGCGGTGATCCTCGTGCCGCTCTTCATCCTGGTGGTGAAGTCGGGGCTCACGAACCCGTGGTTCTCGCTCGTCGTGCCGTGGGTGGCCCCGGCGTTCGGCATCTTCATGATGCAGCAGTTCATCGTCCAGGCGATCCCGGACGAGATCATCGAGGCCGCCCGCATCGACGGCAACTCGGAGTTCGGCACGTTCCGTCGTGTCGTGCTCCCGTTGCTCCGGCCGTCCCTCGGCGCACTCGCCGTGTGGAGCTTCCTGCAGAGCTACAACTCGTTCCAGTGGCCGCTGGTCCTGTTGTCCGACTCGAACCAGTACACCCTGCCGCTCGGCCTCAACGCGATCTTCGCCTCGGAGAACCGCTCGTACGACCTCGTGCTCGCCGGCGCCGTGCTCGCGAGCGTGCCGACCATCCTCGTGTTCCTGCTCCTCCGCAAGCAGTTGCTCGACGGCCTGACGGCCGGCGCCGTGAAGGGCTGAGACATGACCCGCGACCAAGCACCCTCGAACGGAGTACCCCGCACCATGCAGCACGACCGCGTCCTCTTCGGCGCCGCTTACTACCACGAGTACCAGCCCACACCGCGGCTCGACGAGGACATGCGCCTCATGCAGGAGGCCGGGTTCTCGGTCATCCGCGTCGGCGAGTCCGTCTGGAGCACCTGGGAGCCGGAGAACGGCCGGTTCGACCTCGAGTGGCTCGCCCCGGTGCTGGACGCCGCACACGAGCACGGCATCCGGGTGGTCCTCGGAACGCCGACCTACGCGGTGCCGATGTGGCTCGCCCGCATCGTGCCGGAGATCAACGTCCGGCGACGGACCGGCGGCGAGGCGATGGGCTGGGGGGCTCGCCAGGAGATCGACTACGCCCACCCCGCGCTCCTGTTCCACGCCGAGCGGGTCATCCGGAAGATCGTCGCCCGGTACGCCGACCACCCGGCCGTGATCGGGTACCAGGTCGACAACGAGCCGGGCAACGAGCTCATCGCGAACCCCGAGGTGTTCCAGCGGTTCGTCGACCACCTGCGCCACACCTACGGGAGCGTCGAGCGGCTCAACGAAGAGTGGGGGCTGACCTACTGGTCGCACCGGCTCTCGACCTGGGCGGACCTGTGGACCCCGGACGGCAACGCGCAGCCGCAGTACGACCTCGCGTGGCGTCGGTTCCAGGCCTCGATCACGACGGACTTCATCGCCTGGCAGGCATCGGTCGTGCGGGAGTACTCCCGTGCGGACCAGTTCGTCACGACGTGCATCGCCTACGAGCGGCCCACCGTCGAGGACGAGGTGCTCACCCGTTCCCTCGACGTCACGGCCGGCAACCCCTACTACCGGATGCAGGACGCGCTCGAGCTCCCGAGCACCGACGAGCCGGCCCAGTTCTGGACGTCGTCCGGCGCCTGGTCGATCGTCGCGTCGGGCGACCGGATGTACGGGTCGAAGCAGGCGCCGTTCCTCGTCACCGAGACGAACGCGCAGGCCATCGGCTTCTCGTGGATGAACGAGCCGGCGTACGAGGGACAGTGGCGCCAGGCCGCGTGGGCGCTCGTGTCCCGTGGCGCCTCGATGATCGAGTACTGGCACTGGCACACGCTGCACTACGGGGTGGAGACGTACTGGGGCGGGGTGCTCCCGCACTCCCAGCAGCCCGGGCGGACGTACGAGGAGATCGCCCGGATCGGTGCCGAGTTCGCGCGCGCCGGGGACCGGGTCGCCGGACTCCGGCCGCACGCCGACGTCGCGCTGCTCTTCTCGAACGAGTCGAAGTGGGCGTTGAACGAACACCCGGCGCTCGGCGACGGCATGGAGCCCGACCGCCGATCGTGGCAGACGGTCTACGACGCCTTCGCCCGCGGGGTGTTCGACGCCGGGCTCCAGGCGAACACGGTGCACCCGTCGCAGGTGTTCGACCGCGACCCGGAGTCCTTCGCCGCCGAGCGCCCGGTCCTCGTCGCCGCGGCGTTCACCATCGCCACCGATGCGCAGCTGCAGTGGCTCGCCGCCTACGCCGAGGCCGGCGGCCACCTCGTGGTCGGCATCCGCACCGGCTACGAGGACGAGGAGGCGCGTGCCCGGCTCGAGCGCAAGCCCGCCTTCCTCGACGTCGCGGCGGGCGTCCACTACGACGAGTTCAGCAACCTCGGTCGCCGCATCCCGGTGTCCGCCGGGGCCGCCGCGACGGACCACGGGTTCTCCGTGCCGGTCGGGGCCACGGCGACCCGGTGGGCGGACGGCCTGCTCGTCGACGACGCCGACGTGCTCGTCGGGTACGACCACCCGCACCACGGCCGGTTCGCCGCGGTCACCACCCGTGCGCACGGTGCCGGACGGGTGACCTACGTCGGGACCGTCCCGGACCCGGCGCTCGCCGCGGCGCTCGTCGACTGGGCGGCTCCGCGGGCGGACGGAGCACCCGGCTGGCGTCCCCAGACCGACACGCAGTCGGTGCAGAGTTCGGTCAACGGACGCGGGGAGACCGTGCACGTGGTCCACAACTGGTCGTGGACGCCGAGCACCTTCCGGGTGCCGGTCGCGGCGGAGGACGTCCTCGACGGCACGGCGCTCGCCGCCGGGTCCGAGCTGTCGCTCGGGGCGTGGGACGTGCGGGTGCTGGCCGTCCGGTAGGCGACCACTGCGGGACGGGAGGC
>Ga0308160_10003798_pt1 | contig 16620 bp, 17 predicted proteins | sample PhyFR1_FD_201036 | JGI IMG/M metagenome (GOLD analysis project Ga0308160, IMG submission 201036) | Phyllosphere microbial communities from UC Gill Tract Community Farm, Albany, California, United States - DLSLF.R1 | ecosystem: Host-associated > Plants > Phyllosphere > Unclassified | place: USA...
AGGTCAACGCCCTCGTGGGTATCGCTCCGTCCAACCACGGCACCCAGGGCTTGATCGTTCCCTCTCCGGACGGGCTGCCCTCAGCAACGACGGCCGGCGGGTCCAGCTGCCAGGCCTGCTCCGATCAGCAGGCGGGCTCACCGTTTCTCACCAAATTGAATTCGCTGGGTGACGCCCTCTCCGGGCCGGCGTACACGGTCATCTCCACAACCCACGACGAGGTCGTAACCCCGTACCAAAGCCAGTTCCTGGCAGGTCCTGCGGAGAAGGTCACCAACATCACCATCCAGGACAAGTGTCCGGCGGACCCGATCGAGCACGATCAGACACCTAACGACCCCGTTGTCCAGCGGTTGGTCCTGAATGCGCTCGGACGTCCGGCCGGACAGCCCGGGGACCCCGCGTTCGAGCCGAACTGCGTCTAGGGACACGGCCCGGGCTGGAAGCTCAAGGGGAAAAGCAAAACCCCGCGCATTCTTCGGAATGCGCGGGGTTCTTTTCGAGCTTCCTATCAGAATCGAACTGATGACCTTTTCATTACGAGTGAAACGCTCCGGTAGACTTATGGCATGAGCTGCCCGAGAAAACCGCGGAATCTAGGGGTTTTTGTATCTACGGAGTATGCACATGCATGAGCAGGGGTGCTCAGTGATGAGTACACTAATGAGTACACCCGCCGTGGGTTGTCATTTCAGGGAGGAACTTCGTTGGCAAGAGGCAAGGGCGACGGCTCGCTATTCAAGGACTCCCGCGGGCTGTGGACGGTGCGGATCGAGCTGCCGCCGGGCCCAGGTGGAAAGCGCAGGCAGAAGGTCATCCGTCGGAAAGACAAGAAGGCCGCCGTGGCCGAGATGGCGGTGATTAAGAAGGAACTCGACAAGCTCGGCGACCTGCCGACGTCGACTCTCACCGTCGAGAAGTGGCTCCGTCGCTGGATCGACGAGATCGCCCCAAACGAGATCAGGCCCAAGTCGTATGCCTCCTACAAGTCCACCGTTGACGGCTGGCTGATACCGACCCTGGGCAACAAGAAGATCGATGCGCTCAATGCCGACCACGTGCGGCAGATGTTCAAGATCATTCAGTCCACCCCGAAGAGCCTCAAGCTGCGCGACACTGACCCGAAGGAGTGGCCAGCGGGCACAGTGATGGTCGGCGCTGACACTGCCATCAAGGCGCACGCCGTCCTGTCATCCGCACTGAAGACGGCCATGCGCGAGGGGAAGGCAACCCGCAATGTGTGCGAGATGGTCGACCCGCCCCGCAAACCGAAGATCGAGCAAAACGCGCTCAGCACCGAGCAGGCAATCGAATTGCTCGCGCACCTCACGACACGCGACGACCGCGCACTGTGGGCGACCTACCTGCTCACCGGGGCCCGTCGCGGCGAGATCCTCGGCCTCGAAGCTGACCGGGTAACCGATCACCTTGACCTTTCCTGGCAGCTGCTTCGCATCACCGACATCAAGACGGCGCCGGCCGACTACGAGTACCGGCACCTCGAGGGCACCCTGTACCTGACGCGGCCGAAGTCGCAGTCCGGCTGGCGGATCCTGCCGCTCGTTGAGCCGCTGAAGTCGATCCTTGCGCTTCACATGCGCGGCCGGGGAGAGGGTTTGATCTTCACCCGCAACGGTAGGCCCTGGGACCCAGACGGGGCCACCGAGGCGTGGGCGAAGCTCCTGGCCGAAGCGGGCCTGCCAGACGACATCGTGCTGCACGGCGCCCGGCACACGGCCGTCGACCTTCTCGATGCTGCTGGCGTCGATTGGGACACGATCAAGGACATCGTCGGCCACTCCACCAAGAAGATGTCGCAGGCCTACAGGACCAAGGTCGACATGAAGCGACTTACCGGGGCCCTCGAACAGATGAGCAAGATGCTTGAGCCTGGCAAAGACGGGGGGATTTGAACCCCATCTGAATCCCCCCTCCTAAGGCCAGTTCTGCCGCGCCAATAAAGGGAAGTAGGCGGCTTTGGGTCGGATCATCGAAACCGCAGAAACAGTATGATCGGGGGCAATTCGACCCCGCATCCCCCCAATGGGGGGATCATCCGATTGGCGTGTCACCGGGCCGCTAGGATGGCAGTTCATCACTCAAATAGGGGGACCCATTGAAGCGTGCAACATTCATCCTGGCCACCGCGGCGGCACTCTCGCTCAGCGCTTGCGGCAGCACTCCGGCTCCGTCAACGACGCCGGCCGGCACGCCAGCCCAGAACACTGCCGGGGCGGTGGGTACGTCGACGCCGACAGCCACGCCGACGCCTACCGCAATAGAGGTCGATGTCTCGAAGGCAAAGTCCGGAAAGGCGTCAACGGGGGTCGAAGTGACCTTCACCGGGACTCGCCTCGCTGAAGCATCGGAGATCGCAAGCGAGCCGCCAGCGGGGATGGTGGCGACCGTGATTCAGTTCGAGTACCGCAACCAGGGCGCCCAGCCCGTAAAGCTTCAGCCCGTCCCGCTAACGGTCTACTACGGACCGGACAAGTACGAAGCCAAGCAGCCGACTCTCTACCAAGGAGGGACGACGCGCACAGAGCTTCCCAAACAGATCGCTCCGGGCTCCATAGTGCCTGTGGCCGACACGTTCTTGGTGCCCAAGGGCGCCATCCTCACCGTCGAGGTCGACCCGAGCGGATCATCGACACCTGACGCCCTGCCAGTAATCTTCGCGGGCGTTCCGGCCAAGTAGCCGCTAGCTGGGCAGGAAGCCGGGGAGGCGGTCACCCCAGCGCACGCCGCGGATGTTGGCAGGGCATCGGCGGTACTCCCAGATGTCCCACTCCGAGTCCGTCACGGCCTCGACCGCGCCGCGGTCCACCCAGGTCCAGTGCTTGCGCCGGTCGTCGTCTTCCCACTCCACGAGGATGTGCTCACCGTTCCAGCGGGACGCCTGCGCATAAACCGTCACCGGTGCCGGCGTCGAGGGAGACGTGGCCCGCACTTTGGGGTAGCGGCCATACTCCCACGACCGGCTTGTTTCGGGCCGGCCCGGTGCTTCCTGCGCGTACTCGTAGGTTGTCCCGTCGAGGGTGAAGCTGGGCATGGGTCCACACTATCCGGATGCGACGAAACGCCCCCGCGCTAGCCGGGGGCGGCTGCGTGCGCAGGGGCGTTTCAGGAGGTGGCCCTCCAGGGTTGAGCCGGATGGCCGCTCTCAACCTAAGGGCGAAGGGCAGCGCCGGTCAACGGTACGCGCATCTCATCTCTTGTCCGGTCCCAGGTCAGGGCAGGTAGGCCCGGGTCCATTGAATGCCACCGGGATGGCCGTGACGGGGGTAATGGCCTTAGCTGCGGCGGGGATAATTCCGGCAGCGTAGTCGGGCAGGGGCATAGTCGGTCCAGGTCTGGGCGCAGGTCGGCATGAACCCAACGAAATCACAGGCAGTGTCGTCAGACAGCTGCGTCCGCTGGTTCGTCCTCCACATAATCGAATGCTCCGAGCTTTTCCAGCGCGGCCGCTAGCACAGCGTCGTCAGCCGAGGAACTCCACCGGCAAGTGGCGACATTCTCTATGGGAAGCCCTCGCTTGGTGACGAGGAGGAAATCGTACGGCTCGCCGTGATCTTTGGCGTAAGCGGCGTCGATGGCGATACCTCGCAGCAGCTCGGCAGAAGGCTCATCCTCCGCATGGACCTGGAGGTTGCCGACTCCATGGCTCGGTTGGATTGAGAAGCTCGCCGCGTGCCAGCGCTGTTTCGGGTCGTGCCAGCCTATGGGGTTGCCGCCGTAGGTGCTTATCTGCTTGCTCTCTATCCCGCCGCGAAGCATGGCCTTCCGGACTTCGTCCACGTAGTCCCTTGCGGCCAGTGTCTTTTTCACCTCGGTTGATGCCGGGCGTCCGCGCCGGGCGGCCTTCAGACCGAGTTGCACTTGGGCCTCCACGGGGACTTTTTGGCCCCTTGCCTGGGAGATCGCCTTCCATATCTCGGCCAATTCGTCCTTGGTCTCGTCGGAAGATGTTGGATCCGCCATAGCGTTTTGGAAGAACGTAGCCTCCACCCCGGGCCCCTTAGCACTTTCGAGCTTTCCAATCAGCTCCGTAATGGGCTTACGGAACACTAGGATTGCCATTCCTACTACGAGGGGCCACGACAATCCGCCGATTACGCTCACGACGAGCTCGAGAGTCTCCTTGATATTCAAGGGCCCATTGTGACACGAACCAGGCGGGCGAAGGGGCCCCGTACACCAGCAAAGGTGTACGGGGCTTTTTCCGTTGTTACAGGCCGGGCCGCTCGAGGGTACCCTGGCGGGCCTCCGGCGCCGCGTCAGGCGCCGTGGTCGCTGCGTGCTTCCCGGCGTAGACCGGCGTCTTGGACGAGCCCAGGACGGCGCGGACCGCCCAGTCCGGCAGGCGCGGCTGCAGCCACCGCCAGAAGGCGTACCAGGCGCCGATGATGAGCGCCGTGACGACCGAGGCGATGAACGCGCCGTAGCCGCGCAGCTCGTCCTCGAAAGGCACCAGCAGCGGCACGACGCCGATCAGCCAGGCGATCAGGTTTCCCCAGAGCGCGGGGATGACGGTGCGGAGGATCGCGGTGAAGATCACTTGCCGCCTCCGAGCTGCTTCTCGATGCGGTCCAGCTGCTCCTGCATCTTGTCCTGCTTGTACTTGATCGAGGCGATGTTCTCGCGGTTCCAGCCGAACTCGGCCTCGGCCGTGGTCTCGCCGTTCGGGAGCCCATCCGGGCCGTACCGGGTGATGGGGGCCCGCAGGATGCTGCCCGTCTTGGTGCGCAGCGCCCACCAGATGTCCTTGAGCAGCAGCGCGTAAGGCCGTGTGTGGACTTCTTCTTCGGGCAGGTAATTGTCGGCGTTAGCCATTGGCGGTTCCTCCTTGGGACCCAAACAGATCGATGATGAATTGGTCGTTGTCGCTGACGCCCTGCAGCGGGGTGATCGCCGCCGCCTGGGGGACCAGGGCCGCGGACCCGAAGTACCGGGTGGGATCGACGCGGCCGTAGATGATGCCCTCACCGGGCCGGGTCCGGTAGTCCGTGTACAGGAGCGCCTCGATGTGGACGTGCGGCTCCACGGTGGTAGTCCTGGTCTTGGTGTTGCCGGACAGGCCGATGAGCTGCCCGGCCCGGACCTGCATCCCGCGGTAGACCGCGTCGTTGTCCGACTGGTGCGCGGTGACGCTGATCCAGCCGTTGTGCTGGATCACCGTGATGATGCCGCCGAAGTTCCAATACAGCAGCCAGGCGCGGACCGCTCCGGTGCCGGGGAGGTCCTCGGCCCAGCCGGCATAAAGGACCGTGCCGTCCTCGATCGCATAGATCGGGGTGCCGATCGCCGCTTCGAGGTCCTTGCCGGCGTGCCCGTCCGGCTGGTAGTTCCCGTACAGCCAGACGTAGTAGCCCATGCCGCTGCGCGGGTCCGGGTTCGCTGCGACGCCGTTGGTGGCGCCGCTGCCGAATTCCTGCGTGGTTCTACAGACCGCGAGGGGTTGTCCCATGCCGTTTCCCTCCTTAGATATGGATCCCGTCCGGCACATCGGCCGGGTCGATTTTTGCGGTCAGCTCGTGCGCCCGAAGGATGGCCAGCATCTTGTAGACGAAAGTCACGAGGGCGTTATTGCGGTCGCGGACCTCCTGGACGTCCCGCTCGATCTGGTCGATCTTCGCGTCCCGAATCGCGAGGTCTTTCGCGTGCTCGATCTTGTCCGCCTGCCTCGCCGCGTTCAGGTCGGTGTACTGCTTCTGCAGCGTCTCGATCGCCCCGGTATAGATGCCCTCAGCCCGCTCGAAGGCCTGCCCGTCGACGTCGAGTTCCTTCGCCCGGACCGTGGCCTTACTCGCCCGGTAGGAGGCGTATACCGTGCCGGCGAGGGTCAAGGCTCCGACAAGGAGCGCCTGCCACCATTCCACTAGCGGACCTCCCTCTGGTCTCGGTCATCGGCTCCCTGCATGCCGGAGACGATGAGGGGAGCGGCCGCGAAGCCGCCGTAGATGATGCCCTGGACAAGCGCCGCCTGGGAACCGGTCACGATCGCAGAGGTCACGAAAAGGCCCAGCCAGATCCCGGGCGCGAATACGAGCGCCACAAATCCGGCCGCGTCCTTCGGCCTGGCCAGGAACGCGCAGGCGATCGCTACGACTCCGGCCACCACCCAAAGGGCAGCGAACCAGCCCAGGGGCACCGGCCCGAGCCAGCCGAAGTACTTCTCCGCCGCGGCCTGATGTTCGGTGGCAAAGAAGTTCAGGCCGACGACGACGAAAATGCCGCCAAAGAGCAGCTGGAACGCTCCCCGCCTGCCGTTGATCCTGGGCCGGCTCACGCGGGGGCCTGCTGCGGGTATTCGAGCCGTGCCACGGTGTCCCACTTCTCGCCGACGACGTACTCGATATCGGAGTCCGGGACTTCGGAAGTGTCCACGGCGCCGTCCTCGATGCTGACGTGGGAGGCGACGGTCCCGTTCGTGGAGACGAAGGCGACCATGCGGGGCAGGGACTCCATCGGGTGGTCAAGCACCCAATCTGTGAGTGCCCGGGAGGCCTCGTTCAGTTCGAACTCGGCCTGGTACTGGGCCTTGAGGGTCATAGCGGCCGCGATCCGCCAAATGAACTTTTGATCGTCTCGCGCCCTGGCGTACTTGAGGAGGTTTTGGTCAGGCATGGGTTCCCCTTACTTGGAGTAGGTGAATTCGAGGATGGGCCGCTGCGCATAGCCATAGGTGCCGTAGGTCCCATCGCCAGTGAGCGAGAGGCCCCGGTACGCTCCGGATTTGAAGCCGGCCCAGTAGTTAGAGGGGATATCGACCCAGCGGCCACCGGGCTTCGGCCACTCGCCGGAGCTGAGCGCGACGCCGGAGTGGGAGAACGTACTTGGCAGGGTTGTGAAGCCGTGCACGCCGATCAGGGCGGTTCCGCCGCTGTTGTAGTACCAGTGGTCGTAATAGAAGTAGGCCCGGACCCGGGAGATCGTCGCCCCGGAAAGGTCGCCGGTCATGTCCGGGAATGTCGCCAGGGACGAAAGGCTCCCGTACCCGGCGGGGGAGAGGCCCTGGTACATGTGGCCGGTGTCGAAGCCGTAGACGGCGCCCGAGCCCTGGTAGGAGCTGGAGTTGTTCGCCTGGTACGTCTTCTTGTACTCGATCGGGGACGCCGCCACGGTGCCGCCGCCGTTATTGATCCCTGCCGATGCCCAGATGCGCGGGCCGATGTCCTCGATTGTGACTTCACCGGATTTGAACGTCGCGGTGCCGTCAACCATCTTCTGGCCAGTGAGCAGGTACCGCTCCGTCCACGTCCCCGACGTCTTATAGCCGGGGTAGGAGACGAAAGACCACGCCTCGGACAGCCACTGAGTTGTGGATCCAGGTTGCTCGTGATCCTTCTGTAGGTAGGACGTGATCGAGGGCCGCGCCGTGTTCACGTCCGAGCGGATGCGCCACTTGATGCCGTTGGCCGTTGAGGTGTAAGCCGTCGTCTTGACGTGGACCCGGTAAGCCCTGGTCGCGTCCGCCTCGAACTTCACATCGAACATGCCGTATTCGCTGGTCCCGAAGCCGATGTCCTGGGCGATCACACCGTAGGCCTGTAGGCCCCTGGAAGCCTTATCGAGGAGGGTCTGCAGCTCGTTGCCGTGGTAGTAGATGTCCTCGTCGGTGTAGAGCGACTTCGCAGAGATAACCCCGTCAGAGGAAATCGTCGCCGCGAGCGTCGCGTCCGCGCGAACCACCGCCAAGAAATCATCGGTGGCTGCGACGCCCATCCTCACAACCTCGGTTGCCGGTCCGCCTCCGGCCGGGACCGCGAAGACCTTGAATCCGGCCGGGGACATTTCGGCCCGGGTGCCGTCCTTGATGCCGGCGATGATCTTGCTTGCCAGCACCAGCTCGGATTCAAGGGCCCGGGCGAGGACGGTTCCGTCGACCTGCAGGGAGGCGTCGGCGGCCGACTGGATCGCCAGATCGGACCAGGTCGCCGTCCCGCCGGTGTAGGCCGCCTGCGTGAAGACACCGAGGACCCCGGTGAGGTAGGTCGTCGTCGCCGGGATCGTGACCATCCCCGAGACGAACGTCCAGGCGCCCGCCACGGTGGCCACTGCGTTGACCGGGGCCTGCGTCGCGACGTTCGTTGCGATCGCGCCGGTCGTGCTGCCGGGCGCTTGGTAGCGGAGGTAGACCTGCAGGCTCCCGGCCGGGGCGGCGGCCGAGGTCTTCACCCATCCGCTGATCCGGTAAGTTCCGCCGGCCACCAGTTGGACCCGCCGGTTGGTCAGGTTCGCTGCCTGACCATAGTAGGTGCCCTGCTGCGTGGTGCCCTGGGGGATCACAATGGACCCGCCGGTGGTCCGGCCGCCGGTAGCGTTGTAGAACGCCTGGTTGGACCAGCCGGCCTTATCCTGCAGTAAGGGGTCCGGGAAGAGGTTCGCCCCGGAACCGATCAGGACTTCGTCCGCGAGGATTCTGCCCGCCGCGAGCTTCCGGGTGTAGATCGCTTGCGCGACAGCCGTATCCATTGCCGCGACGTCGGTCACGAACAGGTTCTTGATGTCGGCCTGCTGGAACGCTGCGGTCCCGGCCACCAGCTTGTCGATCAGGGCCTGGCTCATCGTCGCGGCCCCAGCCGTGAGGTAGCCGACGTCCATGTTCGAGACGTTGGACCCGCTGACGGTCTGCCGCTCCCACGCCGTCCCGGTCCACTGCCACTCGGCGATGATCTCCTTGCCGGCGTTCCGCTGCCGCCAGAGGTCGCCGGCAGCCTTCCCGGTGCCGGTGGCCACGGAGCTGCTGTAGTAGACCGTCGACTTACTGGTTGCCATCGTCAAGGCTGCGTCCGCCTGGGTGCGGGCGTCACCGGCGGCGGTCTGCGCGGTCGCTGCCTTCGCGTCGGCCGCGGCCGCCGCGTCAAGGGCGGCCTGCGCCTCGGTCACGTCGACGACGAGGAAGTCGTCGATGCTGTAGACGTTGTTCGAGGCGAGGCACCAGGGGGCGAACCGGACAGCGACGGCGTCCGCGGTAGTTGCCTTGAAGGTCGCCGAAACTTTCGTGAAGCTGGCCGTGGGGATGGTGTCGGAGCTGACTCGGCCGAGGGTGAAAGTACCCGTGCCGCCGGCCGCCGTCTTGGTTTGCAGGACGAAGCCGATGCCGTTCGCGTCGACCTGGGCGGCGGTGAGCTTCTTGACCCACATTTCGAGGTAGTAGGTGCGGTTAGTGGAGCCCGGGACCCATTCGGAGGTTGGCCACACGTTGCCGCCGGGGTTCGGTCCGATCCGCAAAGCCTTGGTCCCGGAGCGGGCGTTCCCCGCTTCGATCGCGGCATTGGTGGAGCTGTAGGAGCCGACCGCCCAGCCGTCCGGCGCTTCGAAGTCGCCGTTGCGGACGAGGCTGGTGCCGCGGGCGATGATCTGGTTGATCTGCGCCTGGGCTGCGTTTCTGGCGGCGTCGGCTTTGGTTTGCGCGTCGGCCGCGGCCGCGCTGATCGCTGCGGCCTTCGCCATGTCCGCTTTGGACTGGGCGTCGCTGGCGGCGGTGCTGATCGCGCCGGCCTTCGCCGTACCGATCCTGGAGTCCACGGTCCCGAGCTGCCCGAAGGCGTCGGTTAGCTGCCCTTCGGCGGTGTCGAGGCGGCCGTCGGCGGCGGTGAGGCCTGCCTCTGCTTCGGCCAGCCGGGTATCGCGTTCGGCGGCGGCTGCGTCGATTTCGCCGCGGGCGGCATCGAGCTTCTCGTCGACGGCGGCCCGGGCCGCCGCTTCTGCGTCGAGGGCTTGCTGGTAGCGTTCCGCGGCGTCGGCGAGCGCCTGTTCGAGGCCGGTCCGGGTTTCGACAATGCGGGTCCCGTTGGTTGCGCCGGTGCCGCGGAGGGCGGCCTCGTTGCGTTCGGTGAGGCGTGCTTTTTCCTCCCGGTCGCGGCGGGCGTCGGTGGGGGAGAAGGGCCGCGGGATGAGGGAGGCGTCCATTTAGTCTCCGATCTTCGCCAGGACTGGCTTATAGGCCCCGGTCCCGGGGGTGAGGATCCAGCCCACGATGGGCCAGGTCTCTTCGAGGTCCAGGGTGGGGCAGTGGATGATGGCCTTCGCGGTGTCGCCGAGGCTTAGGTCCCCGACGGCGGTAAAGTCCTCGTCGTCGCCCGGGTTGCGGGCTTCGAGGGTGAGGACGTGCTGGCCGCCAAAGAGCTGCGCGGCGGTCCGGCGGGAGTGGGAATCGAGAGTGAGGCGCTTCGAGACGCCGGCGAAGGTGCGGCGCTCCTCAAGACGCGGCCAGCCGGCGGCCTCGCGGACCGTGTCGATGACAGGGGCGGAGAGGAGGCGCTGATCGTCGTCGTCGGTTTCGCCGATTCCCTGGAAGTGCGTCGCGGCGTCGCCTTCGCCCCACGGTTCGCTGTATTCGAAGTCGTCGATGTTCTGGCCGAGCTCGAAGACGTGAACCGGGTTCTCGGTCCGGTTGCCTAGGTAGGGGTATCCGGTGCGTGCGATCTTCCGGACGAAGGTGTGGGCGTCGTCGCCCCAAGCGATATCGACGGTCCAGCTAAACCCGTTTTCGACGGCGGCGAGTTCGTTGATCCTGTCGTAGACCCGGCCATTGTCCGCGTCTTTGTATTCCCGGTCGCGGAGGATCCCGGAGGGCGGGCAGTCGTACTCGAGGCCGATCGCGCCCCCGGCGACGCCGGCCAGCCAGCGGAATATCTCGGAGGTCTGGTCGGCGCCCTTGAAGACTTTGCTCGGGACGTACCGGCGGATCAGGTACGCCTCGATCGTGCGGCAGGGGTAGCGCGTTTGGGGCGCGAGGGTCCTGGGCCGATCCTGCGGGATGCCATGCCAGAGGATCCGGTCCTGTTCATCGACGACCAAAATTAGCGAGCGCCAAGGGAGAATCGCCTGCTCCCAGGTCTCGAGGACGAGGTCGCCGTAAGTGTCGAAGAGTGGCAGGGAGAGGGTCCCCTCGCCGTACTGCTGCAGGTAGCGGGTGAGGTCCCCTTCGATGTCGAAGGGGACCTCGTCGAGGACTTTCCCGCTGACGAGCTCGCAGACTTTGAAGCGGTAGGTCATCCGATCCTCGTTATCCGCGCCCGGGTGGTGAGGATGGTCCCCTCTGGCGCTCCGGTGGTGAAGTAGATTTTGAGCGTTCGCGTGGCCGGGACGTAGAGATTCGGGACGCTGATCGTAGCCGTGGCCTTGCCCGGCAGGATGTCGGCGGAGTCGATCTCGGAGGCGACCGCCTGGTCGTCATTCCAGCGCAGGCTTAGGAACGTCGTCCCGGCGGCCGGGGCATCGATCCTGGCCCGGATGTGGATCGCGTACTCCGCACCACCCGGGAGGGTGATCAGGTCATTTCCGGGCGAGCTCATCTCTCCGCCGTTGATCGTGCTGCTGTTCTTCGTCAGTGGCCCCGGACCGAAGGGCTTGTCTTTTTGGACCCCGATCTCGCCGATGAACTCGGCCCGGATGATTCCCCGGGACCAGGTCGCCCCGTCGCAGACTTCCACGATCCCGCCGAGGTCGAGGCGCTGCCGGGCCGCGCCTGCCCACTTAGGGAGAGCGTCGGCGTCGTCCTTGCTCGCGACCGGGATCGGGGACCCGGAGGTCCCCGTGAAGGGCCGCCGGTCCGTGACGACCGGGGACCCGGCCCCGGACTTAGGAACGTCGACGTGCGCAAGGGTGATCGAGGGCGAGGAGGGGGCGGCTGGGTAGCCGCCCCCGGACGCGGCCGTCGCGGAGGGGGCGCCGGTGATAACCCGAAATTGGGCCTTCCGGCCGGCGCCCCCGCCGTTGTCCGGGTCGAGGACCTCGAGGACGACCCGGTCACGGCGCGGGTTCGTAACGTCGGCCGGGGCGAGCGCGTCGACCGTGGCCGTCGCGGCTGCTCCGGTGAGGTAGGCGCCGCGGCTGGTGCCGATCGCGGCACCGCCGGGGTTGACCTGGACGTTTGAGCCGGAGAGTTTCACGGTGAGGGCGCGGAGGTCCAGGACCCCGGTCCGGGACACGTCGGCAGCGGACCCGCCGGTGAGGAGGTAACCCATATCGCGGCGCAGCTCTTCGGCGTCGTAGGCAGGGCCTACGCCGCCGGGAGCGTTGATCCAGGTCGGGTCGGTGGCGTCGAGCGGCATTAGTTACCTCCAGGCATCGGACCACTGCGCGACCATGCGGGCAGCGGCGTTATAGGTTTTGGCGTTGAACTGCAGGACAGTCCCGGCGGCCGGGACGAGCCAGGGGCCGGTCAGGGCGTTCCGGCGGTTGACCCCGTTTAGCTTCACGGTCTTTCGGTCGAGGTCGATCTCGAGTGTCTGCCCGGCCCCGACCGTGATCGCGAGGTCCATCCGCTGCCCGGTCTGGTCACTGATCGAGGGGTTGACCGCGTTAGTGATGAGGAGCTTCACCGGTGGTTCGGCGTTCCCGGCGTTGGTGAGGGTGATCGACCCCGAGACGGTGTTCGCCGCGACCTGCAGCGGCGTGCCGGCGCCGACCTGCAGGGCCCCGACCTGCAGGCCGCCGGTCGTGACGGGAAGCCGGGCCTCGGCCGTGTACGTGTATCCGGTCGCGCCGTCGCCCGAGAGCACTCTGGCGTCCGGCGCGACTAGTTGGACGGACATCTCGACATGGTGATCAGAGACTTGCTTGACGGACGGGCGGCCCTCTTGCTTGACCATGCGGTGCTTGATAACGCCAGCATCGACTAGAACCAAAGGTGCCAGCGCCCGCACTGGGATTGCGGCCTTAAATGCATCCTTGGCCCGGATAGCCTCAGCCCGCGTCCTTGCCAGCAGCCGCGCCTTGAGGACCAGGGACGGCGGCTCCAGGAACGTTGGCTCCAGCCAACCACCGTCGCTGAACGGGTTTTGCGTTACGCCACCCTTCGTCGAAGCCGGGTCATCCCAACCCTCAACGTCTTTTACCAGCCAACGAACGCCATCCAGGTCGGTCCCTGAAAGGTCGAAGCCATTCAACGACCAACCTATGCCTCGATCGAGCCGCATCAGACTCCTTCCAGTTCCCGGGCGAGGGCAACTGCCCTGGCCCGGTTCGACGACATGTCGGGGATGATGATCTGGCGGGCGTTCCTGACCGCCTCAGTGAGACGATCGAGTGCGTCGCTATCGAAGCTGCCGGCCTGCGTCGCGATGCGGTGAACATCGGCCCACTGCTGCGGGTTGAGGATCGCCTCAGGCTTGCCGGTCCGGTTGACCACCTGCGAAATGCCCGGGGGCAGGATGCCGCCGAGGTCGTATAGCTTTGGATCGCCCGCGGCTGAGCCCTTCCCGCCCCCGGTGATGAGGTTGGAGACGTCGCCGATGATCTTCTTGCCGACTCCGATAGCGAGGTCAGCGATCATTCCGGCCGCTGGGAACGCATCCCGGAACTTCGATAGAAGACCGTCAATGATCCCCGCGAGCGGATTGAATGGCCCGCCCGAGGGGATGCCAGCACCGGCAAGGTAACCATGCGGGTCGACGTCGTTAGGCCAGCCTCCCGAGAATGTTCCGAAGTGCAGGTGTGGGCCGGACGTGATGCCGGTGTTGCCGGACCGCCCGATTTCCTGCCCGGCCCGTACCATGTCGCCGACCTTGACGGCCATCGACGACAGGTGAGCGAACCACGACTGAATGCCGGATCCGCCGTCAACGTGGATTTCGTTGCCGCCCCACACATCCGGGGTACGCACACCTTCGCCGGACCACGAGACGCGGCCGTTCTCCGTAGCGAACACGGGAGTGCCGACAGACGCCGCGAAGTCAACACCCTTGTGCGTCCGGTTGTAACCCTGCGTCTCGATGAGCTGCTTGAGCGGGCTCACAAAGCCGCCCTTGACGTAGCCAGCTGCCTTGCGCAGCGACTCCACAATTCCGACGCCGCCCCAACGGGCGATGTCCTCCTGCGACCAGACGATCTCGCCGGCGTGAACAATGCCGGCCGGCTGGTACTTCCCGCCAGGCCCCGTATAGCCGCCGTCAGCGAACCCGGCAGGCAAGGCAACCCGGGGAAGCTTGTCGATGCCAGGGAGGATGCCCGCCACCGTGTTGAACGCCCCAATCAGTCCGTCGTTGATGACCGTGTCGATGACGAACCGGACAGGCGCCTTGGCGATGTCCTGGATGCGATCCCAAGCCTTCTTGATGAAGTCCACGCCGGCAGTGAATGCATCCGGGATGGTCTTTTGTATGAAGTTCGAGAGCGTATCGAAGACGGGCTTGATGACGTTTTCCCAGACCCATTTGATCGCGTTGCCGACGCCATCGAAGACAGGCTTGACGACGCCATCCCGGAGCCAGTTGAACGCGGGTGCCAGCACGTTGTTCAGCACCCAGACCATGCCGTCGAAGGCGGGTTTGATGACGTTGTTCCAGACCCAGCTAATCGCGTTGCCGATAGCCGTGAACACCGGTTGCACGACGTTGGTGTTCAGCCAGTTCAGCGCATCCGGGATGACACTCGTGAAGAACCACACCCACGAGTCGAAGGTCGGCTTGATGACGTTTTCCCAGACCCACTGAATCGCCGAGCCGATGGCGTTGAACACCGGGGCAATGACCGCATCATGCAGCCAGGTGAAGGCGGCGGCGAACACGTCACGGATGAACCCGACAGCACCATTGAAGATGCCGAAAGCCCAGTTCCACCAGTCCGCAATCGTGTCACCGATCGCCTGGAAAACGCTCAAGAACTGCCGCGACATCTCCTGCACGATCGGGACGACGATGTTCTGGATGACCGAGGCAACAAGCTGGAAAATGCCACGGAAAAACAGGTAGAAGCCGCCAATGATGACCGAGGCCGAATCAAACACCGGCTTGAGTACGTTCGTCCACAGCCAGTTGAAGACGCCGCCAACGAAGTTGACCGCCGCCGAAATACCGTCGAAGACGGGCTTAATGATCGACTCATAAACCCATGTGATCGCCGCGCCGATCGCGTCGAATACCGGCTTGATAACGCCGGTCCACAGCCAGTTGAAAAAGTCGCCGACAGCTTTGATCGCACCATTCCACGCTGGCATGACGGTATTCGTGAACCAATCCGCAACCGCGCCGATGGCATCCTGGATCCATTTGAAGACTGACCCGACGACGTCGCCGATCCAGCGCATAGCAGCGTCGACCCCATCACGGAACCACTCGACGTTGTTGTAGGCCCACACGAAAGCACCGATCAGGGCCGCGATGATGCCGATGACCCAGCCGACTGGGCCGAGGGCGATGAACCATGCTGCGGCGACCTTGACCGCCTGAATGGTCGCCTGCGCGCCCATCAGTACCCAGCCGGTAACCGTAGTAGCCACGGCCCACATGCTCGCGTAAGCCGCCTTGTACGCGGCCGTCTGCGTCGTCAGCCATGCGATCTTGACCTTCGCAGCCTCCTGCATGGAGATGATCCCCAGACGGATCCAGTACGGGATCAGAGACAGGGTGATGAGGCCGACGACGACGCCGATCGGCTCCTTGAACTCCCAGATCTTCTCGATGACCTTCTTGAAGACATCGACGGTCTGCTTGAATGCCTCCTTCATATCGAAGCCGGCCTGCATCAGCGGGTGAATTGTGCCGCCGAACTGATCCATCTCGTCGCGACTCGACTTCAAACCCCAGGCGAATGTCTTGATGCCGCCCATCACTTCGAAAAGGAAGTCGCGGACCTTCAGGAGGAAGTCGACTGGCTTCGAATCCTCAGCCCAACCGAACGCCGCCGCGAGTTTCCCGGTATAGTCGCCCTTCACGATGAGGTCAAAAAGCCCTTGCGCGCCCGTGACGGCCTTGTCCAAAAACTCGCCGATCCGGGCGCCGACTATCTTCGCACCCTCTTCCATGGGCTTAAGCCACTCGATAGCCCCGGCGAAAAACTCCCGGATCTTCGGGTAGACGCCGCTGAGCAGGTTCGCGCCAATGCGGCTGACGGCGGCCATGGTGTTCTTGAAAGCGCCCTGCAAGGTATCGCCGGACTTGAGCGCCGCCCCACCGAGGCCGGACTCCATCGCCTTCTGGAACGTCTCGAAGTTGATCTTGCCCTCAGATGCAAGCTTCACGGTTTCCTCAGCCGACTTGCCAAGCTCCTTGCCGAGCAGCTGGATGATGGGGATGCCGGCGTCGTTGAGCTGGGCGATGACGTCGCCCTGAATCTTGTTGGACGATGCGACCTTGTTGAAGATGGCACCCATCTCGCCCATTCCGTCGCCGCGTCGCCAGTCAGCTTGAGAGTCCGCTCCAAGTCCTTACCCGGCTTCACCCCGGCCGCGACAGCACCCGCCGCTACCGTCGCGGCCTCATCCATACCAAACGCCGTGCCCTTCACGGCAGCCATGGCGTTGTTCATGATCGCCGTGACCGACTCGACGTCGTGCCCGAGGCCTGACAGTTTCGCCTTCGCGTTCTCGATGGCCTGGAGGCGACCGAAACCCTTGGTGAGGGCCAGGCCGATGCCGGCGACAGCAGCCCCAGTGACGGCCAGTGCGCCGACCTTCAGCGCACCGCCAAGCTTCTCGCCCATGGACTTACCGGCGCGTGCCCCCTCGGAGCTTGCGACGCGGTCCAGCTCCCGCCCAACGCTCTCCTGTAGGCCCTTGAACGACGGCTTTACCAGCACATCAACGATGCCGATCACGGGCATGGGGCCTCCAATGTGCAGTTACTAGATGTCAGCGGCCGTGAATCCGAACTGGCCGACGAACGCTTCGGC
>Ga0308160_10003800_pt1 | contig 16613 bp, 14 predicted proteins | sample PhyFR1_FD_201036 | JGI IMG/M metagenome (GOLD analysis project Ga0308160, IMG submission 201036) | Phyllosphere microbial communities from UC Gill Tract Community Farm, Albany, California, United States - DLSLF.R1 | ecosystem: Host-associated > Plants > Phyllosphere > Unclassified | place: USA...
CGCGGCGCGCGGCATGACCCTGACCCCGGCCGGCGAATCGCTGCTGACGCACGCGCGCCGCATCCTGCAGAGCGTCGACAAGATCGGCCAGGAACTGGCAGAACACGCCCAGGGCTTGCGCGGATACGTGCGCATGGTGGCGAACCTGTCGGCCATCGTGGAATTTCTGCCGGAAGACTTGCGCGCCTTTCTGAACCTGCACGAGCAGATCCGGCTCGACCTGGAAGAGCGCCCCAGCGGCGACGTCGTCAAGGGCGTCGAGGACGGCTTCGCCGAGATCGGCATCTGCTCGGGCGATACCGATACCCGAGAGTTGCACAGCCGCTTGTACCGGCGCGACCGCATCGTGCTCGTCATGCGCCACGACCACGCGCTGGCCGGGCGTGGCCGCGTGCCGTTCGCCGACACGCTCGACTTCGATCACGTGGGCCTGCACGCGGACAGTTCCATCAACAAGCGCACGCACCTGGCCTCGCGCGCCTCGGGCCGGCCATTGAAAACCCGCATCCACGTGCCCGGCTTCGACGCCGTGTGCCGCATGGCGCAGGTGGGCATGGGTCTGGGCGTGATTCCCCACGAAGTCTTCACCGCCATCGGCCAGCCGCTGGGGCTGGTTGCGGTCGAGATCGACGAGCCGTGGGCCGAGCGCGAGCTGCGCATCGTCGTGCGCGAAGAAAAGGGCTTGTCGCCGGTGACGCGGGCGCTGCTCACGCATCTGGGAGCTGCCGAAGAGCGTTCGCGGTTGACGAAGGCTCGTTGAAAAGAAACGGTTGGACGGGCAGGGGCCGTTCTCTCTATGCTGGGTCGACAAGCTACAACCATCGACGAGACCAGCATGAACCTCAACACCAGCATTCCCGACGGCGCCTTGCGCGGCGTGCGCGTCGTCGAAATGGGCCAATTGATCGCCGGCCCGTTCGCCGGCAAGACCCTGGGCGAATTCGGCGCCGACGTCATCAAGATCGAGGCCCCCGGCAGCGGCGACCCGCTGCGCAACTGGCGCATGATCAAGGAAGGCACATCGGTCTGGTGGCAGGTGCAGTCCCGTAACAAGCGCTCGATCGCCCTCGACCTGCGCAGCGCCGAAGGCCAGGACATCGCCCGCAAGCTGATCGCGGAAGCCGATGTACTGATCGAGAATTTCCGCCCTGGCACCCTCGAAGGCTGGGGCATGGGTTGGGATGCGCTGTCCGCTCTCAACCCCGGCCTCGTCATGCTGCGCATCTCGGGCTATGGCCAGACCGGCCCGTACCGCGACCTGCCAGGCTTTGGCGCCATCGGCGAAGCGATGGGTGGCCTGCGCCACCTGACAGGCGAACCCGACCGCGTGCCGGTGCGCTGCGGCGTGTCGATCGGCGACACGCTGGCCGCGCTGCACGGCACCATCGGCGTGCTGACGGCGCTGTACCACCGCAAGGTCAATGGCGGCAAGGGCCAAGTGATCGACGTCGCCCTGCACGAGGCCGTCTTCAATGTCATGGAAAGCCTGCTGCCCGAATACAGCGCCTTTGGCGCCGTGCGAGAAGCGGCCGGCAGCGCGCTGCCCGGCATCGCGCCGTCCAACGCCTACCGCTGCAACGACGGCTACGTGCTCATCGCTGGTAACGGCGACAGCATCTTCAAGCGCCTGATGGCCGTGATCGGGCGCGACGACCTGGCCCACGACCCGGCGCTGGCCGACAATGCCGGCCGCGTTGTGCGCGTGGCCGAGATCGACGCCGCCATCAGCGTCTGGACGGCAACGCGCCCGATCACCGAGGTCCTCGACCTGCTGGGCGGCGCCCGTGTCCCGGCCGGCAAGGTCTATACGGCAAAAGACATCGCGGAGGATCCCCATTACCGGGCGCGCGACATGATCCTGGCCCAGTCCACGCGCGACGGTTACGACCTCGAGGTGCCGGGCGTCGTTCCCAAGTTGCTGGGCACGCCAGGCACCGTGCGCAGCTCCGCCCCGGGCCTGGGTGACGATACCGATGGCGTGCTGCGCGAACTGGGATTGAGTGAGCCGGACATCGCCGCCTTGCGCGACAAGGGAGTGGTCGCATGAACCGATGGAACGGCGCTGGCCGCCGCATCCACATGCAGGAAGTCGGCACGCGCGATGGCTTGCAGGCCGAGTCGGTGTTCGTACCGACCGCCGACAAGATCGCCCTGGTCAACAGCCTGTCGCGGGCCGGCATGGCCAAGATCGAAGTGACCGCCTTTGTTTCGCCCAAGGCGATTCCGGCGCTGGCCGATGCGCAGCAGGTGATGCTTGGCATCGAGCGCGTGCCGGGTGTGATCTACAGCGCGCTGGTGCCAAACGTGCGCGGCGCCGAGCGCGCGATCGAGAGCCGCACCGATGAGCTGAACCTGGTGATGTCGGCCAGCGAAACGCACAACCTGGCCAATCTGCGCATGACGCAGGCGCAATCGTTCCAGGGTTTGTGCGAGGTGGCCGCCCTGGCGCAACAGGCGGCGCTGGCCGTCAATATCTCGTTGTCGTGTTCGTTTGGCTGTCCGATGGAAGGCGATGTGCCGGAAGACACGGTGCTGGCCTGGTGCGCGCGCTTCATCGACGAGGCGGGCGCCGGCGGCATCACGCTGTGCGACACGACCGGCATGGCGTACCCGAGCCAGGTGGCATCGCTGACGGCGCGTTTCCGCGCAGCCTGGCCGGATACCGAACTGAGCCTGCACTTTCACAATACCCGCGGCATGGGCCTGGCCAATGTGCTGGCCGGGATCGATGCGGGCGCCGACCGCTTCGACGCATCGCTTGGCGGCATTGGTGGCTGCCCATATGCACCCGGCGCCTCGGGCAACGTTTGCACTGAAGAGGTGGTGCACGCGCTGCAATTGATGGGCTACGACACGGGTGTCGATCTGGACCGCTTGCTGGACGCATCGTCACGGCTGCCGGCGCTGATCGGGCACGAGACGCCAAGTCAGATCGTCAAGGCGGGCCGGCGGCTCGATCTGCACCGGCCACCAAGGGATTTCGAAGCGATCAGGGAGCGCGCGGAAGCGCGGTCGGCCTGAACTCACGCGCTTACCGGTATGTAGAAAACTATTTTAATAAACCAGGAGACACCATGAAATCAATCCACTCGCTGCGCATGCGCGCCAGTATGCTCGCCGTCGGTGCCGCACTTGTCAGCATCGGCGCGCAGGCGCAGGATAACTATCCCGCGCGCGCCATCACACTGATGGTCTCGGCCGCGCCGGGCGGCACCACCGACCTGGCCGCGCGCATGATCTCCGATCCGCTGTCCAAGGCATTGGGCAAACCGGTCGTCGTCGAGAACCGGCCGGGCGGGGCGGGCGCGATCGCTGCCTCGGCCGTCAAGCGGGCCAAGCCGGACGGCTATACCTTGCTGGTGCAGTACTCGGGCTTTCACGTCATCACGCCGCACGTGGTCAAGGCCGGATTCGATCCGATCAAGGACTTCACCCCGGTTGCGAACCTGATCGTGGCGCCGCAAGTGTTTGTCGTGCGGCCCGATCTGCCGATCAAGACGCTGCCCGAGCTGGTCAGCTACGCCAAGGCACACCCCGGCAAGCTCAATTACGCATCGTCCGGCAATGGCTCGTTGCAGCACGTGACGGGCGAAATGCTCAATCAGATGAGCGGCACGAATATCGCCCACGTACCGTACAAAGGTACGGGTCCGGCGATTACCGATCTGCTGGGTGGCAACGTCGAGATGACCTTTACGACAGCGCCGCCGCTGCTGGCCCACATCCGGTCCGGCAAGCTGCGCGCGATTGCTGTGACCGGCAACGTTGCGCTGCCGAGTCTGCCCAACGTGCCGACGACGGCGACGATCAAAGGGTACGAGAAGCTGGACGTGAGCTCGTGGTTTGCCGTGTACGCGCCCGCCAACACGCCCAAGCCGATCGTGGACAAGTTGACTGGCGAGATCAAGAAAATCATGGCGACCGACGCATTCAAGCGCAAGGCGCAGGAGCAGGGTGCGTATGCGGTCTACATGACGCCGCAGGAACTGGCAGCGCATACGAGCAAGGAATATCAGACGTGGGGCAAGTTTGTGAAGGATGCGAAGATCACGGGGGAGTGAGGACCGTCGGCTTTCCACGTTGGGAGAACCATCAGCGCGATTTCCAGGCTGTATAAGTCACAGTCGGGAAATCGCAAGCAACCTGTTTCAGGTAGCTAGTGCGCAAACGTCGGTTCCGAAAACTCGATTTTTTCCCTTCCCTGCTGAAAGGTAAAGACCAGGCGATCAGATTTCTCGTCATATCGCGTGTGAAGCGTTGTTTGATTGGGCGGAGTTCCCATTTTCAGCGGAATTGTTTCTGCAGTGATCATTGCAGCTAACACCGGCGCACTGAACGGCGACCCATCGTCAGGGTTCGAGGATTTCTTTATCAGAGCAGACATGATTGATGTCCGTTTGGACTTGTCGCTGACAGGTTCGGCTGCGTATAGGTAGGCATATCCTCGAATACCCCTCATATGCAAACCAAACTCTTCATCCTTATGATACTTTTTGACTTCCCGCGGGAGATCAAGAGGGGAGATGTTTCTGACTTGATAGCAACATACTGGAATATAAGGCTGTTCAGTTCCGGCCATGCCAGTAAAAACGGTAGGGGCAGTTAACTTCTTGTTTGTAAAGATATAGATGGGCCGTGCTATCACCTTGAAGTCTGCCCCCATCACGGGAATTTGTTCAAGCAAGCCCACAGCAGGAAACTCGGTTGCAAGGCAGCTAAATGAAAGCGTCGAGCAGAGAAAGCCAGTGAAGAATTTTGTCATGTAACAGGGTTTTTCGTTTGATGGGTCAAATATCTTAAGCCGAGAACTGTACAGTTCAGTATTTGCACCTTGGCTGAGATTCCTTCAGCTTTTTACTTCAGTTCAGTTTTTCAGCGCACCATGGATCTGTTCGATGTACATCCAGCAGCACTGTCGAGTGGTAAATGCGTTTCGGGCTACGAGACTTGGAGCAAGATCTTCATCAGAGATGCTGTCGTCAAAAAATGGGTCTTGCGTTAATCTTGGATCGTTCGCGTGACGTCGGGCAAATTCGAGCATGCGGCGTTTGTTGATCCATAAATCATCCCGTCCGATGGAAGCCAGCGCTTCCAGTCCAAGCTCATTGAACGTATTACAGTCGAGAAGAACGCCTTGTGGATTACCGATCCAGCAGAACTGAGGCGCACCGTAGGGATCGTCGAGAGGGAGATACACCCCTGTGCGAGCCGGCGTTGTGCCACTCACACCAAGGATGTCTGGGCGTAGCCGAAGTGGATCCGCTCGGTCGATATCGTGCTTGCGCCCGGACGCAGCGAGCATCAGACTGAAATCATCCCAGCGCCCCGCCTGTTCATGCTGACTGACCGTGTTGTCGAGCTGACCGGCGTGCCATGACATTGCTTGAAATTGGTTGTCGAAATTATCCTGCTCATCAGGCGTCATCCAGGCCAGCAAGATTTCTCTCAAGCTGCGCTCGCAGTCGTTCGCCCTGGTGATTGAAAACGAATCCTTGGCACGTTCGGTCATCTGTCTTTCGACTGAACGTTCGAAATGCATAAGAATAGAGCAGGCATCATTGCGCCAATTCTCGGACATCTCACGTGTGCCACGCTGGGAAGCGGTGATCAATGAATTGCGGTGTTGCATTTTCGTGAGATCGAGTGTCGGATTGACTGCGATCATCGGCGCTTGCAACTTGAGGCGTAGTTCTTTAAGGTAATCAAACGACGCATAGAGGTAGAGCAGTGTGACTTGAATTTTTTGAGACTGACTTAACTCGAATGGAGCAGATTGCATACTGAATCCTTGCTTGTGCCAACGCGCTCGTTGTCCCAGTAAGGGAGGCCGGTTCCGGGTTCAAGGTCCATACCGGCAAATTGGCACGAAGCCGTTGTTTCGGGACCCGGGCGGCGATATTTGTAGCGCTGATCATCTCGCCTCTACCCAAAGAGGGGATTTCTTCGATCCTGTAGGGATTCTAGCCGATCTTGAAACTTGAGGGAGTCTATTGTTCAAACGACGTCGATGATCACCAGCGGTAGCATCGTCGTACCGCCACAGTCAATAATTCGTCTGAAATACGCTCCAGGCGCAAGGCGATGTGTACAAGGCCAGAGATGCGGCAATTATTTAGGTGGAACTCCATACTAGGTGCCTATGAGCGTACAACCCCCAGGAAAGAACATGACTACAGATCGGTCGGCTAGCTAGTCGCAAGAGGGCTGGAACACTGCCTGTATTAGTTTGGAAAACTCAATTATTGTTTTTCACGAAAAATATAAAGCTATCCGTCATTAGTTTTTTGTTTGATCAACGGGGTCGAAGCCTCCGAATCGCCGCCGTAATTCCCTGTGCACTGGCTCTCTGCTATTTTTCGTCCCGATCTCCACACCGACACAGATGCGCGTCCTTTAATTGGATCATTCACTATATATGTATGTCCGAGGTTTTTGAACCAGATGATGATGCTTTCAGAACTTGCGCCTATGACAGACGCCCTATTAAATTCATTAGGTAAGTGGTTGCTGTCAGAGTGATAGGTGAAAGAAGGATTTTTGCTATTATTGGGATATCGGTACTCAACGTATTGTGAAGATGCGTCTTCTTGAATAGAACAGATTGACATTGTCTTCTTTCCTGAACTACATGTAAAAATAATTTTTTCGTCAGCAGCGCATTGAGAATTTTTCGCGGAAGCATGCGGCGCTCATGCGTACAGAAATACGACGACGTAAAATTTGTTTTTCATGTATATGAATGCTGGATGAAAAAAAGGAGGCTTTACATCGCGACTCAAGCATATTTAGGAGCTGTTATTCTATTACTGTGCTAGTGCAGAGCATGGCGCGCAGCGGCAGTAACTTTTTTATACCTGTTCATGACTGCATTCACTATGACTGAATCAACAGCCTAAAAAATTACTCGATCTACTGGGAGTCAGACTGTAACAACAAATAAATTAAGTAGCGGTTACCTGAAACACAAGCGATGCCATTTACCAATCTACCGCCTTTGGTCATCTTTGCGCTGTAGGGACTGCAATCTCCGATCTGCGATATTTCGATACGACTATTCTGATGTTTGGCCATCAGTGTTTTAAATTTTTTTGACAGCCAAGGTCTGGAAGCTTGAGGTACTATGTACTCCTCCTTCGCATCTACCGACGGGCGTGTTAGGAAGCTTCCATCCTTGATTTCAATTTGCGCGACAAGCGCGACGAAGTCGGATGGCCCCGGAATATTAGCGTACTCCGGCGATCTGAATATCTCCCATTTTGCAGAAAGTACCTCATTGGGTATCGCGACAACTTTCTTTAACGCTAAAAGCTCGTTGGAGTAAAGCTTATTTTCTGTATCTTTTGAGCACGCTGTTAAAGCAGTAAGCAGCATCAGTGCCAGAATTCTTTTCAAATGGAATAAAAAAACATCATGTTGAACCAATTCCATTAAACATTGAGACCGCCTTGATTCAATTTTTCTATGGAAGCTCAAAAGTTTCATTATTCGGCAACATTCTCGAGAAGCTAAAATTCGACGCTTTTGCCTTAGTAATGTTTTTTTTAAAGATTTCTAGCTCGTTATCTCGACGTTCCGTCAAGGCAACCATACATGAGTCATGGGCGACCCCGGTGCACATTCCATTGTCACAGTTAGCTTCGGTTTCCAAATCGTCACATGTTTCGTCTCGCCAGCTTATCCAACTTATTTGAATCTTCCGTAAATTTTCTTGCTCAGCCTTATTGAGCATTTTGCGTAGAGTCGAATAAGAATGATTAAGCCTATTATCGTGATCTTTAAATTCTTCAAAATTCCCGCAGCGTATGAGTGGTGTGTTTTCGAGCGCACAATTCTGATCGCTAGGCGCGCTCATCAAGATGCAGTTCACTTCGCAGTGTCGCTTGTCATTAGCTTTGACAGAGCATGTCAGCGCTAATAAGATAGTTGCCATTTTGATTGTCTTAGTAAATTGACGTCTCATATCGGTCCGCGTTCAACGATTTGACTTTTAAAATAGATAAAGTTCGTTTTTTCTGCTTCCATAATCATCGACTTTAACAAAGCCCGCTGATATAGGCTCTTCAACTTCTGCACTACAGACGCGACGAGTTGCACCGGATCTCAGCTGCATGTCACTTCGCAAATGGCCGCCAACAGTGCATTACCGTTGGCCCAACCAGCCGCGCCATTTCCGGTTCCGTACACAATCGAGATTCGTACATTCCTTGTGCGTCACCTGATGCGGTTCGAATCATCGGCAAGCGCATAATACCTGATGAACGAGCAGGCCTGATTGGTAATCATAGAGCGCATCAATGAGGCGGCGAGTTCGCCTGATTACTTATTCCTAGTCATTTTACAGGAAACGTCCGATGTCCATACTAACCAAATCGACCTCGGCCAGCTGTGCAAGCATTCCAAGATGCTCGATCATTTTAACTTTGACGAGGTTTTCGATCTTGGGAAGCTCACCGATACTTAAGGCCGGTTCAAAAGCATATATCTCATCAAAATTAAGTGGTCCAAGTTTTTTTAGCGCTTTTGAACAAAGGTTTTTCTTTATCATCCTTGAAATCGAAGTTCTTTTTTACTTCGGACCCAAAAAAGGTTATCAGTTCCAGATCTTCTTCATCTCCACTGAAGTGAGGCTCGAACACCGTAACTGTGCCAAACAAAGGTTCAATAATCACGTTCATTCCAGTCTTCTTCCCCCATAGATGTATCTTTCCAAAAGCGCTGCGGGTAATTGCCGTGTACAAGCTCGCGTCCATCAAATCGACATTTTCCAGCCAAAGTTCGATTACAGGTTGCATCTCCTCCGGGTCGGTGGTCCACAACAATCCGTCGGCAAACCCTGACCAAACTACTTCTTGCCAAAAAACGATAAGTGCATCTGGTACTCTTTCTGTATATTTATCCAGGCTTGATTTAAAGGGCTTAACTCCGCCTGGCTATAAAGAAAATTCTGTTAAAAACTCTTCTAGATATTGGTTCATGATAAATTTTAGCGAATTGGGTATTGTATGCACCGTTGCTGTACGCATTGCATACTTCGTCTGTGTGACCTTGGAGCCGCCAAATACGTGTCAAAAGAGCGTCTTCGGAAATTGCGTGATCTCATCATGCGTCCTCGTGCTCGATCCACAGCGTCTTGAAGCTGTTGTCGCCGTCGGCGTAGCCGTCGTGCTGGGTTAGTGTAAAACCGTGTCCGGCTGCCAGGCGGCGTACGGCGCCGGCGCCTTCGAACTGTTTGTTGTCCAGCTCCAGCGCCTGCAGCATCACGCGGCTATGTGCATCGGCCCCGGCTTTGTTGTCATGGCGGCGCTCAGCGCTGCCGTTATAAATGGACAGCGACGGCATCTCGCCGATGTCCAGGCTGGACAACTGCTCGGCTGCGGGCGCCATCAGCTGCGCCGGATCCAAGCTGCTGATCGAGACGGCGTTGGCCGCCACGCGCCGCTGCGCGGCGAACCGGTCGATCGCGTCATCGGTGTCGCTGGCGCGCACGCCATGAAAGCGCAGCGTGTCCCCGCCCGGCGTGGCGGGCAGGGCGGCTTGGCTGTCGAAGAACACGATGCCGTGTTGCATCTATGACTAGCTGCATTCAGCGTTTTAGGCTTCGGGCCAGTCGCGTTCGAATCAATGCCTGATATTTTGGCAACAAACGTGAATGAATTGAGAGCGTTACCTAGATCATTGACTTCGTGCAATATTAATCCTCGCGCAGATATTCGATGTTGAGCGGAACTGGTGCTACGTCTGCCATAATAATTTGACGCAGAAGTCCTATCCGTTTTCGAATAGATAACGCGCGAATTGCGAAAATCGGAGAGAATTCAAGCCCCTCTACTTGGGTGTGATTCACAATCACAGGCGTATTGTAGTAGATATTTTTCGGATCATCAGATGATAAGTGCCATTGTCCATTAAAACAGATTCTCACTATTTCACCAATGTACCTTGCAAAAGCTACAATCCACCCATTCTTTTCTTCTTCAGTACAATTATTGATTGCACTTAAGAATGTTTTCTCTAAGTTCTCTAACGAATCCATTACGAGATCTATTGGTGAACTTCTCTTATTGGCCTCATTTTCCACAGCTTCCAGTTGATCATCCATCAAAATAAAAAATTTTTCAAAGTTATCTCTATCTTCAGTTGTGATCATAACTTTCTCAATTTAAAATTTAGGCTTTTTCACATAGTCAATATTGGATTTTCCAAGCGCCTCCAGATAAGGCTTTGATCCGCCTTTTTCTAACATGTGCTCGACAGCCTAGCTACGTTTGACTAATTCGGCATCTTTTGAAATTGCAGTTATATTTTCTTCGGCTACACTCACTGGGCCAGTTTTGAGTTGGCCAACATGCAAATCTTCCTAGTTAAGAATAGATATGCTTATTAGTTAAGATAGTTTCCAGAGTTTCTTCGGTTGCCCCTGATCATGCTCGAAACGGCAGATGAGGCCTTCAGCCGCCAATGCGCGCTGCAGAAATTCCAGGGCGCTTTCGTGGTAATGGGTCCAGATCGGCCGCATGACAAGGGACTTTGTCACATCGAACGAACAGTGTAGCTGCGGATAACTCGCAAGCGCGCACAAACCCGAAAGATTCGATAAGAGATCAAGGATGTTCTGACTATTGCCCCGCATGCAGCACGATTTTTTCTTCGGCCTTGATCTCGATAACGTCATTGACCGACACTATGGTCAACGCCTGGTCCGCCAGAATTTCTAGCTGGTCCATATGTGCCTGCAGCGATATCGGCCCATTCGCCGCCACCGCCTGAATCCCGCAATGATGCGTCAACAACCCGGTCGCAGTCGCGGACACCGAGGCAACTATGTACGCCGTCATATGTAAATCCGCCTGTGTCGTCCACTGCAATTGCCCAACCGCGAACACCACGGTCGATACCGGCGTCGCCCAATTGATGCTGTTTGGCCCTTCCATTAGCACAAGAAACGCAACAAATTTCATTCCCGAATGAATGCTAGACTGAGATACAGAAATCTCTATGTCCACTGTTAGGCGTCTTTATCCCGTAAGTGAGTGTGGCATCATGGTCGACATCTATGCCCTCAAGTAATAATTCAAACAAGATGAGATTAGGATTGATTTCCAATGCAAGCGAGGTCCTCTCCGATTAATGGAAATACTCCAGCATTTATTCCAGATTTTTCATAGTTAGACAGACAGATCAGTCATCGCCAGAAACTATTGGGGGTTTTGGGTTCGTATATGTCTTGTCAATTTTTATACCGGTTTTTTCTAGCGAATTTTCTAGATGTCTGCGGCGCTCAGCAGAGTTTTTGAGTTCGCCGGGTAGCAGTAGTTTCCATGGATCAGTCGCGCTGGGGTCAATAAATTCTTTAAAATATGCAACGTCCGATTTAATTGAGTATCGTACTATATAAGTCATGGATTTTTGGTCTTCTAATTCTGCTGCACTTCTAACAAAACTCACATCAAGAAAAACTTTTCCTTTTTCAAATTCCCATGATGTAAGGTTTTCTATTTTCATCCATTCATCAATATTTAGTTCATAATCTGCATCTAGCGTTGTTGGATTTCCGGACTCTAACAGATAGTTCAGCATATCCCTCCCCCTTAATCGGGGGGCAGTAAAAGGAATTATAGGTGACCAACCTGAATTTTTTATTTGCCTGAGTATTGAAAAGAATTCTTTTCTCGCATCCTCGTGAGAAATTTTATCAGCATCAGTAATGCTTGATGTAATAACTATCTGATAGATGCCCAAATTTTCTTCCTCATTGTTTTCGCTTCCGATCAGCCCTAGTACTCTGTCGAACGCGAAACTACTGTCATTCATATCTAGCTTGACTATTCCCTTCGCGTTTGCTTTCCAATTGATTTGATAAAATGTAAGACCAGCAGGTTGTCGCTCAACTCTTACAATTTCCGGATACTGATTTTTAAAATCTGCTCCCGGTTGATTAACTTTAACTGTTATTGGATTTTTTTTATCAACCATGTTTTCTCCGGTAAATTTTTTATCGCAGCTGCAGAGTGCTAAGCAAAATATTGCAACTAAAGTTATACGTTTCATATCGCATTATTTAATCAGATCTTTTGCGAACCTTCCAAGTTCACGAGATTTGTTTTTTATGATTTCCATATTGGTAGGAGTATCTGGTAAGTCTTTCCAATCTGCCATAATTTTCAACTCTGCTTCCATAAAAGACCGCTTGTTTAACATCAGTTGATGAAATTTTTCCGCAGCTAATAAAATCCAACTCATCCTGCTTGCCAAGTTTTCTAACTCTGTTTCATCCGGAGCAACGGATTTTAAGCTAGCCTCGTTACTTGAGCATAAGTGAGTAAAAATCAATTCAACTGTCGGGCTAGCCCAGTTCGCATACCATGCCCTCTGCAGTTTTATCCGATTAGAGAATGATTGATTTTTATAAATTAGCGGTTGTAATATGACGCCTTGTTCATGGTTTGCGATATCAATTAGATGGGCAAGCTGGATCCTTGGACGTTCTCTCGGCATAGCTCGTTCGTACTCTGCCACTTTCTTGAAAGCCGACAACACGTACTTGGACGGTGAAAAATTTTTTATTACCGATAGTGCCTCTGATTGCCAAGGTAGATTTTTTATTTGCTCTTTTACCGGACCAACATATTTTTTTGCGTCTCTAGATGGTGCGCATTGGTCGAATGTCATGCGATGCATGTTGTGATACCAGTGCCAGCCGCTAATGTCGCAAAATAACCAAAAATTCCCCTTCCCCAACCCATCCCATACTGTACTGTCAAAAGGAGTCATGCCTCTGACCTGCCACGCATCAAACGTACATGCGACTGTCTTGCTGGCGAAAGCACCTAGTGCCATCCAATAGTATCTCCCTTTATATTTTGTGTTTCCGCCGTCTTCATTTTCCAGGTAAAATCTTGCATAGGTGGCAGCTATTCGTCTAGCTCTTACGGAATAGTTGCGAATCAGTTTGCCCTTGTGTTCTCCACTTAACGTGCATAAGCGTTTATTGCTAAACTGCTGTGCAAATGACCACATAGTATTGCAGTCGCAATTGACGTCGACATATGACTTTGGTGTTGTGTTTGTTGTCGCTGTAATATTAGTGGGGTCGCTCACTGATCACCTAATAAGGGTAAGTTGCTAGTTATCATTCCGGCTCAATTGTGAACCACTTAATAGAGAAATTCAGTTTGTCAATTGCAACGGTGGAAATTCTATCACTATGGCCTTCAGCAGCAGTTTTTGCCATATGCTTGCCATCGCGATTTTCAACGATATAATCGATGTAGGGAATAGGTGCGCCGCTTGGATCTTTTAAAACAAATGCTTCATCAAAAATCTTAATTCGGGTGTCTGGCAGTTTGACGAAGTCGGTATTCCGGTTTGAGCCGCCCTCGAAAACATGCTGCCCCCCCTTGACGCTGAAATTCCCCGGACAAGCAAACGTAATATTCCCGCCCTCAAGCGTCACTGACGACTGCCCCGCCTGCAGCACGATCTTCTCACTGGCCTTGATTTCAATAACATCATTGACCGACACAATGGTGACAGCCTTGTCCGCCAGAATCTCCAGCTGATCCGTATGCGCCTGCAGCGACACCGGCCCATTCGCCGCCACCGCCTGAATCCCGCCATCATGCGTAAACAACCCGGTCGCATTCGCCGACACCGACGCGATTGTGTACGCTGCCGCCATATGCAAATCCGCCTGCGTCGTCCACAGCAACTGCCCACCCGCAAACACCATGGTCGAGGCCGGCGTCGCCCAATTGATGCTGCTCGGCGCTTCCATCAGAACCAGCGGCGCGCCAAATTTTTCGACCGCCGCATCCGCATCCGCATCACGCGAACCAGCCGCCGTCTTCAGCGCATCCTGCCCACCGACGCCACCGGCGAACTTGCCTTTCTGCTTCGGATCGACCTGCTCGATCAATTCAACCTGCGCCTGCAACGCTTGTTTGCTCGACAGCGCCTTTTGCCCGGTCGCCGCATCGAGCAGGGTAGTCCCCAGCTCGCCTGCACCGCGCAGCAACCCGATTGCCTCACTGCTATCCAGCTGCGTCGACGTCACACTGCTGCCTTGCTGCGCGCGCGCTGTCGCCGACATCAACACGCCTTCGCCGCCACGAACAACAGCCCACGCATCAGTGCGCAACTCAAACCCGGTCCCACGATACGCGCCGCGCTGCGCCGAGCCGGCCGCCTGCTGCACCAGATACCCGAGATTGAGCTGCGTGCCCGCACTGCTGGTCGCCAACCGCGTGCGTAACTGGCCGCCCGTATCATCGAGCACCCACTGGTTGAACCCGCCGCCGTCGAAGTTATTGCTGTGCATGCCGGAAATCACACCGGCATGATTGATGTCGGTATCGACGCCAGCCGAGAAGGGCGGCGTATCCGATCCGGTATATAACTGCGCGACGACCAGAGGCCGGTCCATGTCGCCTTCGATGAAATCGACCAGCACTTCGGTACCGATGCGCGGCGTGAACTGCGAGCCCCAGTTCGGCCCGGCGAGCGCCTCCGCTACGCGCACCCAGGTACCGGATGCATCGTTGCCCGGCGCATTGCCTTTTTCGTCGGTGTCGTGCGTCAACCCGCCCGAAATCGCGCCTGTCCCACGCTGCCAGGCAAACTGAATGCGCACCTGGTGCTCGCGCGTGGTCGTATTGATCGTCTCGGGCAACCCGACCACGATGGCCGTCTGCGGCCCGAGCGACGCCCCGGCAAAGCGTGCAGCCGCCGCGCGCGGCACGATCGCGACTGCTTCGCGCACGCAGCCAAAGCGATTGCGGTAGGTGCCAGGTTCGAGCCCTTCATCGGAGAACTGCAGCAAGATCGCCGCGCCGGCTTCGGCCAGCCCGGTCAACCGCGACAGGGCCTCACCCAGCGCCGGCTCGAGATTGTTACGCGCCTCGTGCTCGACCCACAGCGTCTTGAAGCTGTTATCGCCGTCGGCATAGCTGTCGTGCTGGGTCAATGTAAAACCGTGTCCGGCTGCCAGGCGGCGTACGGCGCCGGCGCCTTCGAACTGTTTGTTGTCCAGCTCCAGCGCCTGTAGCATGACGCGGCTGTGCGCGTCAGCGCCTGCTTTGTTGTCATGACGGCGCTCGGCGCTACCGTCATAAATGGACAGCGACGGCATCTCGCCGATATCCAGGCTGGTCAGCTGCTCGGCCGCGGGTGCCATCAGCTGCGCCGGATCCCAGCTGCTGATCGAAACGGCGTTGGCCGCCACGCGTCGCTGCGCGGCGAACCGGTCGATCGCGTCGTCGGTATCGCTGGCGCGCACGCCATGAAAGCGCAGCGTGTCGCCACCCGGCGTAGCGGGCAGTGCAGCTTGGCTGTCGAAGAACACGATGCGGTGCCGCGCTTGCGCCGCGCCGCCCTCGGCCGGTTCGTCGCCTTCTTGATCATGCTCGAAACGCCAGTTCAGGCCCTCGGCCGCCAGTACGCGCTGCAGAAAGTCCAGATCGCTTTCGCGGTACTGGGTCCAGATCGGCCGCACGGCCAGGGCCTGCGCTACATCGAACGAACAGCGCACCTGTGGATAGTCGGCCAGCAGTTCGCCGATCAGGTCGCGTGCATCCTTGTCTTGGAAGATATAGCTGTCGCGCCGCAGTCCGAGCAGGGCCAGCGCCGGTTGCAGATGCAGCCGATAGCGGGCCAGGCCGCCATCAGCGCCGAGCCAGGCGGCGTCGGTGCACAGGCCGTGCCAGGCGCGGCGGCTACGATCCGGTTGGAGCAAGGTGATCGTCAGTTCTTCACCGATGAAGCTCGCCAGGTCGAGATCGGTCGATGTCGATAACGCATCGACATCAAAGCTGAACAGCTCATTGACCGCTTCGCGTCCCGTGAAGCGCTCGGCCACCAGCGCCTGCGGCAACGCGGAATCCTGTGACGACGCGATCGTGATCAAGCGTGCATGCTGGCTCAGCTTGACGCCAAACAGCGCATCGATCAGCGATGCGCCTGCCAGGTCGGACGGGGAGTTCACGGCAGCGTGATGGTCAGGTTGGCCTGCTTGGGCGCCAGTTTGACAACGTCGTTGTAGGCGCTCAAGGTCGTTTCGGTCGTGCTGCCCAGCGTGCCACGCAGGGCCAGGTAGCCCAGCGCGCAGATCAGTGCGAACACCGAGCACAGCACCCACAACGGCACGTCATTGCGCAGCTTGTGGATGATCTGGTCGGGGCGCTCGGCGCGCGGCGCGAAGCCGCCCGTGCGGCCTTTCATATGGGCGATCTCGTCGCCCAGGCGCGAGGTCAGGTAATTGAGCTTTTCTTCGCCCTCGATCATGTAGCGGCCCTGGAATCCCAGCAGCAGGCACATGTGGAATACCTCGAGCGCCTGCAGGTGGGCGCTGCCGCGGGCGCGCAGGCCTTCCAAGCGGATGAAGAAATTCTCGCCGGCCAGCTGGTCACCGAACAGCACCAGTTGCAGCGGGCGGCGGGCCCAGTCGTCACGGATGGCAAATGGCGAGCGCAGGATGATTTCATCGACCGCTGCGCAGAAAGCGTACTTGGCGTTGTCGATGTCGTCCGGCGTGGCGTTTTGTTTCTTGGCGCCGCGCGTGAAGTCGTCGAGGAACTGCGTGAGCTTGTTGCGGAAGTCGGCATCCGACTGCGGGCCAT
>Ga0308160_10003801_pt1 | contig 16611 bp, 21 predicted proteins | sample PhyFR1_FD_201036 | JGI IMG/M metagenome (GOLD analysis project Ga0308160, IMG submission 201036) | Phyllosphere microbial communities from UC Gill Tract Community Farm, Albany, California, United States - DLSLF.R1 | ecosystem: Host-associated > Plants > Phyllosphere > Unclassified | place: USA...
GGTGCCACCGCCCTTTGCTGAAGCCCTGGTTCGCGCCAATTTACCTGAGGTGTGTTGCGGATCTAAAGAGGTGGCAGCGTGAGAATGTTACTTACCTCTTATCTGCAACGTGATTTGGGCGTCGTCCTGCTGCGCCCAGGTAGTGGCCTGTTGCACTATTTCAGTGGCCGTGCGCGTCTGCTGATCGCCCCCGAACCTGAGGAGTATAAGCCGCTCCCCTCTGGCCTGTTGCCCGCGGTAAATCAACACCTTTCCGCAGATCCACGGTTATCTTCGTTTCTCCTGCATGAGCGTGTCATTGCCGCCGCAGGGGGCATCAGCTCGCTGCGTGAATGGTTAATGCGTGGGCGAGGATGTCAATGGGCGCATGGCGACGATTACCACCATGATCAGATGGATACCCTCGACTATGATGGGCGTCCGATCCGGTTGTGTTGGTACCATGAGCATCGTTTGCGGGAGCAATCCTTGCCGGAGCTGGATGCCCTGGCAGCGCAGAACGTCGCCGAGTGGGTCATATACCGCGCACGTACGCATTTCAGGTTTGGTGAGGAACATCAGCTAAGTTTGCCGGAATTGTGCTGGTGGGCGGTTCTGGCGGACGTATCCGATTTGTTGCCTGATGCGGTCGCCCGCGTCTCCCTGCGCCTTCCTCCTGCCCCCCTTCCAGCGGGGACACGGAGAGAGGCCGATATTGTTTGGGATAAAGATCCGCAGGCGATCATCAATGCGTATGTAGATAAGGTTAAGCCTGTGTTGACCGTTGAGGTAGATCCAGAGCCAGCGGCGGGCTTTATGCTGAGGCCAAAACTGACGCGCTGGACGTGCGAGAACTATACCCGGTGGATTAAGACACAGCCCTGCTGCTGTGGTTGCGGCATGCCAGCAGACGACCCGCATCACATTATTGATCACGGGTTGGGGGGCACAGGTACCAAGCCACACGACATATTCACCCTGCCCCTGACTCGAGCTTGCCATACCAGACTTCATGATGATGTAGCGGCATGGGAGGCCAAGCACGGTAGCCAGCTTTTCCACCTGGTGCGTACGTTAGACAGGGTCTTTGGTATTGGGGTGATCAGTACGGCTAAAAAACGCGGGGAAAACTGATGAATGCACAGCAGCTTGAATATGTACGCCTGGAGTTAACCCGCGCTTTAGTTGATAGGTCAGGGGGAACCAAAGGACAACTGGAAGCGTTCAGTGAGCACCCTCCCGCGAACAAGATCCACTCCCCACGACAGCCTATCTATAAATTAGAACTTGAGGGTGAGCGTTGGGTTAATGCTGATAACGCCGCCGTTTATGTGCTGGAAACACCCAGCCGCCGCCGTCCCATGCCGCCGATCAAAGACTTTGAGTTTGCCGCTGCACCGTGGCGTCGTGCTGTTAATTTACTCCCTGAGCATGAACAGGCGTGGCTGCGATATTGTTACGGCTTCGATCTGACGTTTAGGTATCAAACGTTGATTTGTGAGTCAATCTGGAATGAACATCAAAAGTACCTGCCCAGCGGTCTTCTCCGGAAGACAAAAAAACGCATAATCTCTCTTGTTTGGCTAGCGGTGCAGGAGGTGGCAGCATTACACATGAATGACACCTACAAAGTATATGCCGGCGCATTGCTGGCGACACACCTTGGCGTATCTCGTTCTACTTGGTGTGAAATATATGCACTGCATTGGCAGCGGTTAAAACAGGCTGCCGAAGAGTTAGATTCTCATGCACTGCATGAGGTAATAAACAGGAAGCAGGAGCACGTTTTTGAGGAGCTAACCGCCTAACTATTGCAAAACCGAACAAAATAAGCCATATTTAGCGCAATTCTGATATTTTGCCATATTTGTATAAGCCCGCCATCGAGCGGGTTTTTTTGCGCCAGTACGAAAACTACAAGTCCCTTCCATGAGGGGAGGATCCCTGCTATGAAATGGGCGGCTGGTGGGTGTTAGAGCACTCACCAACCATTCGCCCATGCTCCAGGTCATAAGCGAACCAAGGCCCACCGCTTTAGCGCTAAAGCACAGTGAGCCTATCAGAGACCCGCTTACTGATCCATGAAAAATACTGTAAAAATAACCAGTGTTGAGTTGATCAACGCTGACTCCCTCAATTTTATCAAAACCTTACCAGATGATTATATCAATCTGATTGCCACCGATCCGCCGTACTATCGCGTTAAAGCCTGTAAATGGGATAACCAATGGGAAAGCGAGAGGGCATATCTGGCGTGGCTGGATGAACTGCTGGTGGAGTTCTGGCGAGTGTTGAAACCTTCCGGCAGTCTGTATATGTTCTGTGGTTCACGACTGGCGGCGGATACCGAAATATTGGTGCGCCAACGCTTTAACGTCCTGAACCACATCATCTGGGCCAAGCCATCTGGCCCGTGGCGGCGTCAGAACAAAGAGAGCCTGAGAGCTTTTTTCCCGTCAACTGAACGGATTATTTTTGCCGAACACTATGCCGGGCCATTTAGACCCAAAAGTGATGGATATGCGGCAAAATGCGCGGGGCTGAAGCAAAACGTATTCCGCCCTATGATCGATTATTTTCGTTCTGCGCGTGCTTCGCTTGGTGTATCGGCAAAAGAGATTAACGTTGCTACCGGCAAGCAGATGGCCAGCCATTGGTTCAGCGAGAGCCAGTGGCAATTGCCCAACGAAAATCAGTATCTGGCACTGCAACAATTGTTTTCGCGTATTGCAGCCGAGAAGCACCAGGCGGGAAGCCTGAAAACGCCACACCATAAGCTGGTGCGGCAGTACCACACACTCAGCCATGAATATCGCGATCTCTGCTTGAAGTTTGAATCACTGCGCCGCCCGTTCTCTGTTTCTATCGACGTTCCCTATACCGATGTGTGGACGTACAAACCAGTCCATTTCTATCCAGGGAAACATCCTTGTGAAAAGCCCACTGACATGCTGAAAGATATTATCAACGCCAGCAGCAGACCCGGAGATCTCGTTGCCGATTTTTTTATGGGGTCGGGATCAACGATAAAAGCTGCGATGGCGTTAGGTCGCCGTGCAGTGGGTGTAGAGCTTGAGAGCGAACGGTTTAATCAAACCGTCAATGACGTCCGGGATCTGGCAGGCAAATAATATCGAGGCTGCGCTAATGCGTGGCCTTTTTTGTTTTTATCACCGGTCTATCCGGTCAATCCACCAAAGGGTGTTGGGGCTATGCCGGATAAAGAAATCAACCATATATTCTCCAGCCTGTGGGTGGTGTTTATTCTCATTGCGGGTTGGGGTGGGGTCGTAAGGTATCTTATGGATATCAAAAGCAACAAGACAACGTGGAGTTGGGCGGCGGCGCTGGCACAAATCATCGTATCGAGCTTTACGGGGCTGATTGGTGGCATCCTGAGCATGGAAACGGGATTATCGGTCAACATGGCTTTTGTAGGAGCGGGGTTGAGTGGGGCGATGGGCAGTGTGGCGCTGACCTATTTCTGGGAGCGTATTTTCGGGGGCAGCTATGCAGACAAGTCAAGCCGGTAAAGACCTGATTAAGCAGTACGAAGGTCTGAAACTGACGGCATACAAATGCAGCGCGGGTAAGGACACTATCGGCTACGGCCACACTCACGGTGTAAAGCCCGGCGACCGCATTACAAAAGCCCAGGCAGATGCTTTGTTAGATGAAGATTTGGCCGTGGTCGAGCTGACAGTCAGCACGGCGATCAAGCGCCCAATGAACCCGCATCAGTTTGATGCACTGGCATTCAACATTGGCGGTGCTGCGTTTGCTGGCTCTACGCTGGTGAAGAAATTCAACACGGGCGATATACAGGGGGCATCTGATGAATTTCCCCGCTGGTGTCACTGTGGGGGCGACGTAGTGCCTGGTCTGGTCAAGCGTCGGGCGGCAGAGCGTGAGATGTTTTTGCGATGACGTGGCTAATATCGCGTTGGCAGGTTGCCCTTGTGGTACTGGTGTTGAGCCTGCTGGCCTACTTCGCCTATGTTAATCAAAGCCTGCGTCAGGAGCGTAACGGCCTGCAATCTGCCAACAGCCAATTGGTTAAGCAAATTGACTGGCAAACCCGGACACAGATTGCCGTTGCTGCCATTGACGAAAACCGGAGTAGAGAACTCACTTATGCGCAAAGCCAGCTTGACGATTTGCAGCGTGATATTGCCGCTGGCGCTCGCAAGCTGCGCCTCGCCGCCACATGCCGTAGCACCACCGCCGCCAGCGTGGCTGATGCAGACAGCCCCAGACTTACTGTCGCCGCTGAACGGGATTATTTCCGTCTCAGAGAGCGGATTGAAGTTGCAAGGCAGCAAATAGGAGGGTTGCAGGATTACATCCGCAATGTTTGTACAGTAGCGCACTGAGAAACACTGCCGGCACGGCAAACTGATTTGCCAATCCGCACTAGCAAGTGCTCGCATACCTTTTCGTAAAAAAGTCAATAGCCATTTAACAGTTTTAGATGTAAATTAGTTGCTTTAAGATTCTTGTTGTGAGCGAACATATGGAGCCTCGAGGGAATTATTTTGTAAGACCTATAAAAGTGATAGGTAATGGCGCGTTTGGCAAGGTAGAGGAAATCGAGCTCTACAACAAAAATGGATTTATGTGTGGGAAATATGCACGAAAAATATTTTCTGTCAAAGATGAACTAATTAGTGATAATTTCGATTACGATGACTGGCGTCGTAGATTCGAAAGAGAAGTTAAGTACCAAGCGGATTGTATAAATGTAAATGTTGTCCAAATTTACATTCACCATTTAAGTACTGAACATCCATGGTTTGTGATGGATATTGCTGAAAAAGACCTTATGAGGGATATAAAAAGCGAGACTCTTAATGACGATGAAAAACTGAAAATCATTCGAATGGTCCTGTGTGGCGTAAGTTTTGTTCATAGTAAAGGCTACTTTCATAGAGATTTGAAGCCTGAAAATATACTTAAATTCTCTGATGGAAATTACAAGATATCAGATTTTGGTCTTGTTAAAAACTCAATCAGTGAAGCAGAGTCAGAGGTCTTGACGAAGATCGCAGTCCGTATGGGTACAAATGGCTATATGGCTCCCGAAACTAAGCAGGGTATTTATAACTGCAAAACAGATATTTATGCTCTCGGGGTAATTATTGATGAACTTAAAATCAATCATGTTGATGGAATAGACGGCATGATAACTAAGTCCACGACATACAGGCCCAATGGGAGATATAACACTGTCTCTGAAATGATCTCTGATTTAGACAAAATAATTAGGGAGATTCGGCGATGATACATCTATTAAATTGTGGCCTGTTTTCTTACCCAAAAGACGTTGAACGAGGTAATCAGGACTCTATACTTGCACCAATTCCATGTGGTAATGGTTACATCATGGCTATAGCGGATGGTGTTGGTTCCTACTTGGGGGCTAAAGAGGCTGCGGACATAGCCATAAGTTCACTATTATTGATAAGTGAATCAGAGCTAATGGATATGGCTTCAATAGTAAGTAGTATAAAGAATAAGATTGAAGGGCTAGCAACAAAAAACTATGATTTTGCAAAAGCTGCAACAACTCTCTCATTCTGCTTTATTGACGAGCTAACCTTGAAGGTTTGTCACATTGGAGACACAAGAGTTTATGTAAGGAAAAACAACAAACTTATCCAAATGACAAAGGATCACACTCAGCATCAAGAATTAGTAGATGAGGGGATTTACACTAAAAGGGAACTTAAAAATCTGTCAGGGAAAAATCTACTTACCTCAGCATTATCAAGATCTATCGAGCCGAAATTTCAAGAGTTGACAATACCTATTTCTAGTTTAGCTGACGCTCATGGGGTAATTGACATTTATATCATGTCTGATGGGGCACATCATTTTTGGGATAAAAGAACAAGATTTTCACCTAGAACATTGGCAACACCAACTCAGTTTTCATCAAGCCTTTTAAGAAGAATTAACAATGGTCCACCGATTGATGATTATTCATTAGTCAGTGCTTCTTTTGTGTTCAAGTAATACAAAAGAACCGCCTCAATTGAAGTGAATCCCTAATCGTTGGATGTCCAACTTTTGGGGCTCACTTCATCTTTACTAGATTGAATATGTATGAGGTGATCAATAGAGTTCTATAAGCATAAGTTCATAGTAAAGGATTGCTATCAGCGGAAGTTACAATTTTTGCAGGCGTATTTGAAGGGGCAGTATCAGTAACGGAATCATTAGATAAAAAAGCCCCAAATGACAAAGGGGCAAGTGTAACAATGTTGGGAGATATCTTTCTCGCGGCTGACTATACTTAAGTATAAGGCTTAGATCAAATTTTGATCAGGGCGCTCGTGTCATAACGACAACTTATAGCCTGGGCACAGTCCGGGGCTTTTTTATGCAGTAAATCTCTGTGCAACGCAAGAAAGGTAATACGCCATGAGAAAAACAGTAACTATCGGCATCAATGTTGATAGCGCATCCCTGACTGCGCTGAAGATCCAGCTTCCGCGCATTGCTGACCTGTGTGAGCGCATCCAGAAGACTCAGCACCTTGGCGAGCCTGCCGAGTATGTGGGCCAATCAACCTACAAGATCAGCGCGGGTCAGATATTCATCGGTGATACGCAGATTAAAGACGGCGCTATCAACTATTCTGACCTCATGAAAGAAGTCACCAAGCAGGCAAAGAAAACCGTTGAGACTGTAATCGAAAGGGAGCTACAGCCCGGCGGCAAGATCTGGCGGGTTTAGCCCATGCCGGCCCGGATACCGCGTGCATGCCGCAAGCATGGATGCAGCAAGACGACAACAGACCGCTCGGGCTACTGTGCCGACCATCAGAACACCGGCTGGGAGACTCACCAGAAGGGTAAGAGCCGGCATGAGCGAGGCTATGGTAACGATTGGACGATCAGGCGTGTGCGTATCCTGACGCGCGATAATCACCTGTGCCAGGAATGTTTGCGTAATGGGCGTGCAGTCGCTGCTACTACCGTTGACCACATCAAGGCCAAGGCACATGGGGGGACCGATGACGACGTGAACCTTGAAAGCCTTTGCTGGCCATGCCATCGCAGGAAGACCGCCACGGAGAGACTACGTTGAGCTACCAACGCTGCACATTCTGCGGCTCACGGCTGCACACGCGCGCTAACTGCCCGCACACCTATAGCGGCTCAGCCCGGCGTGCGAACCTACGCTGTGGCTACTGTGGTGGCTCTGGGCATACTTCAAGCACCTGCCCACACAACGCCAGCAGCGCGCGCCGGCGACAGGCCAATGACGATTTCTATCTCGATTGAACCATGGGGAGGGGGGGATCAAATCTCTACCCCTCTCGGCCTAAGGGACCGCCGCCTTACCTCTTTTCACACCGCCGCAGGTTAGAAATCTTTTTTTTGGGTATCCCCATGCGGCGATTAATAGGAGTTTTCGATTATGCCAGGACCGCCGAAAACCCCGACACACCTGACATTAGTGAAGGGGAACCCATCTAAGCGGGCGATCAATAAAAACGAGCCAAAACCGCCGTCTGGGGTCCCCCCAACACCGAAGCATTTTGATAAGCAGGGCAAGTATTGGTTTAAGCGGATCGGTGAGGAGCTTGATGCCATCGGCGTGATGACCACGCTGGATGCGAAGGCACTCGAACTGCTGATCGAGGCTTATGTCGAGTATCGGCACCACTGCGATACGTTGGAAGTAGAGGGATATACCTACAAGACAGAGACGCAGACGGGCGACGTAATGATTAAGGCTCACCCGGCCGCCGTGATGAAGGCCGATGTCTGGAAGCGAATTCGTGCCATGCTGTCAGAGTTTGGTATGACACCCGCAAGCCGTTCCAAGGTTGGCGCCAATGGCCCGGCTGAGGTTGACCCACTGGAAGAATTCCTTAAAAAGCGCAAATGATGAATGGCAACCGTTGCAGATGGATTCCGCTACGCCGAGTGCGTGGTATCCGGCGAGATTATTGCTGGCGAACTGGTGCGCCTGGCGTGCCGGCGGTTTCTTCATGATATAGAGCACGGCCCTGAGCGCGGTGTTTATTTCGATGAAGACTGCGCGCAGCACATTCTCGATTTCTATAATTTTGTCCCTCATGTGAAGGGGCATTTGGCAGGTAAGCCGATTGAATTGATGGATTGGCACATTTTCATTCTGATAAACCTGTTCGGATTCGTTATTCCGCTCATTGACGAGATGACTTCCGATGTCGTTTTGGGTGATGACGGTGAGCCGGTTTATGTGCGTCGCTTCCGTACCGCGTATGACGAGGTGGCGCGTAAGAATGCCAAGTCAACGCTGTCCTCTGGCATCGGTCTCTACATGACTGGCGCCGACGGTGAAGGCGGTGCCGAGGTATATTCAGCGGCAACAACCCGCGATCAGGCTCGTATTGTGTTTGATGACGCCAAGCGGATGGTCAAACTGGCCGCCAAAACGCTGGGGCGGTTGTTCGGCAGCAACAAGCTGAACATTCACCAGGAACGGACCGGCTCTAAATTCGAGCCGGTGGCCAGTGATGCCAACAACCTTGACGGCCTGAATATCCATTGCGGGATCGTTGATGAACTTCACGCCCATAAAACCCGTGACGTGTGGGACGTGCTGGAGACGGCGACGGGCGCCCGCCTGCAATCGCTGATCTTCGCTATCACCACCGCCGGCTTTAACAAGGAGGGCATCTGCTACGAGCAGCGGGATTACGCAATCAAGGTATTGCGGAATTTCGATAATCCAGACCCGCTCTCTATCAAGGATGACAGTTACTTCGCCCTGATTTATACGCTGGACCCGGATGACGATCCCTTTGATGAGGCCAACTGGCCGAAAGCAAACCCCGGCCTGGGGATTTGTAAACGCTGGGACGATATGCGCCGCCTGGCGAAGAAGGCGAAAGAACAGGTCGCCGCCCGCGTTAACTTTTTCACCAAGCACCTCAATATCTGGGTACAGGGCGAGCAGGCGTGGATGGATATGGCGCGCTGGGAAAAATGCCGCGATCCCTGGGATAGCGCGGATTCGGCGAGTTGGCCAATGTGGCTTGGTGTTGACCTTGCCAACAAGATAGACATATCCGCTGCGGTTAAAGTCTGGCTGGCGTCGAATGGCGATATTTATGTCAAATCACGTTTCTGGATACCGGAAGGCCGGCTGGAGGCGTGCTCAAGACAACAGGCGGAGTTGTACAAAAAATGGAACGAAGCCGGTTATCTGGAGTTCACCGACGGTGATGTTGTCGATCATGCGTTAATCAAGGAAGAAACGCTGGCCTGGGCGAGTGGCGACTCGATGAACGAGCTGGCGTATGACCCGTGGAGTGCAACGCAGTTCGGCCTGGCGGTCGCGGCGGAAGGGGCACCGGTTGTTGAGGTTGCCCAGACGGTGAAGAACCTGTCCGAAGCAATGAAAGAGGCCGAGGCGAAAATCTATGCCGGCCGCCTGCACCACGACGGTAACCCGGTGATGACCTGGATGATGTCCAACGTCACTGTCAAGCCGGATAAGAACGAAAACATTTTCCCCAACAAATCCACACCGGAAAACAAAATTGACGGACCTGTCGCCATGTTTATTGCGATGAGCCGGCTGCTAGTTAACGGTGGTGATGCCGAAGAAAGCCTTTCAACGCATATCGAAACTCACGGTTTGCGCTCACTTTAATGGAGGTCGCCCCATGCGGGTTTTGCATTTTATCAGCGTGCTGTCGGTGCTGGTGGGTGTGGCCGGTGCCGTGTTACTCACATACGGCGTTTGGCTCATCTATCCGCCAGCAGGCTTCATGATCGCCGGGCTGCTGTGCCTCCTTTGGTCCTGGCTTGTGTCCAGCATGTTAGGGCGCAATCCGGCAATGCTGGATAAGGAGGGCTGATGTTTTTTCCCGGATTGTTTCAAAAGTCGGGGGGTAAGCCGGTTACTTCGCAAGACATAGCGGAAATGGTCGGCCTGTCCTACGACACTTACACCGGCCGGCGGATCAGCCCGCAGCTGTCAATGCAGCTGACCTCCGTTTTCAGCTGCGTTCGCGTGTTGGCGGAATCAGTGGGCATGCTGCCATGTGGCCTCTTTGAACAGCTCGATCGGGGAAATCGGCGCGCGGTGAAAGAGCGGTTGCATAAACTGCTATCGGTTAAACCCAACAGCTACATGACGCCACAGGAATTCTGGGAGCTGTTGGTAGGGTGCCTGTGCCTGCGGGGTAACTTTTATGCCTATAAGGTCAAGGCGCTGGGGGAAGTAGTCGAGTTATTGCCGCTTGATCCCGGCAGCGTTGTCCCCCGGCTGGGTTCAGACTGGAACCCGGTTTATCAGGTCACCTTTCCTGACGGTACCAGCGACACGCTGACCCAAGATGAAATCTGGCATGTGCGCATCTTTACGCTGGATAGCTTGAACGGATTGAGTCCCATCGCCTATGCCCGGCAGGCGATCGGCCTGGGGATGGCGACCGAGGAGCATGGCTCCCGCCTGTTCGGCAACGGAGCGGTCACAAGCGGTGTTCTGCAGACTGACCAGACATTGACCGATGATGCGTTCAATCGACTGAAAAATGATTTTGAGGCTCGCCACCAGGGGCTGGCCAACGCTCACCGCCCCATGATCCTTGAGATGGGATTGAAATGGAACCAAATCAGCCTCAGCGCGGAAGACGCGCAGTTTCTCGAAACGCGAAAATTCCAGCTGGAAGAGATTTGCCGCATTTACCGCGTGCCGCTTCACATGGTGCAAAACACTGACCGGGCGACCTTTAACAATATTGAGAACCTGGGGATCGGGTTTATCAACTACTCCCTGGTCCCGTATCTCACGCGCATTGAACAGCGAATTAACGTTGGCTTGGTAAAACCAGCCTCGCAGGGGCGTTTTTACGCCAAATTCAACGCCGGCGCATTACTGCGCGGGGATATGACATCGCGGTTTGAGGCATACGCCACAGGGATCAACTGGGGTATTTACTCGCCCAATGAGTGTCGTGACCTGGAGGAACTGAACCCAAGGGAGGGCGGCGACATTTATCTGACACCGATGAACATGACCACCAAGCCGCCGGCCGGTGACAAGAAAAAGCCAACTGAGGAAAGCGACAATGCCGATGACTAAGCAGCGGCTAGATATTCCATTAAAAATTAAGTCTGTCAGCGAGTCCGGCGAGTTCGAAGGCTACGGCTCGGTTTTCGGTGTGAAGGACAGCTATGACGATATTGTTGTTCCCGGCGCGTTCAGCAATTCGCTGGCACGCTGGAAAGAGAAAGGGGCATGGCCGGCCATGCTGTGGCAGCACAAAATGGACGAGCCGATCGGCGTCTATGCCGAGATGCAGGAGGATGATGTCGGCTTATACCTCAAAGGACAGCTGCTCATTGACGACGACCCCCTCGCCAAACGCGCCCACGCACACATGAAGGCCGGTTCTATAACCGGCCTTTCTATTGGTTACATGCTGAAGGATTGGGAATACGACAGGGCGAAAGAGGCCTGGATGCTCAAGGAGCTGGACCTCTGGGAAGTGAGCCTGGTGACGTTCCCGGCAAACGACGAAGCCCGCATCAGCGATGTGAAATCCGCGTTTGCTCGGGGTGAAACCCCCTCCCCGAAAAGTATTGAAAGAGTCCTGCGCGATGTTGGGCTTTCTCGTTCTCAGGCCAAAGCGTTTATGGCCGAGGGATACGGCGCCTTGTCCCAGCGTGATGCTGGTGCTGCTTTAACCATTTTGAAATCAATAACATTCTGAATCTGGAGAAATACTATGGCCGTTGATATTAAAGACGTTGAACTGGTCGCGCAGGAACTGAAAGGTAACTTTGAAGAGTTCACCAAAAAGAACGATAAGCGCCTGGACGCGATCGAAGCGGAAAAGGGCAAGCTGTCTGAAACCGTGGAAACCCTGAACGGGAAGTTGTCCGAACTGGATAATCTGAAATCTCAGCTGGAAGAAGAGCTGGCGGCCGTCAAACGTCCCGGCGGTGGCAAAGACTCCAAAGCCGCGACGGAACACAAGGCCGGCTGGCTTCAGTTCGTCCGCAAAGGCAAGGATGATGGGCTGGCGGAGCTTGAACAAAAAGCCATGCAGACGACCACTGATCCGGATGGTGGCTACGCGGTGCCGGAGGAGCTGGACCGCAACATTATCAGCGCGCTGAAAGATGAGGTGGTCATGCGTGCCGAGTGTACCGTTATCACTATGGGTACGCCGAACTATAAAAAACTGGTGAACCAGGGCGGCACTAACAGCGGCTGGGTGGGTGAAACCGACGAGCGCCCGGAAACCCAGACCTCCAAGCTGGCGGTCATTGAGCCGGTATGGGGTGAAATCTACGGTAACCCAATGGCCACGCAGACAATGCTGGATGATGCGTTTTTCGATGTGGAAAACTTCATTGTCTCTGAGCTGACTCAGGAATTTGCCGAGCAGGAAGAAATCGCCTTCACCAACGGCGACGGCGATAAAAAGCCGAAAGGGCTGCTGGCTTATGGCAGTGACATCAAGGACGACAAGGAGCGCGATTGGGGCAAGCTGCAGCACCTGCTGGCCGGCAAGCCAGCCGCGATCACTGCCGATGAAATCGTGAAGTTGATTTATACCTTGCGTAAGCCTTACCGCTCGGGCGCTCGCTGGATGATGAACAACAGCACGCTGTTCACCGCCCGCACGCTGAAAGACAACCAGGGCAATTATCTGTGGCAGCCAGGCCTGCAGCTCGGCCAGCCGTCTTCGCTGCTGAGCTACGGCATTGCCGAGAATGAGCAGTTCCCGGATATCGCCGGCGGCGGCACGCCAATCGGTTTTGGCAACTTCAAACGTTGCTTCACCATTCTGGATCGTATCGGCGTGCGCATGCTGCGTGACCCGTACACCAAAAAGCCATTTGTTGGCTTCTACACCACCAAGCGTGTCGGGTCGATGATGGTAGACAGCAACTCGGTGAAACTGCTCAAGATGGGTGCGGCACCGGCAGGTAAATAAGCGATATCAGGCGGCTTCGGCCGCCTTTTTTGTGAGGTCAATATGACGCCATCACTTGATGATCTGCGCCTTCAATGCCGAATTGACAGCGATACAGAAGATGGACTGCTGACCATTTATGCCGATGCGGCGAAGGATCTTGCGCAGGAATGCTTAAATCTGCCGCTGTTTGACGAACGCGTGCCGGAAGACGTTGATGAGGGCGTTGTAATTGCCGGCAAGGTCAAGCTGGCGATCATGCTGGCGGTTGGTCACTGGTATGAAAATCGCGAAACAACCTCTGAAGAAAAACTGTATCAGGCGCCGCTGGGGTTCTACGACTTGTTGAAGGGAAAACGAAAGAGGCCGGGAACATGAGGGCAGGAAAACTAAATAATCGCATCAGGTTGCTGCGCCCGATCGTTGTCCGGGATGATCGCACCGGTGGCTCGGTAAAGTCCTACGAGTTTGTCGCTGAGGTCTGGGCGGATGCGGAGCCGATATCCAACCGAAAAATTCGCACGGGAGAACAGGGGCAGGTGGTGGAAACCATGCTGTTCACGCTGCGGCCACGGGATGGAGTTACCGTTGATTGGCAGGTGGTTTTTCAGCAGCGAACCTATACCGTTCGTGCGCCTGACCGTTCACAGCCAGACAGGTTGCTAATTACGGCGGAGGCTGATATTCGGCATGATCGAGTATGAAATTAAAGCGTCACTGGAGGCGTTAACCGGCCTGCCAACCTATCCGCTGCTGCTGCCTGACCCTGAACAGGAGGGCGTGACCTACCAGAAGATTAGCGACCCGAAATTTGATACCGGTCTGGCCAGCACATCGCTGGTGCAGGGGCGTTATCAGGTTTCACTGTACGTGATCGACGATTACGCTCGCCTGATCGAACGGGATAAGGCGATCTGCACCGCCTGGGAAAGCATTCAGCATGGACATATTGGACGCTGGCCCGTGCAGACGGTGGCACGCGGCACGATGCAACAGGGGGCAACGACCCTGACCAACAACAGCGTTCAGTATCGGCTGGTGCGCGATTACGTCATCTGTTACCCGGAGGACGCCACATGATCAGCATAAACATGACGGGCCTTGATTCTCTGGAGCGCCAGCTAAAAGCGATGGGGGATGAGGCGGTCAAAGTATTGCGTGATGCCGGGCGTGCGGCGTTGGAGCCTGTGCTGGAAGACATGACGCAACATGCCGGGTTTGATGAGCGCAGCGCGGGGCCGCACATGCGGGACGAGATAAAAATCCGCAGTACGAGCCGTATGAACGATCCCCGCTATTTGACCGTGATGACGTTCAAGGTTGGCCCAAGCAAGAAGCATCATATGAAGGCGCTGGCGCAGGAATTCGGCACGGTGAAACAGGTGGCTGCGCCATTTATCCGCCCGGCACTGGATTACAACAAAACCCGCGTATTACGCATCCTGGCGGCAGAGATCCGCTACGGTATTGAAAATCGGTAGCGCCCGCTGCCACCATCATGAGAGAGAGGATTTATGGCTGATAAAACATCGCCAGATAAGACGTCACCAGAGTACGCCATGCTGCCTGCGGGTACGGTGGTGAAATGGGGGGCAGTTGGCGCAGAGGCTGCTGCCATGAAACCGCTGGTTAACTGTAAGGCGGTGGGAGAAATGGGGCAAACCGGCAGTTTTGTGGACTGCACCACCCTGATCGACAAAACCAAGCAATTTATCTCTGATCTGCCAGAGGGGGCGGAGAAGTCTATCGGGTTTATAGACGACCCATCCAATGCCAGTTTTGCGGCTTTCCTGACCGCAGCGGACAACCGGGAGACCGTGCAGTTTTATGTCGAGCTGCCGAATGGCCGTACATCAACGGCCATCCTGTCCTTGTCAGGCTGGAAAATGAACGAAATCACCTCGCCAGCGAATGAAGTCATTCAGATAACCGTGCAGGGTAAACAGAACAACAATACCTGGGGCGCGGTCAAGCAGACATCCTGAGCAGGATAAACGTCCAGCGGAAACGGACATTACCGTCACAGTCACCCACACATAAGGGAACATCATGTCACAAAGTTTGAAGACCGCGCTACTTCAACCGGCCAATACGGCGGTTGCACATACGCTGTTTGGTGTTGCGGTACACATTCGTCGCCTGTCTGTACGAGAGCTGATGGACTACGACGACGGGCTGGGAAAGGCCCGCGACGAGAACGACCAAAACGCTGCCTCCCTGCTGGGCGCAACGTTGATCATCTCCGCGCTCGTCGATGAGCACGGCAAGGCGCTGCCCGCAGCATCCCTGCCAACTGCTGAAGACCTGCTGTCAGCCCATGACAACGCCGCGTTGTTTGAAGCGATCCGCGCTGTTCAGCGTCACAGCTACGGGACGTTGGAGGACGCGGAAAAAAACTGACCCACTCACCGTGGCTCTGGCTGATCTATCAATTGGCCGATCGCTTCGGTGAGCCGGACGTCAGAAAAATTGCCGCCCTCCCGGCCTCCCTCATCCGACATTGGGAGGCGTTCTATTCGCTGGTGGATAAAGCGTCGTCCGAGTCTGATGCTTCATCCCCTGATGATCCCCTGTCAGCGCCTGCCTCTTCTGATGTTGATGCGCAGTGTGCTGCTGTTATGCGAGCGCTTAAATAATGGCCGATGTAGCTACTCTGGCGGTAGCGCTGCACCTGAACTCCGCCAGTTTTAAATCCCAGGTTGTCGATGCATTCAGGACGGCAGAAGGTGCGTCCACAGGCTTTGCGGGGAAAGCGCAGCAGGAGAGTCAGAAAACCACCGACGCGCTCACCCGGATCGGAGACCAGGCCAAGCGCACGGGCAGTCACCTAAATCACCTGGGCGGGGCGCTGAATGCCAGCAAAGGAGGATTTGAACAGCTGCGCACCGTAATCAGTGGGCTGGCTGGCGGCAATAATATTGCAGTCAGTACGCTGGCGAATGCATTGATCCCGACGCTGGATCGCACCTTCGCTGGATTTAAGGGGCTAACCAGCGGCTGGGAGGCCCAGCGTGAAGCGGCGAAGGCTGCTGCACTTGAGTTTAACAAGGCGGCGCATGGCCAGATTGAACAGGCGCAATCTGCCCGCCAGCAGGCTCAGGCGCAGTTCGACGCCGCCCGGCGTACCCGTGAGCAGGCGCGCGCTTCCCGGGAACAGGCGCAGGAAATGGCGCGATTTTATGCGGCGAAAACGCAGGAAAACCAGCTTTATGGTCTGTCGGTCAGCTACCAGAAGGAATACGCCGACATTCATCGCCAGGTACGTGAGGCCCAGCTCGCCGAAGTGAGCGCCAAAGGCAAGATGGCGCAGGCATCAAAAGCGGTGCTGGCGGCAGATATTGCCGAAGCCCAGGGTAAAACCCACCTCATTTCCTCCCTGAACCAAATCAGCGTGGCCAACAAGGAGGTGTCCTTTACGGCACGCGCGGCTGCGGTCAGCACGCACTTGATGAAAAGCGCGTTGGCGTTGCTGGGCGGCCCGGTCGGGTTGGGGATCATGGCAGCAGTGGCCGGGGTGACGGCGTTATACACCCACTTTCGATCTGCAGCGGCTGAGACCCAGGGATTTAATGCGGCGCTGTTCAAAAGCGGCAATCAGGCCATTATGACGGTCAATGATCTGCAACTGCTGACGTTGTCCCTGGGCAATACCCAAAATGCGGTGAAAGCGGTCACCGGTGCTGCAGGCGCGGGGTTTG
>Ga0308160_10003802_pt1 | contig 16609 bp, 30 predicted proteins | sample PhyFR1_FD_201036 | JGI IMG/M metagenome (GOLD analysis project Ga0308160, IMG submission 201036) | Phyllosphere microbial communities from UC Gill Tract Community Farm, Albany, California, United States - DLSLF.R1 | ecosystem: Host-associated > Plants > Phyllosphere > Unclassified | place: USA...
AAGTCGTGCCCTGCTTCTCGGCTGGAATGATGGAATTCGCAAGAGCTCTTGTGATAGCCTGCGCCTCGACACGTGTCGACGAGGAAGACTCACGCTCATAATCAGGCCGCGCAGACTATCCAATGTTTCATCTGCAAATCGACCTTCCAGTCGACATCGAAGGAGCAACAGTGAGTGTGATTTCTTCCCGTGGTCTCCGGCGCTGTGCCGTGTATCTGCATCGAGTCATACCCAAAACGCGTGATATCACCTTGCTCCATTCCGCACGACTTTAGCTGTGTACGCGGTGAGGCAGATCTGCTCACAGCGCGGTCCCCCCGCTCCAGTCTTGCGCTCGAGTCTTGTGACAAAAGCTGCTCGGAGACTGCCGTCCTTTTCTGGATCTACCCATCAATCGTCCGGCGACGTTCGACCTCTCACTCTTCACCTCCCTGTCCACCCCACTAACGGCAGACTCAAAATCCACTCGGACAACAAACACCCCAAGCAGACCTTCAAGGAATGTTTCCCGGACTACGTCGCGGTCTAAACGACGCGTCGCACTGTTAGTTGTTATAGATGAGTAAATCGGCCACGTCGGCCCGGCGCGGTCGAGCTGCAGTCGCAGTATAGTTGTTAGCATTTAGTCGGTCATGCAGTATATCTCCGTCTGCTCGGGTTGTCGCGGTCGTTCGCGTGGACGGAGCGGTGTTCATGTCTTCACAAATGAGGTGTCGGGCGAGCTCTTCTACCCTTGCGCGCTGCGAGTTCCCGGCGGGATCATCGACAATCTGTCGCAGGCCAATCGTTCTGACGTGCATTCCCCAGCACTGATACCTGCAGCGACAACACCACCCCGACACCACACGTGATGGCTATGCATGATAACAACGATACGGCAAGGACTAATAGTACATATGCTGCGATGCTTCTGTTTGGGTTCGCTCCGAGAGCGCGCAGCTTCCTGCGGATTGCAATACGACTTCTAATAACCTGAACTACAGCCCCATTCACGCTATTGACCTCCTTGTCGCGCGAGCATTGCTCTGCATGTCAGTGCCGTCTCTTTACCCATATGATGCCGACTCACGCTCGTTCAGAGTTCATGCCCAATGTTTGGGGCGGTCCGCCCATTCCCGGAGGAGGGGGTTGACCTCCGTACCCCTGTGGGGGCTGGTATCCGGGCATTGGGGGTCGAGCGTATCCACCTTGAGCACCCGCGGGCGGGAAAGGTGGTCGAGCTGGAGTCGCCCCACCATATCCTGCTTGTGCGTCTGTTGTTAGCTCGAGCACACGTTTCCCCTTAGGTGAGCGACTCACAGGGATTCGGCGTTTGACCAGGCATCATCGGTGTCCTGCTCGGCTGTTGGCCGTACATTGGTGTCGCACCGCCTCGCATGCCGGCCGCCGGGGTTCGTCCTCCGGGCGTTCGACCGCCCATCGGCGTCTTTGCATTTCGGATACCGGGCATACCGGGAGTCTTACCCCCGGATCCCTGGTCCGCGAGCCGGGCCGAATATTGCGCTTTGAAAGCGTTGCACAACTCGGTCACACCTGGAACGGTCGCCTCATTAAGCTGGTAGGCTCCGGGAAGGACTTTGACCGGCTGAGACGTAAGCTTTGGCTTCACCAGACCGCAACAGCGCAAACTCACCCATTCTTGGATCTTTCCACCATCCTTCGTAGCGCGGTTCAGGAAACACAACTTGACGTATCCTGGTCGAGAGCTATCGATGGAGAATCCGTACATGCTTCGACCAGGGTGAGCCTGGACGTAGTTCTTCAAGTAGGTTTCTGTCATGAGCGACCATTCCCGGTGACCAAGTGCGCAACGCACCAAGCTCATCCTCTGGTCGGTACTTTTCGTGCAGTTGCACTTCGTCCAGCTTCCTCGCTGTCGCCTTGACGTGGTTGATGATCAACTCGTCGAGATCAGAGTAGGTGTACTTCCCTCCGACCCTAAGAAGACGGCCTACCGAGTACTCATTCGGCTTGTCCAGCTCAGTCACGTCGATATGCTGGTAGACATCCTCGTCGACCTTCCATGTGACGGCAAGATGGTCTGCGCCCTTTGACGACGGCCGGATCACAACATCGCCCCGTTGCAATGGTGCGAGGTATAATTCCGCCTGACCAGAGTTCATGACGTGCCAATTTGGGTGGTTGACGACTCGCTTGACCGCGCCGGCCTTGCGCCTCTTTCGCAGTGTGGAGGCATCTTCCGCGACGGCTTGTTTCTCGAGGTCGTTGTACGGATCTTCTCGGAAAGGCTGGATGAAAGTCGCGCCTTGGCTCATATCCGATTGACGGGTCGACAACTTGACCTGGAAACGAGACGGCTCGGGCAGGATGACGACGGCTTTGATCGACTGTCGGGTGGAGAAGACGTCTTGACACGATGAAATTGATTCCGGGTCATCCGAAACGTAGTCCCTCTCCAAAATCGCGTCCAATCCAGAGTCGAGCTCACAGAAGACCCTTCCGGAAAGGGCTTTGCGCACCGTGGCTGTGACCCGCAGACCTCGACCGATGGTACGCTCGTTCTCCCCCGTGAGCATCTGCATCACCTCCCACTCGTTCGGAATGTAAAAGGCGGGTCGTCGATCCGCACGATACGAGATCAACTCGTTGACGATCTCGCCCAGCGTGTGTCGCTTGTTGCCCTCGCCTTGCCGTTGCAAATTGAAAGCGAAGTCGTCCAAATTGAGCTCTGACATCTTGCGCCCTCTCGAGTCGTCCATCATGAGCTGTTGTACGACTTGAGATTTGTGTTGGTCCGCTACATCTTCCGCATCGAGGTCGAGCGCGTCCTGGCACATTTTTTGGGCAAATTCGTAATCTTCTGGATGAATACGAGTCATGTCGAGGGGATCGGGTTGCTCGTGGGGGTTTTCAGCCTCGAGCATGAGAGCTGAAATATCGGATTCAATAGCAAGGAAACCAGCTAGATTCTCCAATACGGTCGGACCGAAGAGACCCAGGTCGGAAAAGCCAAGGCGGTTGACAAGGTTACCCTGGAATGTCAGGAGGTACTCCAGTCGATCCGGTTCGAGGCACACTCACATTCTTGTTCACCGCATTTACCAGAGCGTCAGCCTTACGAGGACCAAGACCGGCAATGAACGGCAACATAGCCCTCTGGTAGGGATCGGCAACGCAAGAGTTGACTTCGATACCCATGAAGCAGACAGCATTGACCAGACCTCTTTCCAGGTGCACGAGCAATTTCTCGTGCGGGATCTGTCAATTAGCGGCGAGTGTCGAGGCCGAATCGACAACGTACAAGTTTTTGGTGATGTTCGGTAAAAGTGACCGAACCGATATCCTTGCCTAATTTACAATAAGCGTTCAACGGGTTCTGCGTGTATCTCGCCAAGGCAAGCGCATAACGCCCATTGATAGGCAGCGTCGGGTACTCTTGCTTCGCCTCGTCGCTGAGCATGTACAGCCGAGCCGTGGCATCGCTGACGAATTCGAGAGGGACAAGATAAGGCTGCAGCTTCTTGTCAAAGTCTGCCAATGCCGCTGTGAATTCGTCATGTGATGGGTAGCCTTCGGACGTCGGTGCGCTTTCCTGGATCGACCTGGAGGCAAGTATGCGCAAAGCGGCAGTAGCGTCGTCGCGCAGTCGAGCAGTCTGTACCGACAGTCCGCCAATGACAATGACCTTAGGTTTACGTCGATCCACCAGATCGATGAATGATAACCGGTCGGCTTCATCTTTCAGGTTGTCAAACTTGGTCTGCGTGCGGATGTTCCCTTCCTCGTCGAGCATGACCGCCATGACAGCGTCTTTGAAATCGCCACGTCCGTTGGTCAACGCCAAGACAGATGGTGTCTCTCCAACATCCATGTGCGATGTTTGGTAAGGTCGAACATTGCTTCGCTGCGATATTAGCAAGGTGCAGTTTGGGGTTTAGAATGAGACCCACGAATTCCAGCTCCATCCTGCATCGCTCCGCAACAAACTCCTCAGCCATGCTTCGCAGATGATCCCGCGCCCACTTGCTTGCTGCCGGTACCATGTGCTGGTCGAAGGCCTCCTCGCAGATTGATCTACGCAGGTCGTTCCACGCAGAGGCGACTGATCCATAATCGTTGGTTGTCGCACATCGCAGGAGCGCATCGACGAATTGCGACCGCTCGGCATCCGCGACGCGAATAGAAATTGTGACGAGACCCTCCTCCTCCGCCTTGAGCATGTGTAGGAATTGCGGAGAGTCTTTGAACATGGTGATGGGTTTGTCGGTGAGGAATTTGAAGGTCTTTAAGATTAGCACAATCACGGCAAACGCAAAGCCAGACTTACGTAGTAGAGATGGTATTGATCGATCACCGACATCCCACGCTCAGTCGGTGTAACAGTGACGGTACCGCAAGCTTCGACAAAGTCTCGAGCTTGTTGCCTGATTGACGGGTCTTTGGAGAATTCGGTGACGAGGATCTTCTTCGCGACTATCAATCAGCGTTATTCTTTCAGCAGATCCAATACGCACCATCCAAGGCATCTTCGGCTCCACTGTAATATGTCCCGGTGAACTCTGCAGCCACATCCAATGGCATCCGATCTGACGTTTTGGGCGGTGTTGGTTCTCCGTCGGGGTCATTGAAGGTGGTCGCGATAGTTGATATGCTGATGCCAAATTCCTGAAAATGAGCAAGAGTAGACGTGTCATACGGGTCGACTCACCTTGACAAGACCCATGATTGGGCCGGACCGCCTTTCGTCCTGGATAGACCGTTCTGGTAACCGTTTTGTCGCCTCCTCCAAGAACTCGTCCTCCTTGATCTGCTTGATCTCCTCCGGGTAGTGGTAAGACAACCAGTTGTATCCCTCCGCCGCCGCCTCGACACTCATCATGCAGACCGAACCCAGCAGCGTCCGTGTGAGATAGTCGTTTTCCAGCTCAGGCTTTCGCTCCTTGATTTTGGCCCACATCGAGGTGATTTGGTCGCACCGAGCGTGAATGGCTCGGAATTTGATCCCCAGATTGTACAGTTGCCACAGTTCGTCCCTTTCCAAAAACTGTACCGAGTTCGTGCCCTTGTTTTCGAGCACACTGAACGAGTCCCGCTTGTAGTGCCATAAGTATGGCACCTCGAGGTTTTCGATAAACATCATGTCGAGAGCGCGAGCGACGGCTTTGATAAATTCGTCGTTGAGATCCGAGCGACGCATGACGGGGTATGGCATGGGCATTTCCGGAGTCGGAAGTGGGTACGAGCCGTCCTGGTGCATCCCGCAGAAGATGTATTGCGTTCGCAGTGAGATTTTGGCGTACGCCCAGTACCCTGCGATGGCGGGAGGAGGGAAGAGTGCTTCGGTTGCGAGGATCGGGTTGTCTGATAATGTGGAGTTGACGAGCTGGTATCGTTCAGGGCGGTCCGCCTGTGCAATGGCTCTGTCCTCGTCCTGTAGTCGCCGAGCTTTGATCTCCGCCGGGTCGAACACGTCTTCCAGTCGCAGATCCTTTTTCGCAACTCCACCTTCGTCATTTTCTCCGGCATCATCTCCTTCCAGAGCCCAGTCGTAGTCGAGTCCATCACCAAACACAGCGTAGATCTCGTCCCAGGACCTTGTCGTTAGCTCACGCGTCATGGACGTGACATAGAGAATCACAGCCGTCGCGGACACAACAACTCACCCTCGGTCGACACCAGCGGCATCTGGTCTTGCTTTGGCAGCTTCTCTCCGCCTCAGCTTCTCCGCTCGTCTTCGCTCTCTTCGTTGTTCTTCTGTCTCTCCACGCGCTTCCTCCTCTTCCTCGTCCTCTTCGATGAAGTCGCCCAAATCGTCCTCATCCTCGTCATCGACCATCCGGCCCTCATCATCCCGGAACATGTCCTGCAAAGTCGGAAGCTTGTCCTCGTCTTCGTCCGCCGGCGAGCCTGACCTCCGCTTCAAACGCTTGAACGGTCGGTCATCTCGCTGCCTCCGAAGCCCTTGGTTCTCCTGCAACAGTTCGAGGTCGTCTTCTGACAATTCTGCCTGTTCTCTCTCGCGTTGTTTCCGCTCGCGCCTCTTTCTACGACGCCTCTCCTGTCGTCTCCGTTCCCGACGCACTTCTGGATCTTCATCCTCTTCATCGTCGTCATCATCCTGGATAAACCCTTCAGCTATCCGTCGGGCTTCCTCCGGATCTTCCTCTGATGATTCCTCGGAAGAGTCGCGGTCCTCACCCTGCGGTCTGATCACGTCGCCTTCGCCTTCATCAGACGGCGAGCCAGAGCGGTCCGACATGTTGATTTAGCTTGAAAACGGGTCGAATTCGGTGAATCCAGTATCTTTTCGAAGCCAGAAGCTCAGAGAGCGCGCCCAAAGAGGTGCAGAGCGCGTTTGTTGAAAAGGAGAAGGGGTCTGAAATGTGGTTGTGAGTGTAGAACGTCTACAAGCAAGCCGGTAGTGAGCCAGGCGGCGATTTCGGTAAATTCCGCGGGTGGCAGCTGATTAGGCTTTCTCGGATCCGAATGACACCGGGGCCCTCCTCTGTCACCACCTCCTTTGTGGATGCTCCCTTGTGGACGGTCAACGTGAATGCAGTCTGCTCTGCCATATATACCCTTGTTATCAATCTAAGGCGAGAGATAGTACAGTTATCTCACAATGTCGCCACCTACCCTTACCCAGCCCGAAGAGATCAAAGCGTTGTTCGACTCGGTCGACACTTTCCTGCTCGATTGCGATGGGGTGATCTACCACGGCTCCCACGTCGTTCCGGGCGTTAAGGAGACGCTGCAGATGCTTCGTAAAGCAGGAAAGAAGATCATCTTTGTCACCAACAATGCTGCCAAATCAAGACCGCAATACCTCAAAATGTTCGAGAAGCTCGGTATTGAAGCCTACACCGAGGAGATCTTCGGGTCTGGGTACGCTGCGGCTGTGTACCTGTCGAGCATTCTCAAGTTCCCGAAGGACAAGAGGGTGTACGTCATCGGAGAGGCAGGACTCGAAGAGGAGCTCGATTCGGTCGGCATTGCGCATGCCGGTGGAACGGTAAGGCAATGGTATGTGCGGCTCTGACAACAGGATCCCGAGGACAAGGTGTTCATGGGCCGGGATGACTTTGCCAGTATCGGTTCTGATTCATCCATCGGAGCCGTCCTCTGTGGTTTCGATATCAACGTCAGTGAGTTATATCGCCTTTTATCGCGGCCCATAAACTCACGGTAGACTACAAAAAGCTCGCCAAAGCGTACACCTATCTCCAGGAAAACGAGGGATGCCACTTCTTGTTGACCAACCAAGATCCGACTTACCCCACTTCATTCGCCACGGGCGACCCAGAGAACCCAATCAAGCAGGCTACATTCCCTGGTTCGTCCGATATGACGTCTGTGGGTCGTGTCTTACCTCAGGGTCCGGGTCCATGTCCATCCCTCTTGTCTACGCTACCAAGCGAGAGCCAACTGTCATTGGAAAGCCTCATCGACCGATGATGGATGCTATCCTTGCCGAGTGAGTTTGGCGGACTGACATGGCAAGAGTCTCCTGACGTTAGGCACCAATTTGACCCAAAGCGAGCCTTGATGGTCGGCGACAACCTTCTCACCGATATTCAGTTCGGTATCAACTCGGGCGTACGAACTTTGTTGGTTCTCGGCGGAGTGACCAAAGACGATCAGGTCTTTGGCGAGACTGCGAGCTCGATCAAGCCGGACGTGGTGATGAAGAGCTTCGGAGACTTCTCCGTCCTGGCGAAGACTGACTAGACCATCTTGTGTATTGCAATGCATGGCGTACAGTTGAGTGGCGTTTATACGAGCGGCCGACATGCAGTCCTACCACGATGATTTCATACGTCTAAGACCCAAGCAAGCTGCTCTTGGCTGACGCAGCGGAATTCCCGCTTTGACCAGTGTTAGACTTAGACTATTTCTTGCGACTTGCGGGCGAGGTCAGTAAGGTCATCCTGATAGCATTCTCACATGCCTTAGTCTGATCCGCCGAGTGTAAATCATCAAGTACATCAAGTCGTTATTACAAGTTCTCCATTAAACGAAACGCAAAGCCGTCCGCCGAGTGATGGACGAAGATGAACTTTGATATAGAGGCACTCTAAGCCTCAACACCCCTCGCCTCACTCCTCTACCCCACTGTCCGCATCCCTCACTGTCACACCGTCCGCTTGACCCGCTCGGCGCCTCAGGCCGAGTCCACTGAAGTTCAGCCCCACGCCCCCTCCTCGCCTAATCTCGGCAAATCTGTCCCGCTGTTCTTCCCATCTGTTCTTGACGGCCTCTTTGAAACCGAACGCCTGTTCTCTGGCGTTTATCGCCGCGGTAAGGTCGGAAAAGGACGGGATGGAGACAGTGGGCATATGTGCGAGGTTCGGCAATTGCGGCATGGCGGGAAGATTCGGGAGGTTTGGCAAGTTGGGCATGTTGGGCATATTGGGCAGGTTGGGCAAACTGAGAATCGGCAGGGTTCTCGGTGTATGCGGAGTGACAAGTGGTGAATCGTCCGGTGTGCCGGGATCTGAGTCGTACATTCCGTCAACGCCATTCGTCTCCTTCGTTTCCTTGTTGTGGGTACGATCGACAGAGACGCTGTCAACTTCTGATCCGACCGCTGTCGCCATGTTCTTGGACTGAGCCGCTTTGGCCCTCGCCGCGCGCTTGAGATACCCCGCCACTCCACCGTGGAACCAGCTCGCATGCATCGCAAAGGCCAGTGCGAGCGAAATCAATGGTGTCCACGCGCCATCCATCGTATGTCGTGCGCTGGGTTGAAGGCAATCGACGAAAAGAACCAGATGGAACGCAATCCGGATGAAAAAGAACGACGAGAGGAATCGGAGGTCGTTACGTAGAGCAGGGAAGAGGTTCGATACAGCCAGGTCGAACGTGGGCAATTCCATGATGCCCGCGATGAGGAAGATCGGCGACTGGCGGGTATTATAGCAATACACCATGAGTGCGATGTAGACGCTGAGATGAGCTGGGGTCGGTGAGAATAGCTCACGTGTGATGGATCCAGCCGGTCAGGAGGCCGACTTGCGAGGGATACTTGAAATACCCAATGGACAGCTGTGCGTCAGACATGCTTGGCTCTATGATTCTGTCAGCGCGTGCACTTTACTCACGTCGGCTGGAGTAAGCACTCGTTTTCTGAGAAGCGCCTAAACACTCACCAAACAAGTACGTCCCGAAGAAAACCACGCCGAATCGACCTAGAGCTCCCATCCAGCCCAATTGGGCCGCGCCGTACGTCGTCTCGAGCCCGTAGAACAGATACGAGCACACGAATGGCAGCGAAACCAGCGTCATCGTGAACGAAGATATCGTCGACAAGACATAGGCCCTTTGTCTTTCCGTGTTGAATTTCGGCGCAAGTCTCCAGTATGCCGTCGCGAATCCCGCGAAGATAGCGGTAGGCAAAGCCCAAGTTAAAGGCGCGATGGAAAAAACGACCATTGTAACTAATCTACTGAATAGTCGCGTGTTGAGCGAAGACCCAGTGAATAGCGAATAGCCGGCTTGATGTACTCCAGCGAGACCTGATCCGACTTGAGCGGAGCACAGGGTTTCACGTTGCGTTTGCTGACGGAATGATGCTACTCTGCTCGGTCAACGAGGAGTGGGCAGCTGTCTTCGAGCAGTGTATACAGTCGCCTGCTCAGACCTGCCAAAGGAGCGCGATGGGGTAGGGTGTCAAAGGTGAACGCCCATATTGCGCCAAAATACGGCGTGTGAAACGTGCGTGCGGAGCCGGATCGGATCTCGGATCTGAGACCTCTTTTCGCTGCTCCACAATGGCATCCCAGGTTGGGCGCGTAAAGCAAGTGAGCTTGCTGAAAGATCAAGCTGAACTCTGTACAGTTCTGCGGACCTGGCTGCACACTGTGAGCTACTTAGCGCAGAAGCGACAAAAAGAATGGGCGTGCTGGGTTGCGCGGATATGAAACACCGATTTAGCGTCACTCCGCACCTGTCCGGCGCTAGCGACGAAACGCGGCCATGTCGCGACTCAACTCCCTCGCGCGAGAAATAAACCACGCAGCTGACACCAAAGCAGATACATGAGACACTATAAATCAGATAACTAACCATCGGCCCATCTAGTCTACTTGTCAATACCGCCTCCTCCGCAGCAGTTGGCGAAGAATCCCTTCTTCTCCTTCTTCTGCTCAGTAGCGGGCTTGTTGGCAACCGGCGCAGCAGCGACAGGCGCAGCGGGCGTAGCGGCCGTTTCGGTCTTGGTGGCCGGAGCATCGGCGACCGGCTCAGCAGCGACAGGCGCGGCGGCAACGGGTTCAGTCTCGGTAGCACGCTCAGTCGCGGGCACCTCGTAGCCTGTCATGAGCATCAGTACTCGGATCCCCCGAACGGACGCCTTCTTCACTCACCGTCCTGTTTGCCCGTCTCGGTGGCCTTCTCGGTAGTCACTGGCGCGCCGAGCACTGGGGTGGCGGTGAGAGCGGTCGGGATGGCCTTGGCGGCGTCAGTGGTCGGGTGGTGGTCCAAAGCAGCCTCGACTTGCTCAGCTTGCAAGCTGCTGTCAGCGGGGGATCCGAGGGCTCTCTGATCTGGCATCGTGCTCGTGGCTGATCATCTCGGTTCGTGCTCACGGCTTGCGCTCGCGGCTCGAGTTCCGGATCCGCGTTCCGGCTGCTTCTTGCGGGCGATAGAAAGAAGACAAGGTCGTAAAGGTTGATGCATCTCTACAACTCCTCGCTTCTCCTATCGCCCGCAACGAGGTCGAAGATCTATGAGGGAGACGCTTACTGCTTTCCCCTGACGAAGGTAGAGACGAATTCGGTGAATTTCTGTAGAAATCAGCGCCGTGCTTTCTAAGCGCCTGAGAAAAGCTTACCTTGCCTTGGAACTCGGAGATGGAGAGCTCAGTCTCGCTGGGCATTCGGGATCCGTCACCGTTAGAGATGGTGGAAGCTCCCCAAGCCGCACCTCCATTGACAGTCTTGATGTCGGACAGTTCGGGGTTGGTGAAACCGAGCGGGACGAAGACCACTAAAGTGGGTCAGCACGTGTGTGGAGTTTCCGCATTGACGGATTCTACTTACTACCCTCTGGAACGTTAGCGACGATCTATGGAAACGGCAAGTGACTCACGGTGAACGAAGAATGGCATGGTGGTGAGCGCGGTGGTCTGGTATCAGTGTGTGGCCGAATTCGAGCCGGTGTGCAAACCCCACCTCGTGTCCTCCGTGTTGACCGGCAGCGGACGTGAACATGGTCACAAACTTGCCGACGAGGGCACCTGCGAACCAGAGCTGACCGCAAGCGTCGAAGAAGGTGGAGACCTGAGCGGGGACACGTCCGTACCTGAAGAGAGTCAGCTAGGTCCACGAACAGTCCCAGCCACTCACCTGGTCGGGGCACCGATGATGATACCATCGGCCTCCTTGAGGTCCTCCGGCTTGATGATCGGGTACTTGGGCTTCAGGGAGCCTCCAGCGTGCATTTTGCCGAGAACTTCCTCAGAGAGGGTCTCCTGGCTGAGAGGTCAGCGAATCGAACCAATCGAACCCAATGTGGCACCCACAAGACGTATGGCTTGCAGATCGCTCCGGTGGCCTCGACTCCCTTGATCACTTTCTCGGCCAAGGCCTCGACGTGACCGTAAGTACTGTACCAGACAACGATGATAACGGGCTGTTTGTTCCTGCAGGTCAGCGAAGGAAGCGACGGCGAGATCGGGGCTGATTTACATGATGAAAGATGGTTGTTTTGGGTGAAGAACGTCAATATCCGTCTACCCGTATATATACGGCCCGGACCGCGTTCCACGCGCATTGTGCGGCGCAGCAATAATGTGTCACAGATCCTTGTCTTGCTAAGCGTTCCCTCGATTGACAAAGCTAGGTCCGGGTTACCCCCCCGTGGTGTGCGATATGTCCTGCTTGGTGGCGTTTCGCTAGGCCCGGATGTTGTGTCGGTCGGAAACATTGCCACTTTGGGGGCGTGTTTCTCAGTGTTTGTGACCGATACCCCTTTCCGCGGGCAGGTCTGTTCCGCCGGGATGAGTGGGTTTAGATAGGCGCCAAAGGAGGCGGTTTGATTTTGGCGTACCTATTCTATCTGAATAGGCACCAACTCTCGGCAACTTTCAACGTCATCGTCCATCGCTACATCGCCTGTCATTGCCGTTGCTGAATACTGTCAACCTTCCTTCACGCATACCAGCTCGCTGCGCCTTACATACTCACTGCACCACCATTACACGCAAATCACACACAATGGGTCTCTTCGACGCACCGCCGACCAACACCGCTCAAGGCGTTAACGACATCCCAGCGCCCCGTTCCGATGCCACCGTCAACCTTCCGCCAGCAGACCAACACAACCGTGTCATAGATTTCGTTCGGGTGAGTGCTTCAGGTCGATCTCGACTTGTGGACGTCCGCTGTAAATGTGCAAAGCTGATAGTCCAGGAAGTTCCAAATGCTCGGTATGTCATCGGTGTGCCACCTCCCCTTGGCTTAGTTCGGATCGGGTGAGGATCGAGCAGCCCGGTGTCTACACATTTCAGACATCGGGATCTTGACCCCGACGCTTTGATCCGATTAACAACCCCTGTGCCGCCTCGCTGACCTACAGCTACTCCTTCGACTCCAGAGCAAACCGCGATGTCTCTGACGCAGAGCTTTGCCGAACGAACCCCCAAGGTGGTCGAAGCTGTATCAAGGTGAGCTCAATGAGATTGTATCACATCGACCCAGGCTGATCCCCAGCTCGCCATGCAAAGTAAAGCCCTCTTCAAGAGCATGCAAACGCTAGGTGAGTTGGCCGATCGGCACCGTCTCAAGCGCTCATGGCCAGGCTTCTACTGCGCGCTCCCCGCCGAGCCTCACCGAACGGACATGCAGTGCGACCCTATGCCGAGATAGATGGTTGAAGAGATCTGAACGACTGGCAGACGGGCGCGCGGCAAGAGCCACAGCGGCGTGGCGAAGGAGCCGAACCATCCGGAGGAGAAATACACCAATCTCATATGTATGCATAGCCTCGATTCTGTTTGTTCTCCGAGAGCCGTCGCGCAGTGTTTCGCGTCTCGCTGATGCGGTGTGGAATCAGCGCTGCGGTGGTGCAGATAGAGTGGGCGTGAGCACGACGCCACAGGTACGGAGGTACGAGTGGATTTGGTGCCCCAAGTGGAGGCGTGTGGAAACGCGACAGACACAGAGGCCTTTCGGTCCGGTTCCACCTGTATCTCGCTCGTCCTTGCTTCGACTACCCGTGTTCTGTATATCCCGTCTTGTATCTCGTTTTGCAACGTATCTTGTCTGCCGCATCATGGCGCCTCCACCAGTCAGCATATATGTACGTTGCGGCGTGCCGCGGGGTCAGCACTGACGGGTCCAGATCACTTCTTTGACGTCTCAACCGCGGGTACGGTCACATATAGACTTGCTACACCGGTAAGTGGGCTTACCAACATCATTCTGCTGGATTTGTAGCGTTGGCGGACTCGGTCACAGAATGCAATGCTGATTCCCAGGTCACTAAGGGGTTTGGAGATTCCTTATGAGGTAGGTCTTGAAATTCGTGTAGATCAGAGATGTGTCCGCGCGGAGCTCATTCCCAGGCACACGACCTGGTCATGGACGAGCAAGCCAAAACCCGATGGCAGCGCGCCAAGCCTCCTGGAATGGTCGTCGGCCTGCCTGGTTACCTGGTTGGTGGAGAATGGGTCGGCGTGAGTTGCTTCCACACGGCTACACTATAGTCCCCACTCATTTCAGACGATGGACGACTTTGAATACGCCGTCGAGACTGGTACACTGCCCACATTCCTCAAACAGGATCTCAACATAGATAGCACCTCATCAACCAACAACAAATCAGGCACGATTGCCGAAGCGGAACTGGAAAGGCTTATGCAGGAAATGTCGGAGGGCGATCTGGATCAGCTCGCGGGGGAGATGGACGCCCATCAGGCCAAGTCCGCAGCGAGATCAACCAACACTCCTCCGGCCACCGCGACAGCTGTTCTGAGCACCTCAACACCGCCCGCCTCGGCGAATTCGCGGAGGAGTACCATCATGAGTCCTGCTGAGCCGCAAAAGAGCCGAGCGAGCATGGAAGAGAAAGCAGAGGTCATGCGGGAGATGATGGAGGCAGGGACGGTCGATGGATTGATGAAGGCTGTGGAGAAGGCAGAGGGGAAGGAGATTGCGGAATGAGCGTTTTCTTCCCGGAGACCCGCTTCAAAACGTCTCTCATCGGACTATCACTGTTTCAACTAGAGTTGCCCAGGTATCGCGCTACCGACATGTATCTTATGCGCCGGGTGAAAGCCTAGAAGCGTGGTGTTTGACGGCGGACAGCCGGTCGACGAGCGGGGTGCGCCACTTATACGGGGAATTGGTGGAATATCAGGGTCCGGGTCTCCGGGACGTTGCGCGAGCGCATTCTACCACAACCGGGCCAGACGTCCATCTCCCTTTTACACCTCACCTCACCATGTCTTTCCTCCTCAACGGCCTCGCAGCGCTGTCTGCGTTCCAGCCCAAACCTCCAACGCTGGAATACGATGGGTTGGAGTACCGTTGGAAGATGTTGACTTTCCGACCGGCAGAGTACAAGCTCGAAGCCGCGCTGTTCGCAGCCGTCGGCGCTTACCTCGTCGTCTACCTCTTGGGCAAGATGTACAACATGGGCCGAGCGAAAGCCATGTGAGTAGCCATGCGACAATCTACAGAGACTGATGGCCAGCTTCACGCCGTACCAGTCGTTGCTGAACAGCAACTTCACCGCGACGAGGCCGCTCGTCGCCTCGGGCCCTGCCCAGCACTTGAGCTATTCGAGCGGACGCCGAAACGTCCTTGCCCTCCAGGGAACCCTCATGCTCCAGCCATACCACGATGTCGCTGGCATCGTCACCAACCTCGTCAAGTCTGTCATCGAGCCCACTTTCGACAGCTCCGAGGGGCTCGTGTGGAACGTCACCCTCGGCCGCGGCGAGGCCGGTCTGCAAGGCGAAGGTTTCGGCGTTTGGGGGATTGTCCACAAGAGCAACCTTCGTTCCGTCAAGCAGCAGCGTTGGGACCTCGTCAGTGGTTTCTGCGTCACTCGTGCTCGACTAACCTCAGTCCTTCCCCAAGATCCAGGAGAACGCCTCGGTCCCATTCACCCACACGCTGTACACCGAGCACTCGGACGTCACTGACGCGCTGATCAAGACGCCCAACGTCGGTGTGACTGAGCTTCTCGCGAACGCCAAAGCCGCCGATGTTCTCAAGTACCTCTTGGTATGTCCACCCTGCCCCGTTTATGCGCATACTAACGACAGATTACCGACCAGCCATCTCAACGACCCACCAAGGGAGTCCTGCCCGCCAAGTTCCGTGGCCGCCAGATCATCCTGTCCGTTCGAAACCCCCGCAATGCGTCCGAGATCGACGCGGTCAAGGCCTGGCTCCAAGTCGCCCTCAACATCGCCGACCTTGCAGCCAAGCCAAACGTTATCAAGCCGGAGGTGAGTTTCGCCCCTGTTTCAGTATGTCCGATCTAACCTTAGGTCGCCCGAAAGCTCGCCGCGACCCGAAAGACCGTCGACGCCGAGCTCGGTTCCGCCTACGCCAAGGAGCAGGCCGAAGATGCGCCTGCGGAGCTCAGCGCCGAAGAGAAGAAGCTCGCCAAGAAGAAGGCGGAGCGCGCGACGATGAGCGAGAAGGAGATCAAAAGGCTCGACGAGTTGGAGAAGAAGCGTGAAATGAGGAAAATGCAGAAGAAGGGAGGATACAAGACGCAGTGAGCGTGCTGCTTGAGTTGATCAACGGGCGAGTATCGGTGAAAGTCGGCATGCTCGACGGAGAGAAGGTGGAGGATGAAAAGGGGTCGATAAAAGTATAAACAAAACGAGCTGGAGGAGGAGCTCGACGGGCCACAGATGGAGGCTGGTCTGAACTGTCAACCTCATCTTGTGCTCATCGCATGGCATGCATTCTATCTTGAAGCATGGTCGGTCGTGAGCGCTCATCTCGCTGCATTCGTATATGTACAGAGCGCATTCGAAACTCACCCCGCGCATTCCGCGCTCACAGCCGAGTGCAAACGAAGGATCTCGCTCTCTAACATCATCTTGCCGGGTCCTGGCCGGATCTTCAATATTACACGTCAGCACATAATGCTCAAGTGGAGTTCCTGGCCCATTCGACGCCAGCGCGTCCATGCGCGGTGCAAAATGAATCGATCTTGGGGGTTCGCCGTCGGCGATCGGGGCGAACCTGTCGTCTTCGAAAGCAGGCCTCATCACGCAGGTATCTCAGACCGTACATCCCGGCCATCACCCCATTGACACGTCACGTCTTCTCGCATAGTCTCCGATACTCATCACAGCAAATAGTCATGCTGAACGCACGTTCCCCCTCGATCAATGGCCAACACTGCCATTCGGCCGGTAGTGGCGAATTCACCAAAAATCGTATCGAGCTTGAATTCATGGAGCATGGAGAGCTATGGGGCCAGATCCATCCCTAAATAACAGTATAAGGGCAAGGAGGATACTGTGAGATGTAGGACAACATCACTCTGCGGTCTCGAGTCGGTTTCTGCGCTACCGCCGCCACATCAAGCAGATCAGCGCATCGGGATTCAAGCATACATAGATCACTCTGTGAGGGTGATGGGATCAAGTAGATAGCAAGAGATCCAGCTCGGTACGCAG
>Ga0308160_10003804_pt1 | contig 16595 bp, 21 predicted proteins | sample PhyFR1_FD_201036 | JGI IMG/M metagenome (GOLD analysis project Ga0308160, IMG submission 201036) | Phyllosphere microbial communities from UC Gill Tract Community Farm, Albany, California, United States - DLSLF.R1 | ecosystem: Host-associated > Plants > Phyllosphere > Unclassified | place: USA...
ACATAGCTGTGAGGACGACTCACGACGACTGGCCAGACTCGTGCCCGATTGCCAAGACTGTATGCCGGTTCATCCAGCATCCCCAAAACCTCGACGTGGTCAGGCGGTACGCCCAATTCCTCGAATGTCTCTCTCAGAGCAGCTCCGGCAATACTCTTGTCTTCCTATCGATTAGTCCTATGCATACTCAGAAGAATGTGGCTTACTGGATCAATCTTTCCCCCAGGGAAGCTGGACTATTAGCTTGAAAGCAGAACCCAGTCAATACTCTCACCTGATTTCTCCAGCGTGTGATCGCATGTGAGCTGCTCGTACTTCCAAAAGAACATGCGGCTCTCCGTTGATGTTCATAAGCGGTATCAAAATCGCAGCTTCGGAGGCAGGACGACGGGTAAAGGTAGCGGTATGGGATGGCAGATTGTGTGCATATCCGCAGGGTAGATTAGGGGACAGGCTTGATCTGATTCTTGACAATTCTGTCGACGTAAAGGGAGGTATGGACCGTCTGCTTGCCACATATCGCCGACTGACTATCGCATCGAAAAGGGGCGGATGTATTCGAGGCATCTATCCCATATCCCATATCCTCAGGTGTAGTAAGGTGTTGGGCAGAGTGGAGAGTGAGTGGGATAGCCATTGTTGAGGTCAGGGAAAGATCCCGCTTGTCCGACGGCATTCCCGGTTGATACCGCCACGCGTCCATGTGTGATATTGGCATGCATGCATTATATTTTTAAACCTTTGATCCACTCTTGCAACTCCCAACGACGCGGTCCCCCTCCTCGACACATCATCTCAATAACGTTGTTCACCAACGACGTTGAGTGACTAGTACGTATCGGTAGCGTTGTAATAAGCCGTGGCAGTATTGTAGACGGCATTAAAGATTTCTCCCTCGAAAAGTCGCCTGGTCGAGTTGAAATCGTTGCCCGCAGCCAAGGAAAGCTGAAGCTGGATCCGAGCCTGCTCTCCAGTGAGATATCCGGAATGTATACTGCTCTGTCAGCACAGCAAAATCGATGGGACGTACTAATTTCCGGGAGTTGGGGAAGGCGGATTTGCGCCTAGCAATGTTCGGTGGGCAACGACTGTATAGATACCCTGATCGTATAGGGCGGCGATTGCGGCTGATGCATTGGTACTGACACCGCCTGGCCCTGGACCCATGTAGACGATGCCTTGTGCACCATTGGCAGCTGCGGCGTAGATCAAGCCAGCATCCATTTCTTCTGGGTGGAGCATCAGCAGCGCAGAGATGACATGAAGATCACTTACGATGTGCGTATATGATATCGACCCGGGGAGGAGGAAGGGCAAGTGTAGCTGGATCAAAGTAATTTCGAGCTTTGGGTAGCGAGGGACCGTAGTAAAAGTACGGCTGACCTCCCAAGAATTGAGCGACATAACCTTGATCAAACGCCAAGAAAGTGGTGACAGAGTTGGCATTGGTCTTGGTTGCGTAAAATGTGGATAGGAGATGATCGTTGAACGACATCATGCCACCTCTATCACGAGCTTCTGGATGAACAGCAGTCCTGACAGCGTTGTAGAAATTGGATGGACCATCCGGAGAAATCGCCGAGTTGGGTCTCATTGAACCGCTTGTGACGAAAGGCTTGGAGCAATTGAATGTGAGGTCGATACCAAATGCCTAGATCATTGTCAGCTTGGATTGGCTCTATAGAGCAGAGACTCCTCACAGTCTCGGCCAAGGTATTGGTGCCGTGAATCATGACCGCTCCCACAATGTCGGAGCCCTCTGAGCACAATCGAGCGTTCGCATCAAGTGAGATATTCAAGAATCGCATCGAAGAAGCGTCCGAGCTGGATGTCTGAGGCGTAGAATTAAAGACTGCGATTTGGGCAATATCGAGGACTTCCGGGACTTGAGTAATCAATCCTTCGGGCGAGACAACCCCGACACAGCCGCCGTAGTTGACATTGTCCAGTCGACCATAACACGAGCCGGATAGGATTGTCCCATCTCCAGAGTTGTAAAGCCTGAAGGTCAGTGAGACTCGAGTCGTTGAAGAGGTCGGACTTACATGATCTTAGGCAAGGAGCTATCCTTGGAAATCCAGGTCAGACCCGTGTCTGGATCTTGACGCTTGTAGACATCGATGGGGGAGGCGATCGCCGCGATGGCATGGATCGCTATAGCTAATTTGACGAGCATTGACGAGTGTTGAATATCGATCAGATGTCGTAGGTGATGAACATCCTTCACTTGCCTCGACGGGCCATTTTATAGACCACTGAGCAGGCAATCACGATAAGATACTGCCAGGAATGTCGAACTCCTCACCCTCATTTCGTGTAGTGTCGCCACGGACCCTGGGACAATCGCTTCAGGGGTAGTCCTCCGTTCAACATCTAGGTCCGTGTGAACGGTCCTCCTTATCGCAGGCGAGTACAAGTCTGTTGGTAGCGAATCCCAGAGCAGACGGCCAAGGTGGAGGTAAGAAGTGGAGGTGTAACTACTCAAAGTGGAGGGAAAAAGGTGGAGGCGCCACGGTAAGTGGACGCATTCCGCGGAAGTGGGTCCGTCCCAAAGAGTCCAACCTGCTTGTTTGGGAGGTCTCGAGCTGGTCAGTGGCTTTGAGCGCTTAAGCGATATGGATAATCGAGGGCGCTCCTCACTCACCCTGCAAGTCTTATCGCCCTCGTCCTGGTCCAAAAACAATACATCCAATTAGGACGAGTTCCAGATGAGCGAAAAAGAAAAGGTCATTTAGATGAGCAACGCTCCGAAATTTACGTATCTCGTCTTATCGATAGATCAGAATGTTTGCATCGGTATGGTGAGCACCCTGATCATACACAATCAGGCTTGCCCATTGGTCAGAATAGCCGAAAGACGACATGGTTTGAGGGTGGCAATGTCCCCCCCCCTTGCGACAACGCCACAGTCTCGATAGACAGGCTAAAGTCCTTGTGAACCGCTCGGTCACTGTCTTAGAGTCAGTTCTGGGGTGCCGATGATAAGCTCGGTGTCAATCATCCTTATCTACCTCGGTAGATATATATCCGTTTCGAATCCCAAGACACGCAGTATCGTCCGCAACTTCCAACAATGTTTGTTTCCACCTCATGGACCATTTTACTTTACCTTGCTCTCGCTGGTCCCGCTTGGGCCAAGGGGCCTGCTGGTAACGAAAACTACGCCAGTGAATCCCGAAGTCTGCTCGAATCCTCCTTGGCCCGTCGGGACTCGGTCATGTCGACACAAGCTACTTCGACTACCTTCACAATCGGTCAAGGCGACGAGACCAAGAGCTACCTGTCGCCTACCGGTCCCAACCACAAGAGCTACAATCTTAGCTTCGAATGGGGATTGGACCAGCTCGAAGCTTCTGCCAGGCTTATGACGGTGTTCACAGTCGATGGAGAGGTCACCTGTGATGTCCTCGGAAAGAAGTTGGCAGATTTTGCTGCTATCGATGATGTCTTTGACCCAGTGAGTGAGGTCGTGGTCGAACCAGCTGCGTTGCTGATACCGATAGGCCTTCGTGCAAGGTATTCTCCTCCAATCGACCGGTTCGTTCCACATCGCCAGCGAGGTAGCTGGCTGCATGACCGGATGGGGTGGAAGCTTGATTGTCAAGAGTGGTAACGCTACATCCGACATCTCGGATATGACGGTCGCCAAGGTCGATGGGCCTATCGTGAGTACTGTCAGAGTCCACGCCGGTATGGGACTGATTACAGATTCCCCAAGGACCATACTACGCCACCATCGGCACCAACGGAGCAGTGCTCACCGAGATCTATCGTGTCTACAGAGACGAAGCTCAGGCCTTGACAACCGCTGTCATCCATACGACCGACGGTGGTTTCACTGCCCTCTCCTCGACCGTCCCTGGGCTCAACACTCTGTCCATCCCTGTACCCTCCCGAATCTATACCGCATACCTCGATAACCCTCGTCCCCTTGAAGGTCGTCGAATCGCAGTCAAGGATCTTTTCGATCTCGCTGGGATCCACACTGGTGGAGGCAACCGAGCGTACTTCAACACTTACCCCGCGAGAACCGAAACGGCGGTGGCGATTCAGAGACTTGTAGACCAAGGTGGTATCATCGTCGCGAGGGCTAAAACTAGTACGTTCGCCAATGGCGAGACAGCGACTGCGGACTGGGTCGACCAGATGTGTCCATACAATCCTCGTGGGGACGGATATCAACAACCCTCTTCATCTTCCAGTGGACCGGGTGCTGCAATCGCCGCATACGATTGGCTCGACAACACCATTGGATCCGATACCGGTTGTAGTATCATTTGTCCAGCCGGAGCTCAAGGTGTTTACGGTATGCGACCAACCCACGGAGCCATCAGCCTTACGGGTGCCATCCCAATGATGCCGGAAATGGACACTGCCGGTGTTTTTTCCCGTGACGCCGTCAAAGGTCGGGACTTTGTCAAAGGCTGGTACGGTGACCGGTTCGACACCTACGGAACTCTCCCCAAGGTCAGCCTCTCTGCGTCATTATCGTTTATCAGTTGACGATCAGATCTTCCGATTCCCAAACAGTTCTTGGGAGGAATCGGCCGACTCACCAGCTGGCCCCATCCTTGAAAAGTTCCGCTCGGACCTTCTCGACTTTGTCCGACCCGAGACCGTGGACACTAGGTCCGACTACGAAGCCCTCTGGAATCAGACTGGTTTCTACGAAACCGCTGGAAGCCGAAACATTTCAACCTACATGGGAGGCAATTGGGGTGGCCTCGTCTACCACTGGCAGTGGTTCAATTTTGGCCTTCCTTTCTTCCAGGACTACGGAGCTGCTAACGACGGTCGAATTCCATTTGTCGCTCCCTCTCCTGCGGGAAGGTGGGCTTTCGGAAGGACCAACGTGTCGGACGAATTGTTCCAGGATTTCATGCAGAGGAAGGATACGTACGAGTCGTTCGTCAACGAGCAGGTCTTGACCTACGATAACGAGACTTGTACCAACGCAATCATCGTTTCGCCCTCCAACACTGGTAGTAGCCCCAACTACCGAGTAAGCCATTCATCGTGTTTGTAAGAGCTCCACTCACAATACCATAGAACCTCTACCGACCTGCACCCAACGCCGGTATAGGCTCCACTGCTGGAGAGGACGTCGACTCGTTCGCCAGCGGAACCCCCAACCTGATCGTACCTATCGGTCAAGTACCATATGTGTCCACCATTACCAACCACACCGAGTACCTGCCTGTCACTGTGTCCTTGCAGGCTGCTCAGAACTGTGATTACGTCCTTTGGGACCTAGCTGCGGCTTTGCAGGAAGCTGGTATCATCTCTGCCGTTTCGACTGGACGTACCGGATTCCCTGTCGCATAACGACGAGGGCACGCTATCTGTCTCGCGTGAATAGAGGAGAGGTGGATTGCCAGAATGAGTAGGCGAGGAAGGAATAAAAGGTCGATGGTCTCCGATTTTCTGCTGTTTCGGAATTGCTTTATAATTAGAATGAATATTTGAGCGTCTTCGAAAGCTCCCTGTAGCCTCCAGCATATACCTGATCCCGTGACTCAGGGCTGATAGGCTTGTGAGAAACTCAAATGCCCAAATAACCATGGAATAGCGGCTCCGCCAGTCCTCCTCCATCTATGCGACTTGACCGGCAAGGTGAGGGGGCGTCTTCAGGCCTGAGTCGACGATGGTAGCTGGGGAAGTATAAACTCGTTGATCAAGCGCTCATCGAGAGCGAGCGATGGGCGAGAAGATCAGCCTCGTTACGCTTTCAACTCTGTTCCATGGTGATGGGCGTGCCTGAAACTACACCTAGTCCTCAAACGTCACCAACGAGCACTCCCCACTGTCATTCATACCCAAATGCCAACGCCAACACCTCAAGAGCAAGAGCAAGCTCAGCAAGCATACAGAGACCAAGTCAATTGGCGCGCAGTCACTCGAGCAGATCCAGCAGTCCAACAAATTCTCAACACTTGCACTTTCTGTTCGGTCTTTATATTCGATAAAGTCAAGGATGTATGGGTGAAGCAAAATCAGGAAGGACCTTTATTCTTGATCAAGCGGTTAGTCTTTGGTATACATAGAAAGAGGCTGATCAAGTAGGAATAAGGAACCCGAGTACGGACTATACATGCTCAACAGGGCTACCGTCAAGAATGTCTTGTGGCCTTTGATACCAGGAGAGATGCGCGTGACGCCAACCAAGGACGATATGCTTATTGTCGAAAGAAGAGGGGAGGGTGAGCTGCCTGTGGCCAAGATTTGCCTCCAAAAGCTGATGAGAAGGAATCAGGACGGGAATACATTTCGCAGATGGAATGGCAGCTGTCAAGCAATTCGAGTCGACCATCATCAGGTGAGTTGATGAATTCCGGGTGGTAGCTGATTGTCAGTCTATGTGGAGACCCTCGAAAGCAGACTGCACCAGCTGCGCTCCAGCTACAGTCCCAGTCCCAAGCTCCACAACAATCGCAACCACCTGTCCAACCCCAATCGCGTCCCCAGCCACAAAGTACACCCTCCTCGTCCGGCCAGCCTCAAGGGCAAGATGACTTGGCCAGGCTCTTCTCTGGGATCATGTCTATACCGGTACGCGATCTTCGATGTCTGTTTGTGCGAAACTGACAATTCAGGCAACAAGCTCTCCAGCTCGACCCCCTAGTGCAACGAATCAATCAACCGTGGCCGCACCAGCAAATCGCAATGGCAACAACTGGGAGACCAAGACTACCAATTCGGCTTCGACCTCAACACAAACCGTTCCGGGAACATACACCCAAACCACCCAAACACAGACAATCACATCCACCTATCGCCCTGCACCTCCTATTCGACCCGATACTCCCCCAAGTCCACCCATCACCTTTTCCGAATTACCCATATCGCCTCCACCTCAATCACCAAAGAATACCCATCCTCCAGGACAGACCGTCGCGGATCTACTAGCCTCTATAGGAAGTGGTCCTTCTCGCTCATCCGTTTCTCCACCACCTGGACCACCAGGACAGACGGTCGCGGATCTGTTGAACTCTATTAGCGGTGGTTCAAACTTCGCCATACCCCCTCCTATACCGCCCCATCCCCCCGCGAACGCGACTAGAGGGCCCTCGTATTCACATAGCCCCACACCACCACCACCTCAGGCAATGCGAAGCCCACCACCTCCACCTGATCAAGCACCACCCGTCCCTCTCGCTCAGAGACCTAGAGACAGACCACCACATCTCGACCCGCCCGCTCCTCATCCTCAACTACCTAGTCCTGGTCCGGATCCTCGTACCTTGGCACATATGCAAGAAGCTTTGCTAGATACGTTACCAACAAACTATCAACCGGCGGGCCCCGACCCTCGAGCAGCTTTCCAGCGGGATGTTATCGATATACTGCAACGTAACCCTGTTTTTGTCGATCAGCTGTTCCAAGCGTACCTGGCTAGACGTCGGTAGAATGTGACTAGGGGAATGAGCTGTACTGCCAGGTAGACACTGCTTGGATGCATAGCTTCAACCCCTGACTTGGATGTCTCAGTCGTGAAGCGAATCTACTGACCGCTTTTTCGCCGAAAAGCTCTCGGCTCTCTTCTGTTGGGCCAGTGTAGATCATGGACACTCCTGTCAGTATATATGATGCAACACTCCAGTGGTCAAGACACACCAGCCGCACAGGTCTCCAACCCTTGTACGCAGCGATTGCCACGTGACAAACGCGCTGTGCGTTAACCGCGTCGCCAAGTCAATCAAGTACACCTACACTTCACACCCATACTCATACCCCTACCCATACACCAGAGGCAAGCAGCAATGTCGCTGCCAATGCACTTGCGGGCTTACCGCGAAAAATCTCGAGATGAGCTGTCAAGAGACTTTTTCAATGTCCCAACCCTAGATTATATCCCAGCTCCGGGGGATCCACCTTCAGTCGTCAAGATCCGCAATACCGGTAAAGAAGTACCATCCGAGAAGGATAAGGGAATGCAAGGGATGGAGATCAATGCTGTTCTTAGTGTTGAGGGGAAAGAGGAAGTTTATGTGAGTATGGTATATGTGGTACGTCTGAGGCTGATGAGTAGGCGGGAAGGTTATCACTCTTACCGCCTTTCTTGTGTTTTATATCGCTTGATCGGAAATCTTGTCGATGTACACTGCCATTATACACTATCAGGCGTGTAGAGAGGTATGTCCATATCAAAATCATGTGGCTGACAATAGACTCAATTCACGAGCGGGAGTGTTTGCTCTATCACTGGCAACATGGCACGGAATGAGGATTGTCAGTTGCTCTTTACCTACCGTTACTCTGAACTGACGTGATAGATCCTACAACTCACATCCCTCCTTCCAACAGCAGAGCATTTCTCCATCCTCCTACGAGATGCCCTAAAATCACAAGTACGCTCATTGTGCAAGAACGCACTGACCTAGTAGCTTCAAGCCATGAAACAGCTGAAACCGTTCCTCCCATCGATGTACTCTGAATACCTCCTCACGGCACCTACTGCCGGCCAGGACCCTTCGGAAGGGGACAAGGCGGATGGAGAGGGTGATATGAGAGGACCTGGTGGGGTTGGGAAGGGGACTTATGAGAGGGGGTTAGGAGAGATCTTTGGGTTTCCTGGTGATGCCAAGAAGATGAGGGAGAGAAGCAAGATGAAGCTCTGGAGAGAGTACTATGTTAGTAAGTAACAAGGGCAGGCGGGCTTGTACTATGCTGACAATCAAGTTCACGGACGGAATCTTACACGTGTGTCCCACCACCAAGACCCAGAAAAACGATACTGACAACAGTGCTACGATACCCACCATTCCAACGACTACTGCAAGTCGGTCTACCATCCCGACTAAGAGGTGAACTATGGGAAGTCATGTCCGGTTCAGTCTGCAAGTCCGCTCTCCACCTCCAGTTGTAGAGTACTGACTGGCAGATTTACGATTCGCAAACCCTCAAACCTACTCGCTACTTCTGTCTCAGAACGCCGGAAAGTCATCACAATCGACAGATGAGATTGAAAAGGATCTAAATCGGTCTTTACCGGAGTATAAAGCTTATCAGACGGAAGAAGGACTTGCAAAGTTGAGGCGGGTGTTGGTTGCGTACAGTTTCAGAAATCCAGAGTTGGGATACTGTCAAGCTTTGAATATTGTGAGTCCAAATCTCTCGCTACTCGGCTGTACTGATGTCTAGGTTGTTGCCGGTCTATTGATGTAAGTCTAAGGATGATGTCGGGGAAAGTACTGACCATCAGATACATGTCGGAGGAACAAGCTTTCTGGCTACTGGAAGTACTCTGTGATCGTATACTTCCAGGATACTACAGGTAAGCCCTCCCCGTGAGGTCAGTCCTGACATTAGTCCATCAATGGAAGGAACGTTACTCGATCAACGAGTCTTTGAAGCTCTCGTACAGCGCTGTTTGCCAATGATCAAAGACCACTTCACGGCTGTCGATGTGCAGCTTTCTGTCGCTTCATTACCGTACGTCCGACGTCCTAAGGGAGCTGATGAAAGGTGGTTCCTGAGTCTGTACATCAACTCGATGCCTCTGATTTTCGCATTCCGAATTGTCGATTGTGTCCTCGCAATGGGCGTCAAGGTCCTCTTCCAGATCGGTCTAGGTGAGTTACAAGCTCCGTCGCAGTGCAGAACTCATCGGTGTAGCCGTACTCAAGATCAATGGGGAACAGCTACTGGAAGTCACCGACGATGGAATGTTCATCAACCTCATGCGAGGCTACTTTGCAACTATCGGCGAGTCTGCTCATCCCGACCACCCCGATCCTCGAGTCCGGGCCATCACCAATTTCCAAGAGCTCCTTGTAGTCGCCTTCCGAGAGTTTAACGTCATCACCGACGACACGATCCAGAATGAGCGTAAACGACTACGAGCCATCATTGCCGACGAGATTGAAAAGTTCTCCAAAAGAGCCGCGGTCAGAAACTTGAAACACGTCGGCAAATTCAATAAAGACGCTCTTGGGGTCATATACGACCATTATTTCTCGGCAGTCTGTTCGCCTGAAGCTCAAGCTTCTGCCAATGCCAGTGGTCAAAATACGCCTGTTCCCGGACAACAATTTGATCAACCGCGTATACAGGTTGATGCCCAGGGTCGGGTCGAGACTCGGATCGATCTGAGGACATTCAAGGTGTTTATCGGTGAGATTGCGACTTGGGCCAGGGAGGAGGTTGTGACAACGAATGCGTTCATGCAAAGGGTGGACAAAAAGATTGCGGATCACGAGCTACTGGATAGGTGAGTTTGAGTACGCATGATCAGATGAGATGCTAATTGGTCAAGGCTGTTCTACAGCTGGGACTCGCAGGCTGTTGGAACCTTGTCGCTGCAGGATGTAGTCGAGGGTCTCGATCGGGTGATGAGTGCCGGTCTGATGGAGTCGATCGAGTGGTTCTTTACTCTTGTGAGTTAATCTGTCCTTGAAATCCCGGAAAGATAGCTGATGGCCCAGCACGACAAGAACAACGACGGATACCTGACCAAAGACGAAGTCATTCAGCTTTCAGAGTCACTCCTCGTATGTCCAACTTACTCACCATGAATCGTCTAACAAATAGTTCATCTTCCGTAACGAACCTGGAGATGTCTACCTTGCAGCTGTATCCAAGTTCATCTTGAACGCGTACGAATTTGGAGATGCCACCGCTCCCGAATCGAGTCCCCCTGCAGTTCCCATTTCTGCCGATGGGGATTCAGCAACTACAGCTAGGGAACGATCAAATTCGGTCGCTACGCCACATAATACCCCTTACCTCAGTACGTATTCAGCAACTTGACATGGTCAAAAAGCTGATGGGTAGATCTGGCAACATTTAGAATGGTCGTCCTAGCTGATGAGCTCCTCGAGGGGTTCTTTGATAAAGCCCTTGCTGCTTCTTTCCAACTTGAACGATCGGAGATTGAAGATTATCATCAGGCAAACCAAAAGTCTGAAGGTATATTGGGTGGATTGATGAACCTTGTCGTCAATGATTCGTATGTCCCTCTACAGCGAGCTAGAGCTTGAACTGACGGACAGGAACAAGACCCGATTCAATCGTCTTGCCGACGGGTTCGGATCAGCACTTGGTAAACATGCCGAATGGCGTAAACCGGCCCTATCGAAAATGACGTCTACCGCCTCACAGCCCGCCGACTTGGGTACTCGCGAATCCCTCCTGACGCCAGGTCAGCAACAACAACAACGTCAACGAAGTCAATCCTCCGTTTCCCAAATGTCGACCCAATCCTCCTCATCGGGCCTTACACAAACACCCGAGGCGAGATCTCTTGCAGAGGTCGAATCGAGATATAGGGAAGAATCACAAATGGTCCGAGCTGCCCAGGAGGCTGTTATGCAAAGACCTAATTTCGCCATTGACGCTATTGGGGATAGTGATGGTGAAGATGAGGACGATGAGGATGATGGTGGGGATGATAGTGGTGTGATGGATGAGGTTGAGGCTTTCTTGAAGGCTCATGGGGATGATGATGAGGGATTGAAGGGGGAGCAGAAGAAGGTTGCTGAAGGTAGGTCTCTCTTTACATTCACTTGTGATGTTGGAGCTGATGGGTAGATCTGCTCAAGGCTGAGCCGATGGGCCAGAAGAAAGCTACTAGTAGTAAGGGAGGTAACCTCGTGGACCTGTAGAGCAGGACGACCGAGGATCCCAGCTTCCTTTTTCCTTTGCCGGCCGCCAAATTCCTCAGAGTGGGCTACGGTAAGCATTCAGGGGATCTAGAGAGAGATGGTTTCCAGATGTACAGCAAAGCTCGGGAGAGTAAAGGGAGTGTTCTTGACGATCTATGATGTATATACCATGACCCATGAGTCTGCACTTATGAGCAAAATTATCGCGAGGGTTACCTGGTCGAGCTAGCGTTGCGGGAGTACCGTACGGTCTTGAGTGTATGTTGTAGTAGACCGAAGAAAGCCGGGAATTGCGGGGCGATCGGGTCCATTCCAGCCAAGTCATCAACTCGCGATATACCTACCTGTTGACTTCCCCATTGCATTGCTATACTGTACACATATCATATATACATACACGTCAGGACTCGGCTCAACTCAACCCGACATATGCAATGTCACCAATCCTAAAACGCGACGTGGGCGAACAAATCCGTCAAGCCAAAAGACTAGCATCGGTCATTACAGGTCATACTCTCGAGAACGGTCATGATCAAGGTTACGAACAAATACATCAATCACCGTCAAAGCATGAATACCACAACGAGCATGAGAATGGGAACGCGTATGCGACATCATCATCTAGTAGGAGGGGGATTGGAATAGGTGTCGAGGGGGAAGAGGAAGATACAGGTCCGCCGGGGCTGCGGAGGGGGAGTTGGGAACGAAAGACTTTTGCTCAGACTCAGGCTCAGTCGGTGAAGGGGAAAGAGAGGGCTCTAGAGGAAGATGAAGAGGATGAAGAGGGCTTGGAGCGATTAGCTATGCTGCCGCTGTCGCTTGATGAGAGTGGGTCTGCGGGGATGAGGATGGTTCGAGGACGGACTGCTGTTGAGTGGTTCCGGGATGAGATCTTGACCATGAGTCCGACTAGATGGGTTGATTTACGCAATCTACTATTGGAAGTGAGTCCCCCCTTTTCCTCTTCGATCAATATAAAGGCGATCTGACAGCAATGCTAACAACCAGGCAACACCCGCTTTACTACTAAATCTGGTCGGAATGATATTCACCGGCGAACTCCTCGAACACTTGGCCCGCTGGACAGTTTTCCTACGCGTAGACGAGCTATTCATCCTAGTCCCAATGATTGGGAACCTGAAGGGTAATCTCGAAATGTGTCTCTCGGCTCGATTAGGCACATCAGCCAATATCGGTGAACTCGATAGACGGTCTACTCGAAAATCACTCCTTAAAGCCAACATGTCATTGTTGGCTCTACAGGCATTATCGATAGCTTCTCTAGCTGCTGTTATTTCTTTTGTCTTGGGTTTAATGACGCGGCATAGATTGGGTGATATTGATGCTGGGGGGAGTGGGACTGTTGAGCCTGGGCCTGGATTGGAGAATCAAGATCAAGAATGGCACGAGGGGTATACTAGACCTGGATGGGCTCAGCTTGTGATGGTGCTGGCTACTGGTATGGGGAGTGCGGGATTGAGTAGCGCGATATTGGGTAGTTTTATGAGTTCAATGATCGTCGTCGCTAGGTGGTTTGGAATTGATCCTGGTGAGTCCCCCTCTCTCAGGTAATGAAATGTGACCTGACTCACAGACAATATAACGGCACCAGTGGCTACATGTTTGGGAGACCTTTTGACCCTGTTCATCCTCGCTTTACTCGGTTCTATGCTAGTCGGAACAATGGATACCCCCATCCCGCTCATTGCCGTCATCCTAATGGGTTTGGCGGCAGTCTGGTTCACGAGGGCGGTGATGCAAGATGAATGGGTCAAGAATGTAGCCAAAGGCGGCTGGGCCCCTCTTGTACGTATTATCATCGTCTCATCCTTTCGTGACACAAAATTGAAGCAGAGGCTGACATGTAGATCGGCGCAATGCTGATTTCGAGTGGGACAGGTATGGCTCTAGATGCAGGAGTTGGGCGGTATAGGGGTTTTGCCCTCCTAGCAATCGCAATGACTGGTACGTGTACCTCACTGTCGTCGTACAGATGCTGATGGACAGGCTTAACAGGATCAATCGGTGCAATCCACGCAAATCGCCTCTCTACCCATCTACACACTTCCCTCTCCAAACCCAAACATCATGGTTTATCACCATCACATTCAGAACAGGTTGTCACGTCGAAAGGGTTAACAGGGCCACAATCAATGTTGACACTTTGGTTACTGTCTTTTCCGACTATGGGTTGTTTCTATATATTCGTTCTGTGGATTGGGTGGATTGATGTGGAATTGGGCGTATGGGGATGGATCGGGTATGCCATTACTGTAGGTCTTCTCTATATTTCTTGAGGGCTCAGTCCTATGGAAGACAGCTCACGATTAGGTAACTCTATCATTGGCGTTGGCGCATTCAATGACCCTGTTCTTCTGGTCAAAAGACCTAGATCCAGAGTAAGTCGCTCGATTACTCGGAAGTCTCGAATCAGACGGACTGATGCATTAGTTCGTATACCCTCCCAATCCATTCTGCTTTGGTGGATTTTCTGGGTCAATTGATCTTAATGGCTGTATTTGAAATTTGTAATTCGACAGGAAGGGACGTGATGGTAAAAGAGCTGTCGGGGTGAGCTTGATCGGAAAGCAGGACATACTAGATCAGATCAGGCGTTGTAAATATACCTTATCTTATCATTACATTGCTCATTTGCATAATCGTGATCGGCGCTTCAAGCAAGGTGGCATGCGATACAACATTTCATATTTAGTACAAGGTTACAAGACGAGCCAGTCTTAGCGACGTTTTTGACCCCAGCTGGAATCGTACCAGGTCTTGACTAATCTCCCAGAATCTTGTCCAGCTGCACATACTACTTTGTCAGCCCATGCCGTGTTTTTAAGCGCATCGTCTGATAGAGATCCAAACAGATCAGATCCGTGAAACAAGTCGGGCGGAAGATAGAAACAAGAAGAAGGAGGAAGAGGTAGAGTGAGCACTCACATTCCCGCTCATCCCCCTCTAGACCTTCCTTGAATCCATCACCCCCACCTCCCGACTGATCAGCTACCGATTGATCCGAGGACGCATGGTGCGCTGCTAAGTCCTGTAAAGAGGGTAGGCGGTTTACTAGTGCCTATACTACATCAGCCCATTACATCCACCTGGATGGGGTAGGGGACGTACACGTAATAGCATCGCCAGTAGATCCGCTTGTGGTTGATCGTCCAATCTATATATCAGCTCTTATCCTTTATTCGCAATTCCTCGCTCTGCTTGGAGCATCGCTAGCCCTCTCCTCGCCTTGATTCTCTCCTGTCAAAAAAAGCCCCTTGTCCACATCTCGAACAGAAGAAAAGCCCTCGCTTCGCTCGGATTTCGACTTACACATCCGCTATACGCCTTCCCCATCTATACCACCATCCATTACCTCCTACCAAATTCGATAATCTCACACTTGACGCAGAGGCATTTAAAGCAGATCGGACACGGGGGGAATAAGCGGGTGGGAGGGGGAAAGTTGTGAATTCACTGATTGTCTCAGCTCCTTTTCGCATCCATTGCCGCCGACGGAGAAGGTAGGGTGATTTAGCAAGACTTGACGTACTTGAGTGAAAGGGTTTGTGCTAGCCAGAATGGTAATTCTAATTTCTGATGTTGATGAATCTACCCCATCAGTCTTCGTGTCATGTATACCTTGGGCTTTGGTCTGAGATATCTCGAGACTAGGCTGTTTCATTTCCTGAGAAGGTGGACTTACATCCGCTTCGGTCCCTCCTTCTAGGTATCCAAGCCCCGGAACGTCCAGTGTGAAAGTACAAGATAATTTCTGGTCGTCAGCCAGTTCTCGGTGATTATACCTAGATCGGAGTGTCGACTGACATGGTTGTCCGCTAGGATCGATTCCAAGGAGTAATACTCGTCTTCCATCCTATCTAGACCTGTCTAAGTCGGCAGTGAAGCAAGTATGAAGAGCAGGGGTATAGTGTGGAAATGAGATTTCAGTTGATTTGTTGACGCGTCCAATTCTCATCTCATCTCATACGCGACCTGTCTATGTGACGCTATCTGCTATACATACAATTGACGAATGCATCTATACTCGTTCAATGTACTATGGACTTCTATCTCTTCTTCTACGTTCTGGACTTCTACTCCTCCTCTCCCCTCCCCCATATCTTTCACGTCCAACACTAGGACTCCTCCTTGCTCCCCCTCTGATCCCCATTCCCATTTGTCTAGGTACTCCTCCGCCTGGACCATATCCACCCCGCCCACCCCCTCCCCCTCTCGGCACAGGAGGTAATGCTTCCCCTCTAGCCCAATCTCCATCTATGTTCCTCTTTGGTTCTTCCCTCTCCCTATCTCTCAGGCCTACTGGTCCGCCTATGGGTCTTGAAGAGACTTTAGGTTCAGGGACATGGAGAGATACAGAAATATAATCTCCAGTGATGAATCCGTAGTCATCCAATGTCTTTTCATTCACTTTTCTGCGAGTGTCCCTATCCCTATCTCTATCTCTATCTCTTTCGTCGACGTCCATCGAATCCTGATCTTGATCTTTCGCCGAGGTAGAAATTGTAGACATCAATTCCCTTCCTGTGAAATTGACCATATCCTTCGACCGATATAAACCCCTCTGGGAAGCATCGACGTATACATGTCGAAAAGCGAATCGAGCCATTGGAGAGCGGTATGGTGCGGGGAAAGTCGGGTATAGGAGAGCAATCAACGATGTGGGAGTGGATGATTTCCTGCCAGTCAGCTTTACCACCAGGTTCCTCGACGGAATAGCGTACCATCCGTATACGTGAAACTCTTCTCTATAGGGGAATTTACCATCGTCGAAATCGATTAATGGGGTATGTTTGCCTTTCGTCACGAATACTCGGATCAAGAATGGGGAAATCTGAAATCAGCTAATGTCTTTGCCTGCCGAAAAAAATAGACTGACCTCGTCGTCCGGAGTGAGAGACCTGCGACGTTTTGGAGGTGATGGCGAGCGTGTACGGGAGCGCGATCTTGATGGTGATCTCGGCATGGTTGTTG
>Ga0308160_10003805_pt1 | contig 16594 bp, 23 predicted proteins | sample PhyFR1_FD_201036 | JGI IMG/M metagenome (GOLD analysis project Ga0308160, IMG submission 201036) | Phyllosphere microbial communities from UC Gill Tract Community Farm, Albany, California, United States - DLSLF.R1 | ecosystem: Host-associated > Plants > Phyllosphere > Unclassified | place: USA...
TACAAGGCCTTCTCGGAAGCTTGCACAGCCAGAGACTCTCGAGCCAAAGAAGAGGCAAGATCTGCCAGAACCGGTGGCTCCATAAGATTGCCGGAATGAAACGTTGTGGATCTATCACGTGCAGACTTGTTCCGATAGGGTCTAGTTAGAGACAATGGTGTGAATACATGTATAGATCGGTGGAAGGGATGTTTGAAGCTCTAGACACGTATTGGTATGTCAGTATGGCGTTGTCAAAGGATTGGCTTTGTGTATAATTTGGAGAGTATGTCTAGGTAAATAAATGTGATGAGGAAGTGTCTGCTCAACACATATGGCAAAAACAAGCCCCGAGACCATACGCAAAGGTGAATATGCAAAGGCCACAAAGATATCCCTTGACAAATTCCTCTAGTGGAGCGATGTAAAAACCGTACTTTGCAGCTGTGCCGCCGACAAATCCCTGCTTCACCATTTTCTGGATCAGGATCCCTCGATTGATACGTGATGTCAACCCTACAAAGAGTTCCTCTCAGGCTAACCGGCACATCGCATGAGGTCGGCTCGTCGCAATAGATGCTGAGATCGTCTGAGAGGGCGCTAAAGGGCGGGTTAGTCGAGTCAATGAGGGTCAGCAGCTCTGGAGATCGGAGAGAGATCCGGGATATATCGATTCGGCTGCTTTTTAGTTTGTGAATATGTGCTTGTGTAGAACCTAATGAAAGAATGATGGTAATGATCAGAGAAACTGACAGTTTGGCTTTGGCACTGGAAGCTCTCTGTGATGCCTACAGACATTCATACTCACTGACAAGACTCATCCAGTATACTCCTGAGCTCCCTCACTCTCCCCTCGGCAGCTTTCCAAGCTTCCCCAAGAACATCCTCCCCACCTTTACCTTTCAATCCACCCATCCCATCCTGCCTGACCAAACACGCCTTATCTTTCTCATCTAATGCAATAACGACGGTAGTAGGTAATAGTGGGGATTCGAGAGCGGTTGGGTCGGGTAAGAAATATGATCTGTGCATTAGCTTCATGAAGTGAGTGAAAATGAGAGCGGAGGAGACTTACGATTGGAAAATACCGAAAGTACATGATAGTGGTAGACTTCCTAGTGGGAGGGGATGACGTTCTGGTCCGGTGACTTTTGCTCGTCCTGACTCGTCGTCGTATCGGACAGATGGCAATGTAGCTACATCATCAGCTTAAGACCCTTTGAGAGTGGAGATACGAAGCTTACTGCTCTTCAAAGCTGCCATCACTGCCAATACCGCCGCATCAAACGCATTTCCATCGTAATTGATACACACCACATCAATGTATAATGCCCATACCGCTTTTCGTGGACATATACAAAGTGACGAGAGAGGTACTGTTTGGGATCTGATCATCAGCGACGTTGTCTAGAAGGGAAAGGACAAACGATATGAGGAGGTCGTATAGCTGATTCGAGTAAACCTGAGCTTCTTCGACCGGTGGTCCAGGCTTGAATTTAGGTGAACATAATGCTGGTAGATCGATATTTGGGACTATGAATCAGCTCGTGCGCCGTCGTCGTGAAGCAAAGCTTACTAATGAATCCCTCATTCGGTCTCGCAGCATCCGGCTCGGCGATTTCCGCTTTGATCCCACAAACCATCGTCGTCTCTCCCATCCTGATCAAAGCTGATCCATCTGCCGTAGTCACTGAGCCTATACATAAGTAAAACTCAGCACCAGGTTGTCAAGAAGCATACCTATATTAACGCTAACATCCCTCCATCCATTCAACTTTCGTCCGTCCGGTCTGTATCCCTCTGCAAGGAACCGGCTGATGTACTCGTCGGGATGTAAACGCTTGAAGACTTCTGCTCGCTCTCCTGGAGTAGTCGTGGTCGATGGTCCTGCTTCGTTCTCTAGAACTGCTGCTGCCATGGTCGCAATAGTATCTGGATGTGTAGGTAGAGAGCATCGAATTCGCAAAGTTGTCAAGTGGAGGTCAGAGAAAGCTAGGCGCTCGAAAATGACATATTTCGTGCGCCTATCTCGATACACGTCTACTTCGCTGGAATCAAACTCGTCAGGATCAAATGTACTCGTACATGTCCTCTACCAAGTCCTACCACTCGGCTAGTAACGACTTGAACCATACCTCAATCATCTCTTCTCACGATTCATATGTCAGAAGGGGGCTGCGGATGAATCCTGATCCCGATCAAGACCAGGTGAAATGACTTTTGACCCATGATTCATATCCTTGTATCTGACTTCCTACTTCTGGCGACCAACTTTCTGATAGTACAAGCATCGTTCCCTAATTCTCTGATAACAGAGACAACAAAAGCACCACACAATGGAACTACTTCAACTCGATATGAGAGATCTCCGGCTTCTCCTCCATCTTCTCGTTCACCACCTCGGCGCCGTTGCCCAATGGGGTCTCGAACTCGGTAACAGTGGTAGTGCTGAACTTTCTGGCAGAGACACCGTTCGCGAATAATACATCCAATTCACCGTAGGTCTAAAAGTCAGTTTGGCTTCTACTGATGATGCGGGGACATACCCTGCCCATGGACTCGGGGAGACGGAAGTAACAGTATGTCCATGAGATCGCGTTGGTTCCCAGGAAGAAGAAACCACATTTCGCACCCCAATCTAAAAGTACATCAGCTTCGTTTGCGATAAGGGGATGGAGAACGTACTCCAATCACCAGTACTCAACATCCTTGGAGTGAGCTGATCATTGATCAGCCCCGAGATGACATAAGCAGCTCGGGCCAGGACGACCGTCTGAGCCCTTACTTCCGAAGCTGGTAGCTCGGCGACAATAGTATAACAGACTGGGCCGAGTGTAGTTGCGAAAGTGAGATTGATGAGCATCATTAATGCTCCGATACCGTAGGAGATGTTTGCACTTTGAGTTAGACAGCCGAGGATGCCGATGATCCCAAGTTGTATCGCAATCATGACTTGGCCGGTCAAGTAGATTCGACGTCGACCGACTCGATTAATGACTATTGGTAAGCACTTGCCACATCGTGCTTCTAATAGACTTACATCCCCAGACAACCAAAGTTCCAAAAATCAACATCCCGTAATTCCCCAAATTCATACTGAAAGCGGCTCCAACAGACAGTCCGGCGTTCTGCAAGCTATTCCGTCAACCCACGTCCTAACTTGAGATAATGAAAAGTGACATACAAGTACGTAGAATATCCAGTCATAGGTTGACCGCACCAGTATTGAACCGACCATACCACACAGACGATCTCCAATCGACGTCGGTTGGTGCCCTTGAAACAGTTGAATAAGCTTCCTTTCTTGGTCTCTTGCCATTCCAGCTCGTGGGTGTGATCGATCAATGCGACTTGGGCATTCAACAGCTGCTCGGTATAGTAGCCCTTGACTGCGGTACGTCGGATCGAGTTTTTGGCGTCTTCCTGTCGACCAACTCGACACAGCCACCATGGACCTGGGATCAGCGCAGCCAACGGCGTCCACTGACTGACTTACTCTCCGGAGCGAAAAGGCAAGCGACAAACAGAGGCACGGGCCAGACCCATTGGAGCATGTACGGAAGTCTCCATCCCCATTCATTCTCGATATTGATGGTACCCCTGATCACGCAGGCAGAGATGAAAAGTCCACTGGCCCAACAAATATTGACAAATGAAGTCAGATGACCCCGAATAGCCATGGGACAAATCTCGGCAGCATACGAGGTGGTCAAAGTCTGAAAGACTCCCCAAGGGATTCCACAAAGAATGCCACCTGCCAACAGCATTTCGATAGATTGAGCAAAGACGAGGATGAAGATAGTGCCAATGATGGCAGCCATGGCGACTAGATAAGTCTTTTTGTACCCAAATCGATAGGATGCCCATCCGTTGATCTGCTGTCAGGGTGGATAATACGAGCTGCGAATAAGACTCACAAGGAGACCGATCACCTGTCCTACACTAACACAATTGCTAAGTGCAGCTTGCCAATTTGCCGAAACATACAATCCGGTACCGTTGGGGTTTTGGGTGCCGAACCGTTCCAGCCAAGCCGGATGACCGAAGAATGCCTTCAGCTAAATAATCAGCTGCCATCGAAGTAGAAAATGTCGAGAGAACATACCAGGCCAACATCGTAGCCTTCCATGACGAGAGCGAGCGATAGGCACATTGACCAGAGTGCCCCTGGCCAAAACACTTTTAGCGCCTCCTTGAATGGCATCGCTTTTTCCCGCTCGGCGGCCTGATGAGCCATGACGACAAGATCATCGTCCATGTCGGTGATGGTGTTTGAACGCTCCACGGCGGGATGCTGATTCGAGCTCGCTGCTTGTGACATCGTAGATTGGTCGAAGGAGTGTAAGAAACAACATTGTGGGGCTAGCCTGGGGCTTTATAGAGACTACCGGTCCCCCGATACGACTTACTACGGCAAAGGCGGGGTATGCGGCATTGGGCGCGGCAAGGGAGGTCGGAGGCAAGTATCGGACCTGGCTCCAAGCTCCGGGCAAGCCACAGCTTGGCATGACGAGATGTGTGAGTTAGTGACCGTAGAATGTGCGGAATAAGAGTAGTCGGAGCTCGGTTCGGAGGGATCGCGGAAGGCTCCGAAGTCTCCGACCCCACCTTGGAAATACGCTAATGGTCTTTCCGGAAATCTTGTTTCTTCATTACCATATCCGCAGAGTATCCCAGCTGCTTGGACCACAAACTAGGCAGGCGCGTGATCTCCAACATGTCGGGACCACGGTCGGAGAGCCAACAAAATCGTCCCGGAGGAGGCAGTATCGCACCGAGGACCGATAACACTCAGCGTGAGTGATTTACCTTTCCACAACGAGGGAGTTAATTTACTCATGTTGATAGGTGCATGCGTATGTCAATACATGTTCTGCGGAGAGGTACTGATGATGATTAGAATGCATGCAGGAAAATGAAGATACGATGTATCGACAAGGAAGATCCACCTTGTCGAAGATGTCGCAATATGGGTCTTGAATGTGCTTTTGAGGGTTTACCTCCGGGAATGCATCCGGGTGATAAGCTCGGAGAGCAAAGGGGCTCAGGTCGGTGTGTACATATGCGCATGTGACCCCTTACGAGCTAATGTAATAGCATAGATCATCTGGAAACGCAGATGTCAACAGTCACCCAGCGTTTGGACGAGATATCGTCTCTACTGATACGCCTGGTTCCAGATCCACCCCATACATCGACTAGCTCACATCACATTTCGTCCTCACTTCCTCAGACTAGTACCGGACGCCCGCTGAGTGAGTGATACTTGCACTATCTCGCTGACCGAAGTAGACTCCGACACGTCATTCACCGGATACCCACAAGACGCATCAAGCAGTAACTTCTGGTGGGAGAATGCTATCGCTACCGATACCCCCTCGAGGAATCCACCGCATCGTGAAGCACTACCTCAATGGTCAAATCGCTCGAACAATCGCCCTCTACCGTCCAACTTCATAGACGGTCTAGCACCTGGTCAATCGACGTTCGGAATTGTGCCCAGTGCAATAAACAGGCAGCTACCTACCGATCCTCGTATACCGGAAACAGAAGACAATTCGGAAGAAGATGATCCGCTGGTATCAGCGGTCCGGAATGAACCTTTTAGGATGATGACGAATCGTGAAGAGAATAGGAGGTTGAGGCAGGAAGGACATGCTGCCGCTCCAAGTTCACATTATGAGAATACCCCGTCGGATTATGATGATTCGAGAAAGTCGAAAAGGGCGAAAACGACTCCTGGAGATAATGCTTATGATGCTGCTGGGCGGCTTGTTAGGAAGAAGGGGGATACATCTGGGACGTTCCTTGATCCTGTTCAACTGGGATTCGTGACGGAAGAGCAAGGAAGGGCGATGTTTGATCAGTACGTCTGATATTTCAAAGTCATGGTGGTTGCATATAGGTGTGCTGACTTTAGGTATATGCGGTACTCGCATCCGTTCATACCAGTCATGGACCCTATCTACGATACTTGGGAAAGGTAAGTCTTGCCAAACGGAACCGGCTGACGATAGTCTCCGGCAACGTTCCGCATTCTGCATTACAGTTATCATGATGGTAATCTCCCAAGTGCAGGATGGAGGCAACGGACTATCGACCCTTACCAAACAATGTCGACAACACGCGGAGCATATGGGTATGTCTCTGGCCTACAGTCACGCAAGTCACTGATAGGCAGCAAAAGTGACTTTATTCTCACCAGTCTCAGCCATTGAAACTGTACAAGCCATGCGTAGGTTCCATCCTCAGATTACCGCTGATGGTAGTGATTCTGGCATGTTGGAGTGATGTAGTCTGGCGTCCAGCTTGTAAGTTCTTCGATTTTCTAGTTATTGTTGCTGATAATCAGGTCACGCAATGACCTTAGCGTTAGTCGTTCAGTATGTCGGAGCTGATCAGCAGGGTGGACATGGATATGCACCGCTGTCTACCGGTCCTGCACAAATCGGGCATGGGCGCCGGCAAGACTCCGGACGAGCTCGAAAAAGAGCGGCCACTGGTCATCGGGGCAAGGGTGTGGCTTGCGGTAAGTTCACCAATGTCGAGTGTTTGCAAATGGCTGACGTTGTAGCTCACCAAACTTGCATATGAGTATGTTGGATTAAGACCTAATTCGAACTTAGCTGATTGTTAGAGTCGCATACAATCATGCCAAACCTTTCGCTTTCCATGGGGATGACCCTGGTCGATTCGGCCGGAAATTCCTCCAGCACCCCTTATCGAATCTCGATGATAGTAGGTTCGTAGTCTCGGTAGAGCTACAAGCTGGACGAGGTGAGTTTATAACAACGAATTTGATGTGGGCTAACTGGGTAGAATGTATATGGCGTCCGTTTGATATCGCTCCACAACCTGAAGGGCCAGAGATGGATCAACAGGTTATCACGGTTCGGTATAGGTTACAAGGCCTAGGGGAGTTTTGGGTGGATTACTATCGTATGTCATCGTCATCAACCTCGGCTGATAGCAGGTAAAGCTGGTTTAGCGCCTGATCACTTCTACGTCCAAGAATGTAGGTTGTCCATATGCAAGCGGGTAGCAGTGTTGACGAATACAGTGGGCAGCCAAAAGGCATACGGGATGATGCGTACCCACTGCACCGCCCTGAGTAATGTTCACGACAAGCATGATGTCCACTTGTTGTCGGATCATAAGCGGGAATGCTTGAAATTGACCATTCAAGCGGCTGCCTTCCTTGTTGGGTCGATTGGGAATGGAGGCCAGGCGACTAATGCTGAATACGGTATGTTCAAGGGTCAACACCTAGGCGAATGCTGATGATGGTCCAGGTAATCACTACTTCCGTGAGTAAAGCATGCACATATAGAGGGGTTCAGCTGACGAGATGTAGATGTTGGAGTGGTCTCCACCGCCCGCTTTCTTATTCGTTTGATTGGCTTGATGCCCGAAGCGATAGACGTCGAGCAGTCTGCCCGAGATCTTGACGCTCTGGTAGCAGATCTACACAAGTGTACGTATGAGCAAGACTTTGGAACGGATTCTAATCCACAGACCCCGGTCTATCCCTCGACCGAGTCCTCCGGAACGATATCGCAAAAGCCCAAAGACAAGGCACCCTACCAATCACATCTGGTATCCCGCCCCCTCCTGTTTCAGCTAGTGATCCGGGCGGACTTCAACTCGAATCTCAGGGCTTTGATACCGACATCTTTGCTTGGTTGTCTAATCCAGATAACCTTGACCCAACACCTGCTTCCGGTAGACAAGATGGATTGTCCGCTAGTGATGGAACCATGTTTCCCTGGCTCAATGTGAGTTACGGCATAATAGGATCAAGATCATGGCTCATATCATAGGGAGCGGATCTTTCTCAAAGCAATGCGTCTTGGGGCTTCCCCAATGGGAGTGGTACTGGATGGTAAACCCTCGTTATGTACCCTTTCCAGACACATGCATGAGTTACACACAAGCTATCCTTTCCGATTCCCACAGAACAAACGTGATCGACCAATGACGTAAATATCAGGAACAGTATTTTGACGTCAGCTGATGTAGAGTAGTTATGGGTCAGAAACGTCTATAGATACTTCTATATCACTGTCACTATTGTACTCTATCACCCTAAACTCCCATAACTCCTCTTCAAGGATGCACGATCCTCAACAGCTCTCACTCGTCGGCTCAGTCAAGGCTCTTTTCGCCCTCGGTCGAATCCCTCTCGCATCCGAAGTACCGCTTTGGGGACTTTACGGCTGTCTACTCTCATCTTGGATCTTTCAGGTCAACAACCTTGCAGCAGGAAATGGATTCAACTGGGTAGCTGCTATACAATGTGTCCTCGTGGTCTGGGGGACCAACATCAGTATCAATTACGGAAACGAGTATTTCGATTGGGATATGGATCGGCCCGGAATGGTCGCGTCGATCAGGAAGGATGTGGAAGCTAGGGAGAAGATTGCAAAGGAATTGAAGGAGAAGTCGAATGGACAGGAACCGGGAGAGAAGGAAGTCGATGAGAAGGCTAGAAAGGAATTTGGAAACGAAAAGATCATGGGATCATCTTCACGAATCATCCACGATGGGACATTCCCACCTTACGTCGCTCTTGCATGCGCATCATTTATTCAAGTCCTCATCCTCGGCATGATCCTATTTTCCAGAGGGAACGATCCCAACCTCTCATCGAGTCTATCGACCAAGAATACTGGACGATTCACCCCATTCCGAGGAGTCGCTCTACAAATCGGTGTACTTTGTACATTCCTCTCTCAGACTTACGTCGGGCCACCTCTGCGACTTCATTACCATGGTCTCGGGGAGCTCGTCAGTGCCATGCTATTGTCCCCCGTCGCTACTCTCTTCGGGATGGTAGGATACTATACCGCAACTACAGGTCGAACTATCCCCTTCTCCGACCTGTTTGCTTCTCCCTCAACTACTCATTCGGGATTCTACCTCGATTCCCAATTATGGTACATGCTAGCTGCCTACTATTTCTACGAACAAGCTAGAATCCTAATCATGCACATTCACGATATTGAGGCAGATAGGAAGGGTGGAAAGATTACTTTGGTGGTGAGGATCGGATACGACCATGCTAAAAGGCTATATGTCGTTCTCAATGCCATTTCCCTCGTCTTCTTCGCTCTACTCGCCAACAGCTTTGCCAACGGTACTGGATCACTTTCAAATATCGGCAGCAGTACAATCATGCTCGGCGGAACCGGAGCATTACTCGCCTTCGCCCTCCCCATTATTGTCATTACCGCTCGATCATTATTCTACCACTCACCCTCGAACCGTGGTGGACCCGATGTCGAGTCGATCATCCCAATCTTACCTCATGCCGACCTCGCTAAAATTGTCTCGCTCCAGACATTGTTGACCCCAGCCATCATGTCAATTGTAGTGCTCGCTGCAACTAGATAGGTAGAGGATCTTTGTAACGAAGTTTAGCCATTATCAATTTACGAGAAAAGATGTGTACATCCCTGAGCATACATTATTTTATATACATGCATTTACATGGACTCTACCCAGTATTGTCTAACTGCTCTTCGTTTTGTCTAGTGGTCGTTATCGTAATGTACCATGATACTCCTCATCTCTCTGATTCCCTCCGACCCTAATCTGAATGGGACTTGTAGAATCCACCTCCAAATTCCAGACTTCCCCGTTCAAACACCTCTTCTCCTCCACTTGACCACCCCATCCAAGGCCAGGTCCTACTCCAAGACTCTACTTTGATAGTAGCTGCGAAACTCTGCGTCGCATAATCGGGCGAATGACCAGTATTGAGTGGAGCAGATAGTGTAAAGAACGTCTCTTCTGGGGCATTTGCCGTGACTCGTAGTCGCTTGAACCAGCCGCGAAGATCGAGCTGTATAGCGCGTTTTGAATATGAGACTTCGGAAGTGAGACCGAGGGAGATACCGAAGATTGAAGTGGATGTGGGCGGGGTGAAAGTAGTTTGCGTCTTGCCATTATCGTATCCGACCAGGTAAGCTTGTACACCTTTGATCAATGATCCTCCAGCGATACATATCCCTTTTCCTCGTTCATGGTCTCGCCCTTGAATCCAGATATACGATTCGGGGAATGACAACGCCCAATTCTTTTCTACATGTACTTGAGCCTGACCTTGGTCCTCGCCTTGCAGGACCTTGGCATCGTCGGGTAATCGTAAAGTGTAATCGCAAGTCGAGTCTAACGTATGAACATGCCATTGTATTGGTAGTGGTAGATTCGCCAATAACCCAGCTGGCGTCGAGCCCTTATCTCCTTTGATCCATGGTATGCGTGATCCCTCTTTCGTCGAGGATTTGAATGTAATCTCATCGGTATCCAATTCCCACCATATCTTCTCCTTTCCTGCATCCCATCCGAATTCCCCATGGTCCCATTTAATCACAAATCCTCTATCCTGCGTGATATCGAATCGCGAAGGCCAGTATTCCCTCTGCCAATGATGGGTTGAATCTGGATGAACGTAGGTGAATGATATCATGAATGCCATATTCTTGATTACCTGAGCTGGGTCTACATTCTTGGCGACTGCTGGGACGGCTGATATGATTAAAGCGATGGATGAGCCTGAGGGTAGGCGGAACTTGGAGTAGTATCCCTCGAAGGTGACGCCTTCATGGGGCGAAAAGTGGTTCATGCTGCCATGCATAACTTACAAGACGAGACAGTGATGACATGTAATATAAGGCGGACAAATGGATAAGATGACGTACAGATTACCCGGTCCCGCCTAACTGCGATAGGCTCACAGAAGGCGCGGATTTAGTGCGAGCAAGAAGAGGCTTTGATTGTTTTGCATTAACGCATGATGTACTGCTTCTTCCTTATAATTACGTTACAGCGACTTGATACTAGACTATGGATACACGGAAATAGAGACACGGCTTGCACCATTTTGAAGGAATCTAGTTGTTTTTGCCGAGACCAAGAATAGATCCGAGGGCAGCAATGGGGTTGTTGTCGTTACCGGCTTCGTTTCCATTACCAGCTTCGTTGCCGTTACCAGCAGAGTTACCTACAAATCAGTGGTGTTACTGTTGATGAACGACGAAAGAACTCACCATTACCGTTGTCCTTGTTGCCGTTGATAGTACCGGCGTCGTTGCCGTTACCGCTGTCGTTGGGGCTGGCATTTCCGTTTCCGTTACCAGAGATTACGGGGGATCCATTACCGTCGAAAGTAGGGTTACCGTTGCCGGACACTGGTGATTAGCATCCCTCACACATGCTGACATTGATGGAACTTGCAGATGGCACCGTTGAGGATACCACAACATGTGTCGGCTCGCTCCTGGACAGGAGCGGCCATGACACCGACAGCGGAAAGAGTGAGAGCGATTACTGCTGAGAACTTCATCGTGATAAGTTGTATTGATTGACGAGATAGGAGTTGGATGGCTGGTAAAAGTTTGTTTGGTGTGGATGGGAAACGAGAGATTTGGGTGGTAGGTGATTGAGACCTCGCTCTTGACCATATACGCTGCTATATATCTCTTTTTGCTTGCCTGGTCAGATCATGAGCCGGATGCTGTTTTGGGGGGTCAAAAGGGTTCCGCGGGCTGATCGAACGCTAGCGAAGAGTAAACATGGCAGGCTCCTAGTCCTCTTTCGCCCATATCCTCCTATCGGGGTGACTAAAGTGATCATGACATGTACAATGGACAGTTTAGAAAAGTGCCGAGTCTCCTACTCCACTCCGTTGCCGTCAACCTCGTCATAGAACTTGGTATCCAAACGTCAGAAGGACATGGCTAGTAAAAGCGTTCCCGTAATTCCTGATCGATATCAGGGTGGAATCCGCTAATGTCATCTACCTCTATATAAAGAACCGAATATCATCCTCTCCGAGTCAGGTCAACTTGAGCTACCACACTACCGGTACATCCTGTTACCCTCGGGTTGATGGCCCAATGACGAACCCGCTGGAATCAGGGTGCGGATTGTGTCACATGCCGAAATCTAAGGGAAAAGGATTAAATAGAAGATTTAGTGGAATCCGGTTACTCGAATCACCTCGATCACCGATGACATGATATGACACGCTTCTGTTCCGTCGGGTGCTTGGCTCGCACGGTCCTCCCAATGGCCTCTTTTTTCCACTAATCGGCAGCCTCGATACCGACCTGATCGTTTGTATGCTTGGCTCTGACGGTCATACCAACGTCCGGTAAATCAGCTAGTAGGTGGTTGCTATCAGTATAAGTGGATTCTGCGGAAACTTGGCTGCAATCATCACTCTCAGCCTCCAGTCGAATCTAGTATGCGCTTCACTCCATCGACCGTCTACTTGCTGGTTGCACTTGCATCAACGGCGGATGCCAGGGTACGTGGAATCCCTTCGCCCTTCGGATGCCGACTTTTAAACATACGCTGATTCAATAGCCGGCTAGAAACAGGTTGCAGGAAAAAGATCTCTCTCTAGGCATTTCTGGCTCTCTGTCTGGTTTGTTCCCCGGCGGCAACCAGGCTCAACCTGCTGAGGTGTGTACATTGCAGATTACTATTATCGAATGCTGATCCCGCAGGCTTCCAACTCAGTCGCTTCGACCAAATCCGCAGCTCCAGCCAACAGCACCCCGGCCAAATCCAGCTCAAAATCCACTGCATCCACCTTGCGTTCATCTGCGGTCTCGTCGAAGGTATCGACCAGCAAGGCTGCCTCGAGCAAAGCCTCTTCAGCCGCTACTAAGCCCACATCGAGCCCGGTAAAGCCTAGCAAGCCATCAGCATCACCCACTGCCTCGCCATCAAAGGCATCGTCAGCCTCCAAAGTCGCAGTCTCCTCGCCGAACCTCAGCTCGGTATCTAAATCCGCCCACTCCCAGATCTCTGCCAAGGCTTCGTCCACCTCCAGCTCGTCGGCCAAGGCTTCATCTACCTCGAAGTCCTCGGCTAAGGCTTCTGCCTCTAAGAGCGTTTCGGCATCATCTACCAAGTCTTCGGCTAAAGCGATACCCACCAACGGGTGCGGTAGTGTTTCCGGCGATGCTCCTTACACTCTATCCTGCGGGGAGATGGAAAGTGTGATTACCTTCCCTAACGGTTTTCGGAACAGGCCCGGTGGTATTGTCTTCCTCGTGCATGGGACTGGAAGTACTGGTGAGGAGACATGGGGTCCAGGGCCGTACAACACCATTTTACCTAATAAGGGGTGAGTCACCCAGTCAGAAGCTAGAGACGAGCTAACGGTCAGGCCCGGTTACGATATCGCGTGGTTCACTTCCCCAACTCGGTCCCTCGGCGATGCCCAAGTCACTGCAGAATATATCGCATACAACATCAAAAGGCTCGCCGCGATATCAGCCACCAAGAAAGTGTTCATCATTGGTCATAGTCAAGGAAACATCAATATTCAGTGGGCTCTCGCTTTCTGGCCCAGTGTAAGGAAGTACGTTACTGGTTTCTCGTCGTTGGCGGGTGATTTCCACGGTGAGCTTACTTTGCTTTTATTGATGTGCAGTACTGATGTCCAGGAACGGCTGAAGGACCGCTACTCTGCACCGGACAGAACATCTTACAGGGCGGATGCGAACCTAGTGTATTCCAGCAGAGCGTCGGATCAAAATACCTCTCCGCCCAAAACATCGCTGGCGGATCTGCTTTGGTCCCCACCACAAGCATTTACACCATCTTCGACGATATTATCCAGCCTGAGATCATCAATCCGACTTCCGAGCTTCCCGGCGCACTCAACCTCAGGATTCAAGGTGAGTCTTTCACCTTGTGACGTTCGAGTCATACTGATGACCAGACCTCGATCTTTGTGGTCCTGAGTATATTGTCGACCATTTCTTGATGACTGTTGCGGCTGGACCTTTCTACCTTACGCTAAGCGCTCTCGAAAACAATGGCGTAGCCGACAGACGAGCATTTGGCCTAAATCAGTGTATATACCTCACTGCCGATTCAACGTGAGCACATCCGCTCATAGTCATGACCAAAGCTGATTCTTTCAGTATTCCCAACCCCTTCGAGACCGTTCCAGGAGTTATCAAGCAGATCGCTTTGGATGCTATTTCCGTGGTCGCTTACGCGGGTAAGGTCCCCGTCGAGCCTCTTCTCATGCCATACGTGTGCGCAAAAGGAGCGAGCGGATATTGTTAGACTATATCGTTCATGTGTCAAAAGTTAAAGTATAATAATTGGGTTTAAAGTAATCCTGAAAGTCTCGTCTCAAACAATGTAGCCATATTTCTAGGTCCTCATGCATCAACATGCTTGGTTGCCAAGTGACGGTCTGTGGCTTTAGGGGCGTCTGGCTTGATACCAGTCCAGCGGGGATGGGCCCGAGGGTTCGGAGTAAGCCCCCAGGAACGAAAACCGGCTTGTTTACCAGATTCACCAGATTCGGCGGTTTGTTGACCGACGATCATCACTGGATGTGGAGATGTTTCACTCGTTTATTTTCCTTGACCAGATCTCGACCATCATCAAGGACCTCGTGTGGCTTGGGGCCTTACTCGGCGATCAATCCTGTATAAGCAGTGGAAACGATGGGGACGATGTATCTCTTGAACTCACCATCTCTACGATTCCACGACACACTCATTCAAGCTCGTACGCTACCGGTTAGCGACAGCTTCTCACGCTCATCATGCACTTCTCTTCGACACCTTGGGTCCTCTTTGAGACTCTTGCATTTGTATCAATCACCGCACACGCCGCCAACTGGAATACCGATGTTGGAATCCTAGTCACTGAACGACTCGATCCCATCGTCTCCCCCAATGCAGTCGCTTCGCATATGCACTCCATTGTCGGTGGATCAGGTTTCGGAGCGGCATACAACCAAGCGGACTTGATGAAATCTGCCTGCACTACCTTCCCGATCTCGGTCGACAAGTCGAATTATTGGCACCCTACCCCTTACTGGATCAACAACAATGGATCCAGCTTCACCCCTCTACCAATGGAAGATCGGGTTTACTATATTCGAGAACAAAATTCGCCTAACGAAGCGATCCAACCATTCCCAGAGGGATTGAGGATGATTGTTGGAAACCCAATGGCAAAGTCTGGTAATGGAAGGAGTTTCCAGTTCCTCTGCCGAGTTTCTGCAGAATTTGATGGACCAGACGATATCTGGTCGGACAATTGGCAGTTTGGAAGAGATTGCCCTAGAGGTGTGCTCGTGTGTACCTTTCTTGTTGTGCAGACTTCTGGACTGATATCAGGTTCAACATAAGTTCCCGCCCTGCTGGAACGGCAAGGACCTATACCAATCCGACCAATCTCACATGGCATATCCCCAATACGACGCATTTTACGGCGCTTGTCCTGCCTCTCATCCTATCCGAGTACCAGGGATTATGCTCGAATCGTTAATCCTCACTTCCCGATGGGCTCCTGGAGAGACCGTCAAGGGAAAGTTAGTATGGGCAAATGGGGATACCACTGGTTTCGGAGCTCATGCGGATTTCACAAACGGGTAAGTTCCCTCGATCGAAACTTGGCTGATGTGTAGATGGGATACCGAGATCTTGAGACGTGCTCTTGTCGACCCAGTCTGCGGTAACGAAGATGACATGGATTTCCGAGAATGCCCGGTCTTTCAACCATTCATCAAGGAAGGCGGATGTCGACCCGACAAGGGCATCTTGACGGAGTCATTCGCTCACAATGAACTCGTCCCCATCGCCAAGCTACCTGGCTGCAATCCCCTCTGGACATCAGGTGCCAAGCCCGGATGCTCTTCGACTCCCCCCGATCCCAATGTCAGCGCTTTCCGGGGTACCGATGGGTCCTTGGTGGTCACCAACTCGTCCATCCCCGCGTTACCGACTCTGCCCGGCTGGAAGCAGATTTCATGCATCAAGTCTTCGGATAACATGCTTCTGAACCAAACTCGGAGCTACGACAGCAGTGTATCACAAACGACATGCCTTGATTCGTGTCTGCGAAGTGGGTACACCTATGCCTCGATCGGTAAAGCATGGGGAACCACTTGGGTAAGTGCTCGCCATGGGTAGCGGATCTGAGCTAACCAAGCAGGTATGCGATTGTGGATCCGGCCTTGATCCCGTAGCATCAGTCTTTCCCGGAATGTGTAATCTCACCTGCCCCACCAACTCCTCCCAAGGATGCGGTGGTTCCGGCGCCCATTCTGTCTTTTACGCACCAAACAACACCAACACTTTCGGCGACTTTTCAAAGTCGCTTGGCTGTTATGCGAATCCAGCAGCCGGCAAGACCGGTCTCGAACAAATGGCCACGTACAGCTTCAACTCTTGGAATTTGATGACCCGCGAATTATGCGGTCAAGGATGTGCAGACAGGGGATTAGACTGGGCCGCTATCCGGAGCGGAGATACTTGCTTCTGCGGTTCCAAAGCCAATTTGAAGCTTGGTGATGGACAATACGTGAATGACGCTACTTGTACTTCCAAGTGCTCAGGCAACAAATCCCAAACTTGTGGATACTGGGGTGGATCTAGCGTATTTGACGTGGCTGCTTCTGGATTTAAGGGTGCCACTCTTAACAAGCCTCCTGGATATATGCGTAAGTCCCATTATATGACCGTTGATGTGGTTAACGATTAGAATGCTTCAGCGACAATTCCAGGAAATCTCTCACTGCCGTCCAATACTACGACGCAAACTTGACTCCTCAACGATGTCAATTCGG
>Ga0308160_10003806_pt1 | contig 16593 bp, 19 predicted proteins | sample PhyFR1_FD_201036 | JGI IMG/M metagenome (GOLD analysis project Ga0308160, IMG submission 201036) | Phyllosphere microbial communities from UC Gill Tract Community Farm, Albany, California, United States - DLSLF.R1 | ecosystem: Host-associated > Plants > Phyllosphere > Unclassified | place: USA...
GAGGTACTCCTTTTTTTAGTGCTTGAAAGCCTTGAGCCCGTAGGGCTCAGATTTACGAAATTGATTCACTTAGCAAATTAAAGAACGATACAATAGTCGAACCGTTCGTAAAAGTACACTTTTACGGACACATGAAAAATAACTTCTGACATATCAAAATAACGTCCGAAAAAGTATAAATTCACTTTACGGACGTTCGCTTTTTTACATGTACTTTTACGAACCGATTTCAAGTATAATGAGTTAAGAAAATCGTTTTCGAGGTGAATTATGGAAAATCGTAAATTTGGATACATACGGGTCAGCAGTAAAGATCAAAATGAAGGTCGACAACTAGAGGCCATGAAAAACGTCGGCATCAACGAGCGCGACATTTATCTCGATAAACAAAGTGGAAAGAATTTCGAGCGCGCAAATTATCAGTTACTCAAACGGATCATCCGAAAAGGTGATGTGTTATGCATTCATTCACTTGATCGATTCGGTCGCAATAAAGAAGAGATCCTACAAGAGTGGAACGATCTAACCAAAAATATCGAAGCCGACATCATTGTATTAGATATGCCATTACTCGATACTACCCAATATAAAGACAGCATGGGGACATTCATTGCAGATCTAGTATTGCAGATCCTTTCTTGGATGGCTGAGGAAGAAAGGCAACGTATTCGGAAACGGCAACGGGAAGGCATCGACTTAGCCCTACAAAATGGTGTTCAATTCGGGAGACCCAAGGTTTTAATATCAGACGAATTCAGGGAAGTCTATCAGAGATGGAAGCGTAAAGAAATAACCGCAGTCAAAGCGATGCAAGAAGCCGGAGTCAAAAAAACAAGCTTCTATAAATTAGTAACCGCTCTTGAAAAAGAAGAAAAAGATGCTGTACACATTGAGTGATGATTTCTTGAAGATCCTCTTGGACTGAGGACAGGAGGATTTTTTTGAATTTCACACACGCATTGCTCTTATATTAAACGACCGTTTTATATAAAGCTAAACCAACATCACAACTTGTATGGATTTAGACTTTCTCCTCAGAAATATCCTATTTTTATTTTTATTGTATTTGCAATTAATTTAAGGTAAATTCGTTATAGAAGTTATTTTGTTGCAAATGCAACTATATAGTCAAAGGAGAAATTGCCATGAAAAATATTTTGCGCGAAATCGGTATGATAGCGCGCGCTTTAGATTCCATCAGTAACATCGAATTTAAAGAGCATGACCTGACCAAAGGTCAATACTTATATGTAATCCGGATTTGTGAGAACCCAGGAATCATCCAGGAACAATTAGTAAACATGATCAAGGTCGATCGTTCTACTGCTACTCGCGCCCTTCAAAAACTAGAAACGAACGGATTTATCGAAAAACAAAATGATCCAGATAATAAAAAGAACAAACGACTTTTTCCTACTATAAAAGGGGAAAGTGTATATCCTTTCATTAAAAATGAAAACATATATTCAGGGCAAGTTGCGTTACAAGGTTTTTCTGATAATGAAAAAGACATGGTGTACAATCTATTGCAAAGAATCCGCGAAAATGTTGAGAAGGACTGGGAGTTCGTTAAAAAAGGAAACAAGCGAAACTACTAAAAATTGAAGGAGTGACCAGCTCTCATGTCAACAACGATAAAAAAATGCACCCAAAAAGAACTCCAGGAACTTCAAGGCATCAGCATCACGACATTTACGGAAACATTTCAGGAACAAAACTCCCCGGAACACCTTCAGGCTTATTTAGAGAAGGCATATGATTTGAAACAATTGAAACGAGAAGTAGCCCATCCTTCTTCCCAATTCTTTTTTGTTTCCATCAATGAAGAAGTAGCTGGCTACCTGAAGGTTAATACGGATGATGCGCAGACCGAGGCAATGGGCAGCGAAGCCCTTGAAGTGGAACGGATTTATATCAAGAAGGCATTTCAAAAATACGGGCTTGGGAAACTGCTGATGGATAAAGCAGTTGAAATTGCAAGGGAACAGCAGAAAAAGAGCATCTGGTTGGGTGTCTGGGAAGCCAATGAAAATGCTATTGCGTTCTATCAGAAAAAAGGATTTGTCCAAACGGGCTCCCACTCTTTTTTTATGGGCGAGGACGAACAGATAGATTTAATCATGGTTCGAACCCTCTATTAATTTTCCAACGAAAAAGCGAGTGCTATAAATCTGTACAATAAGAAAGTAAATAATAGAGTCTGGTCTCCATGAAGGAAATTCGCTCATGAGAACCAGACTCTTGTTTTAGATTTTTTAAGTTCATTATTCCTTTTGATAACTATTCTTTGGTTACAGAACGTTAAGCTTCAAATTGGGGTTTATAAAACTAAGTTTCTAACGAATAGCTTTTGACTTTTTTATATTTTAGATTTCAAAATGATTAGTACATTAATGCTATATACGATATATTAGTTTTAGTGAAATTTATTTTGATTTCAAAAGATGTGATGAAAAGCATTTTTAGAAAGGGTTAAATCATGAAAAAATCATCTTTATTGGTACAAAAACTTAACTCTGCTTTTGAGAAAGACCTTATCAACTTCTCAACGATTGTCTTAAAACCGAGCGACCCTTATGTGTTACTGATCAAAGATCATTTTCATCGAAAATGGGATGATTTTGCTCAAGTGCGTGATGAATTGACCAAAGAAGTCGAAGAGGCGATTCGCCTTTACTATATAGAACTAGAAAACGTGGAAGACTTTCTGTTATTTGAAGAAGTTTTCATGAGTCCTGCCCACCTTTATTCTCCTTATCATTATTTAGTATCGTTTATTTGAATGGGCATCATGGCACTCCCCAAACTAAAAAGATCTGGTTCAGCTTTTCCTCTGAAGAGGATCTAAAAATATTGATTTATTAGGAACAGTAAGAGGGAGAGCTGCTAAAATAGCATGCTCTCCCCTTTTTCATTTAAGCAAAAAATCTTATAGGAATCCTCCATCTCCTCCAATTTTTACGAAAAAGATATGGAGGAGTGACCTATTCCATATCTATAGATATGTACTCGATTTATGCATTTATATCCAAAACAAATAAGATGCCTAATCAAATTAGACACCTTATCCTTTATACATTTTTATTTTTAGATCGCGTTACTATCAGTAGCATAGCGAACCTCTATTTCAGGTTTTGGAAAGCAGTGATCACGATATGGGATTGATGGATGCTCGTATAGTGTCCCTCATATTCCAACAAGCCATTTGAGAGCTCCTTCATACTATGAAGGCGGATTGAAACATCTTGGATTCGATTCGTTAACTCTACGCTTAACTTGTATTCCACTTCTTCTTTGATGGGAAAACGAATCTTTGAATAAAAGGTTAGGTTTTTCAAATTGGTTCTACAAATCATGATGATCGATGATCCAATCTTCACAGGTACATTGTCAATACGATCAATAGTCAACTTTGCCTGTAAAGATAACGTATTGATGGCTTGCTTCGTCATTTCTTCTGTTGGTAATAAGGCTTTCTGAGAGAGTACATTAGCAAAATCTTCGTCTGATAGAGGCTTGCTAAACAAATACCCTTGAATAGTTGGGCAGTCCAATCCACGAAGAACCTGCAATTGTGCAGCCGTCTCTACGCCCTCAGCTATAATGTGTAGTTTGAATTCTTGTCCCATGAAGAGGGCTGATCTTACGATGGATCGAGCACGTACATCCGTATCAATGTCCGTTATGAACTTACGATCTATCTTCAAGGTATCAATGGGGTAGTCCTGTAAATAAGAGATGGACGAGTATCCTTTCCCAAAGTCGTCCAAAGAAATACGTATTCCTTTCTCATGTAATTGACGAAGTGTTTCTGAGATTTTTACGTTCTCATACAAAATATCTGTCTCTGAAATTTCAATTTCAAATAAGGAGGGGGATAGCTTGTATTTGTTCAAATTTTTAAACACGACATCTGCGAAATCACCATATAATAATCTCTTAGGAGAAACGTTTATGGACACGGGAACTAGGGATAGTTGTTGTTTTCTCCATTCAGATAATTGTCTGCATGTTTCTTCTACGACCCAGTCCGCAATGTTTAAATGGATAGGACTTTCCTCCGCAAGTGGAATGAAATCGTTCGGAGGAATACGCCCCCATTTGGGATGATTCCAACGAATCAAGGCTTCTGCCCCTTGCACTTCCCCAGTCCATGCATCTACTTTTGGTTGATACTCCAAGAACATTTCTTCTCTTGAGACGGCATAACGTAAATCAGAATAAATTTTATACCGTTTGAATGCTTCTACATCCAAATAGGCATCATAGGTATGGATTTTACTGGTTGCACTTTTCTTAGAACGATCTAAGGCAATATTCGCATGGCGTATTAAACTTTCAGCCTTCTCCTCTTCAGGAGAAATACTACTTATTCCTAATGAAACTTTGGCATACCACTCGTACGAATCTAAATTGAACTTATGGTTATTGAAGGAAAAAAGCGTTTCTATCCATTCTTCTTGATTGAATCCTATTAACTCCGGGAGTAAAATCACATAGTCATCGCCTATCAACTGTCCGATGAAGGCCTCTTTAGGGGTATTTTTTTTTAGTAATTGTGCCGTCGCATGTAGCCATAGGTCACCGTGTGCATATCCCAAAGTGCGATTTATCTCGCTAATTTGACTAAAACTGATGGCTATTACAGTCATACTTTTATCTTCAGTCAGCCACTGTTCTGCTGTACTCATAAGATAAGAACGATTTGGTAGTTCTGTAATCGGATCATAGGTCGCTAAACGCCACACTTCTTCTTCATTTCGCTTTAATAAGTCCGCATAATTCTTTTTAACGGCTTGCTCTTCCGTAATATCTCGGACGATCCCATATACTCCACAAATCACACCCTTTTGATAATATGGAATATGTGTGACCTCTGTCATCAAAGATTGTCCGTTTTGCTGGAGAACTTCGATTGAAAAGTGCACAGATTCACCCTTAAGAGCACTTTGAAAAGACTTTTTTACCTCTTCACGATAAGCGTACGGTACCACGTCTTTTAAGAAATTCTTCAACTCTTCTCTTTTATATCCTAAAAGAATCAGTAACTTACTGTTACAGGTTAAGATTTCACCTCTTGTATTTAAAATGAAAACGGCGTCTGGATGACCTTCTAAGAAGTTCATATCTTCATTCAGAGAGCCAGATATAACAAACGGTGCATGCGATTTGAAAACTTCACTTGATTTTTTAAAAACATTACGCATATATTGTTCCAATCCCTTCTCTACGTACTTCGTCATACGATTTAGTCTTGTACTATAATATCGGATAAATCGTTTCATTAGTTTAAGTTATAAGTAATATATCTAATATTTCTTTTAGTATTTGAATGAAGGAAAGTAAGTAAGAGAAGGCCATTAAACATGGACGAAATTTCGTTGAGTATCGGTTTCTGCTCTTTGATTTTTCTATGAAAAGTGCGATTTTTTTCTACTTGTCACCTTTAAGAGTGGAGAGAGATTTAAAAATAAAACTCTGTCCGCAATCAAAAATGAACTTGATTGCGGACAGAGCGTCAGGGCTAGCCTATATACGTGATGGCGTCGATGATATCCTTGCAGTCCTGAACAAGGTCTCGATTGGCTTGATCGGTCAACCTTGCTTTTCGAGCCAATGGATCGATGGCCTTTATCTTTTCACATAAGACGTATCCTGTGGTCTGTTCAGACGTCCCTGCTTTTTTCGTTCGGCCATTTACTGGCACGTGTGTCGGAAACCCCTTATTTGTATTCGTGATGGGCAGCACCCATATCAGATCTGTTTCCTTATGTACATGTTCTTCAGAGACGACGATAGCGGGACGATACCCTTGCTGTTCATGTCCTTTGGCGGGTGACATATCCACCTTTATGATGTCTCCAGTTTTAAAATATCTCATCTCACTGTACCTCCAATAGATTAGCCCATACTTCTTTCTCAAGAAATATGGGCCTCTTCCTCCTCTTTCAAACGCTTACCAGTCTTCTTTTCCGATGGGTTCTACTTCGTCCCACAAAGCTTCTGCCTCAGGTTTTCCACCTGTATATCCCGCAAACAACTTTTGGAAGGGGGTCAACTGACTCTTGGCGACCAGTGAAATCCGGTTTTTTTCTACTTCTATGTCAAGAACGACGTTTTTTGCCGGATCAATTCCTGCTGCCTCTAGGACCTCTTTCGTCAGCCGGACGCCATTACTGTTTCCCCATTTTTGGACCTTCACTTCGTGACTACGGGTTCTTCGTTTGTCTTTAAGCATCCTCTTCAACTCCTTTAATAATGGCTACGCCCTAAGTATAAACAATGTATACACTTCACGCAAGTCTATGTCCTTGGCTTCTGATAAGATCATCAGAAATTATGCCAGATCAACATCGATATAGGTAGCGACTTGATTCTTCCCTCTTTTTTTCGCTTCATACAAGGCTAAGTCAGCTTGATGCACGACATCAGCTCGGGAACAAGAACCTTCGTACCAGGAGACGCCAATGGACAACGTCACTCGAGCTGTATTTACCGGGTCGATCCAAAAAAGAGTGCTCGCACTTGCACTTCGGATCGTTTCAGCCAAATGTATCGTCTGTTCCACATCAAAACGAGGAAGAAGTAATAAAAATTCTTCTCCCCCATAGCGTCCTAAGGTACCTGACTTGGGGCAATATTCAGTCAATAGATTGCCCATTTGTTGGATGATGGAGTCCCCTGCTTCGTGTCCATACGTGTCATTAATTTGTTTGAAGGAATCGATGTCAAAAATGAGCACGGTAAACGACGTGTTGGATTCTTCGAATTGGCAGAGCATGCGCCTCAATTTTCTCCGATTGTTTAATTGTGTCAGATCATCCGTCAATGCTAGTTTACGCTCATTCTCCAACTCTTGAAAATGATGTTGGACATGAGAAAAGAAAAAATAAAGAAGAACGCTTGTCAGGCTGTTCAAGAATAAGAACGCCATCAGGGTTTTTAGAAATCGCTCGTCTGAACCTATTGACATGTATAAGACTGGTGTACTATAGATGAATCCACTACTTAACAGAACTCCAAATGCTTTCAGCCCTCTAGACGTCTGGTGCATCCAACGTTCCGTGAGGAGGAGCAGGATACTGATGGATAGTAGCCACCACACTGATGGACCATCACCGGGAAGTATCAACATTCCCTGTACAACGAGGAGCAAGACACTAGTCACCGCCCCAGCTATCCATCCCCCATAAAATAAGGCCACCAAGAGCACCGTTAAACGAACATCTATCGGGACGCCATCTAATGTCAGAGGATTCGATAAGAGGAAAGCACCCATCAATCCCGCAATCAAACCGATCAGTAATTGGTTTTTAAAAGGAGGAGCCGAGCCTTCTATTTTTTGTCGCCGTAATGGATAAAGTAAGAACAATGCAAAAGAAAGAACGAGTGAGAGGTGGATAACGAACTGATTCAATAAACTGAACATATACTTTTTCCTTTCTACGTATTTCTGTATCGATTATAGGATTAAAATAAGAATTAGTATAGGAAATATCTGTAACTAAAAGTTTTTTTCAAACAAGAAGGAAGATGCGTTAAAACGTATTGTCAAACCACGAGCAGACAATAACTAATTCGGTGGACGAATGGTGCTCGAGTCATAGAGACGTGACAAGACAGCTCCTCCTCCATCCAGAAGCGCATCATGACTAATTGGGAACGGATTTCGCGACACATCAAACTCCTGCGTTCTTCCGTTATCCGATCCTCTGCCGATGCATCAAATTCCAGTAAGAGTTGAAGGGGATTCTCCGTATAGACAGAGATATGACATTTCAAATTACATTGTTCGTAATAGTCATTCAAGCAACGACAAATCAATGTACACTCTTCGTTAGTCATCATGTCTCGTGCACCACCTTATGCCAAAAGCTCTTGTGCTGTCGACTCCTCTTATCAAATCTTCGTCTCAAGCCTTCCAATGATGCGCATAGTCTCGAATGTATTGTTCCATCCGGATCGGCCGGTTACGGCTAAGGTCATAAAATGTAGTGGTCATCCCTCCAGCTAGACCTAACTTGGTGGGGATGTGTAGATTGGCTACGACATTCACATGATCTTCTGGAAGCCCTTTCTGAGACATGCGCATCTTGAAGGTATGAATGGACGGATTGGTGTAGTGAATCGGCTTTTCTAATAACAAGGTCATGAGACTCGCTGCTTCATAAAAATCCAGGGATTCTTCTCCCGTAATCGTATGTGCCTGATCCTGGTGTAGTTTCAGTGAAACAAGACTATGAAGGACGATTGTGGCAATATCCCGGATATCTGTGAAGCTTGATTTCCCCTTCCCGGCAGGAACAAAAATTTGTTGGTTCTGCTTGATTTCCTCCCGCATAAATAAATTTAGATTTTGCATGAAGTAACCGGCTCGAATGAACGTGTAGGGGATGCCTGCCTTTCGAATCAGCGCTTCATTTTTATAGTGCGGAATGAAAGGAAGGAACTGGACGTCTTTGACCGAAAGATAGACGATGTGCTGAATCTTCGAGAAGGATAGGAAATGAATGAAGCGTTGAAAAGCTTCTAACGAAACTTGTGGTGGATATAATAAAAAGAGTTGGTTGCAACCTTCTAACGCTGTTGAAAAGGTAGCCGGTTCGTTATAGTCGAGCGTCCGGAAAGTATAGTCTTTCTTGAGGTTCTCTGGGATTCTTGCAGGATCTTGAACACCTGCATAGAAAGGTATTTTTTCATTCTTTAAAGCATGACCGACCGCAAAACCCACATTACCATTAAAGCCTGTTATGAGAATGCTCATCATTCATCTTCTCCCTTACATGATTTTTATAGCACATGTTTTTATCCCCGTATGCATGATCTTATCTAACGTGACGTGAAGGAGTTGTTTCTAATGAAATACTTTTTTACCTACCCTTGTTTTTGTGAGGAAGACCGAATAGAGATGTCTATCAATTCTCCATCTAACATCACCATGCAGATTCGGGTGTCCACATTCTGCAGGACATGCGAGGAAGCCTGTACACGATTCAATAAAGACGTTTCGCTTATTGAAGCAGGCTCCTTTTTAGAAAAGTTATCCTACGAAGTACGCAGCTACTTTCTATTACATCATCAAGAGCACTGGATGAATTTATTCAAATTCCCCTTATCTCCATCCCAAATAAACGATATTTTCCAATCGTTCGATTCCGCTACAGCTAGGCTTATAATCAGCAAGCAACTCAATGAACTCGAACTTTTCTTATGGGTTCAAAATTATCCTAGTCTCTCTTCTATGAATAATGTGCTTTCTATATTAAATAGAGAAGATACCTATCTTCAACTGCGTATAGATACTGTAGAGACTTATTTCCGGCTTAAACGAGAGCCGATACCTTTGTATTTATAAGAAGCTCAAGACTAAATGATGAGTTCCTTTAAACAAGAGGATGCACATATCCAACATAAAGTATTTACCCGTTTTCTCATACATTATCCTCTGTACACTTTATATCAAACGACCGTTTAATATAAAAAACCAAAAAAAAGAACTTTTAATTAAGTTCTTTTTCCGATCACTAATTTATTAAAGAAGATACAACACACCATATTTCCCCTCTAATTCATCCTCTATAGTTTCTTGTAATTTATCAAGCAGATTAAAGGGAACATCTGAAAAAAGTTTAGCAAATTCGCCCAAATCATAATTAGAGAATATTATGGAATTAACATCAACTCCTTTTTTCTTCATCATTACAGACTGTTTAACTATCGAAAGAAAATATGAATCAAAAGTATTTATAGGTTCATCGAAAGCAGCATGTATATCTGTTGAAATAGGTGAGTTAATTATTTTTTCAATTTCATGACAAGACACTTTTATTTTGTAGTAGTCCCATTCAGTCAATTTGATTAAGAACATCATTAAAATATCTGCAACTTCCGCTTGCTTTTTAAGATTCACAATAAAGTATAACCGCATTAACCTTGTAGCGATCATTAAGCAAGTAAAATAAATTGAATCATTGTTTTCTGTTTTTAAGAAATATAAAATATTGCTAATCTTTTTTTCTTGCACTAATGTAATGATCAATTGACTAAGTGGACTTCCAACAAGAGTAAAGTTCCCTTTATGTGAGCGCGTTTCAACATACATTCCTTCAAAATTCAATAAACTTAAATTTTCATGATTTAACCTCGTGACCCTATTAGAGATTGCTTCAATTTGTTCGTAAAAATAAATCAATTCTTTTGACTTCTCTAAGTCGTTTAATCCTAATTTTTTATCTACAATATCATAGTAATCTACGAAAAAAGTAGAAGACATATCCCTTGGACTTATCCTTCCCAGCTTTCCCAAACGTGTATAAGAAAAATCATTATTTATTCTGTAATAAAGATGATTCATTGTTATTTCCATTGCATTCAGCAGTTGCTGTTTATTTTGGTCAAATATACCTTTGTTTTTTTTTGAAGAAATTCCTGCAATAATTTCCTTTAATAAATTACTCAGGACGTAAGATGAAATATATACCTCGTGTTTGATAAAAAGATTTAACATAGTATTATATTGATTCAAAGCATCTCTGTATAGTTCCACTTCAGATAGTTTTTTAATAGCTTTAATCCAGTAATCTATAGTATCAGAATTCACTTGCCATTCTAAGTGATATTCTTGAATATCTAACTTATAATTATATAAAGCAATACTTGTTACCCTTTCGAAAACATGGAAGTTCTCTAAGTATTCTATGTCCTTTTTCAATATTTTTTTGATTGTGTCCTCGTTCAAGTTGAAGAGAAAAGAACGCTCATTTAGAGCCTGGGTTCTTTTACGTTTTATTCCTTTTTGAATAATTTTTCTGTTTTCCCAAAGGTATATGCTACCTACTTTATCCGCACTAATTTTATCATTATTAGTAAATAAGATAATCTTTAAGATGAAGAAAGAAAAAACCCCTAAGGTAATTAAAAACAAGGGTAAAATGGCTTCGGGGAATTTATTTTTTAAATAGAGCAATATATTTAAAAATAAAAGAGAAAATACAGTGAAACTTACAACTATAATGTTACCAAATATAGATCTAGCAAAGGTAATTGTGTAGACAGAACTACCCAATATTTTTTCTTTCTTTAAAGTAATTATTAGAGAAAATATCGACGTTATAATAAAGGTAATACTGAGTTGAGCAAATACAAGTTGCTTATTGATACCATTCGATAGAACCGGTAAGGACTCTAACATATAATTAAAATAAGATACATTAATGATATCTGTAAGATGGAATATGCCTAATAAAATTATCAATGCTGCAACTATTTCAACTTTTCTAATTAGACTACCAAATACGTATAAACTCTTATACCTATATTTCGCGTCCAATTTATAATAAAATCTCAATAGTCTGTATTTTAGTTTATTACTTTTATTTCTCCATATTTTCAGAACATTTTTTATTTTATTAATCAAGTTTATCCCCCGATCCGTACTTTGTTTTATATTACTAACATTATTCATATATCATTAGGCTATCTCCCATAAAAATTCGAAATGCCTATTGCTCGCTTATCATTTCTATACCAACAATTTTTTCAAATTCTATGGTTCCTGTCTCGTTCTGCCTGCTAATCAATTTAACACATTTATCATTATAATCCATTATTTTTACATATCCATTGATATATTTCATAGAACAGGAAAAATTGTCGTAATACGTTATTTTGATCTGGCTTCCATTAAACAATGCCTCGCTAATTATTTCCTCATAAACAAACATCATTTGATCATCCATCTCTGAACTGAACCCTGAATGGTGGACACTTGATAAAAGACCCCATTCGGGTTTTTTTGTGTTTAAAGATATCGATATACTGTACCTATTCAATTTAGACGGGAGAACTATTCATGAACAGACGCACCTTCAATCCAGATCAAATCAGACAACTTGAAGCGAATCTTCACGTAGCCTCTGTATCAGATCGTACGATTCAATACAAAGGAGAATTTAAGATTCACGCTTTACGTGAGAATTTAGCTGGTAAGCGACCGATACAAATCTTTGAGGAAACTGCTTGGATAATGCCCCGATGGAATCGTTCTTTGGGCACTTGAAAGATTATGTCGATTATAAATTAGCATCTGACCTCGATGAGGTCTGTGCCATGGTCGATGCTTACATTGATTATTACAATAGCGAACGAAGACAATGGAAACTACAAAAGATGACTCCGGTACAATACCGAAGCCATATCATAGCAGCTTAAAACGTTAAGGGTGCTTTTATTAAACTGTCCAAACTGTAGGGCTCAGTTCACAATACTATTAATAGGGGCATTTTTAAAATCATATTAAGCAACTAAGTGGATATACCCCATCTCAAATATACAGAAGACATTATCAAAGCCAATTCCTCTACATAAAAAAAGACCCTAGGATTCAGGGGTTAAATATGGTTGAGTTTTAGAAAAAAGGAGTATATCATCGCTTAGAATTCTAAGATTATTTAGCCAATATGAAAGGCTATTAATTCCTTAGCATAGGAAAAAGTCGATTTATTTCATCCAGAAATTGACTTAGCGTATGTTTTCCGCGTTTTGTTGGGGGGACCCCTTAAATAAAAAAAGGAATTGCACATCTGTGACGATGGCGATTCCTTCTTTCTTCACTTGTGAAACTGAGTTGTGTCCAAGCATCTTTAATTATTTGTTATTTTACCTTCTCTTTTTATTCATTCACCTTTAGTAGTCTTAAACTATTTAAAGTTACAAGTAGCGTCGCACCCATATCCGCAGATATAGCAATCCAGAGAGTTAGCCAACCTGGTACTACTAGCAATAATGCGACCAACTTAATGGCTAAGGAAAAACTAACGTTTTGTTTTATAATAGTCAAAGCTTTTCGACTTAACTTAATGGTGTAAGGCAACTTACGTAAGTCATCGGACATCAATGCAATATCAGCCGTTTCTAATGCGGTATCTGTCCCGGCTCCTCCCATTGCTATTCCTACTGAAGATGCCGCCAGTGCAGGTGCATCATTGATACCATCACCAACCATAGCAACACTATTGTGCTTCCCAAGAAGTCTTTTTACAAAAATCAGCTTATCTTCTGGTAACAAGTCAGCTTTAATTTCAGAAACACCGACTTGTTTTCCAATTGCAGTTGCAGTTCTTTGATTATCACCTGTTAGCATAACTGTTTCAATTCCCATTTGATTCAATTTGCCAATGACTTCTTTAGACGATCCTCTTATCTCATCTGATACAGCGATTAAAGAAAGAATTTCTTTTTCCGTCCCTAGTATCATTACGGTTTTCCCTTCAGTTTGCATAAGAGAAATTTTTTGTTTGATAGTACTTTTAATTGTTTGATGCAATTCCTCAAATAGCTTTGGACTTCCCACGTAATATATTTTGTTATTTACTTTAGCTTTTAATCCTTTGCCTGTAATAGATTGAAATTCATCAACCGACAAGGCATTTAAATCCAATCCAGTTTCTTCTGCTTTTCTTATAATTGCTGAAGATAATGGATGTTGCGATCCTTTTTCAATAGCTGCCATTATCGCCATTAATTCTTTTTCATCCTTATCATATGTCACAATATCTGTTACAACAGGAACACCTTTTGTTAAAGTTCCAGTCTTATCAAAAGCGATTATTTTAAGGTTTCCCGCCTCTTCTAGGTGGATTCCACCTTTGATTAGCACACCATTTTTCGCAGCATTTCCTATTGCTGTAACAACAGCAACTGGTGTTGAAACGACTAACGCACATGGACAACCTACTACCAGTATAGCCAGACCTCGATAAACCCATTCGCTCCAATCCCCGTTAAATAGCATTGGAGGAATAACCGAAATCAAAAAAGCTAAAACTACAATCGCTGGTGTATAATATTTAGCAAATTTATCAACAAATGCTTGAGATGGTGCTCGCTCTGCTTGAGCTTCTTCTACAAGATGAATAATCTTCGAAAGCGTTGTGTCCTCAACTCTTTTTGTTACTTTAACCTCTAGTAGACCTTCCTCATTTAACGTTCCTGCAAATACTTCATCATTAATTATTTTTGTTACCGGAACACTTTCTCCTGTGATTGCAGCTTGATTTATTGTGGAAGTACCTTTAACAACCAATCCATCCATAGCTAATTTCTGTCCAGGTTTTACGATCATAATATCTTCAACTTGAATATCATCAACGTGCAATGAAATTTCTTTATTATCACGACGAATTAAAGCTTCTTTTGGAGCAATATCCATCAACGATTCGATAGATTGACGAGCTTTATCCATTGAATAACGTTCTAATGCTTCACTAACGGCAAATAGAATAACAATTGTCGCTCCTTCACCCCATTCGCCAATTACTGAAGCACCGATGATAGCAATGGTCATCAGCGTGTTCATATCAAATTTTAGCCTAATTAAATTTTTTAATCCTTTAATGAATAATGAATATCCTCCAATCAGGATAGACGCTGCGTAACCTACCGTCGGTGGAAAATATTCTTCTCCATATTGCTTTCCTATAAACCAACTGATAACAAGGAGTATCGTCGAAATATAGACCTTAATATTTTCTTTTTGCTTCCAAAAAGTTTCTTTTTCAATTCTTTGTTCTTTATCAGACCGGATTTTCAGATTTTCAAATGATCCTGCTTTTTCTAATTCAGTAATCGTTGTTGAGCCTTTAACGTAAACTTTTGACGCACCAAAGTTTACGTTCGCATCCTGAACACCGGGCAACTTTCTTACATTCTCTTCAAAGATAGAAGCACAGTTTGTGCAAGTAAAACCTTGTACACGATAGGTTTTTCCCTCTATATCAGATTTTTTTTTCGACTGATCAGACATTCACTTCCACCTCTTTATTATGGTCCAATGCGATAAGCATTAACTGTCTAATATATTCATCCTTTAAAGAATAAAACATGAATTTCCCTTCTTTTCTAAACTTTACTGCTTTTTGTTTTTGAAGAGTCCTTAAATGGTGTGAAGTATTTGCAATAGTAGAACCAATGATATTAGCTATATCACAAACGCATAATTCATCATCTTTACACAAAGCAAAAATTATTTTTGCGCGATTTTCGTCAGCAATAGCTTTAAATAGCTGATTCATAATCGAAATATCAATCATCTTCAATTCTTTTTGGATACGATCTACCTTTTGGTGGTCGTAACAGTAGATTTCACAAATATTTTTTTTCACCATGTTCCCACTCCTTAACATTCAAGTGATTATTTGAATAATAATAATAATAAAACTTTTTTAATTAACATTCAAGTGATCACTTGAATGTTAATTAAAAAAGTTTGTGAAAACGGTCGAAATCGACCGTTTTTTTCGTGCTTGGCTTGATACCAACGGTATCGTTGCGAGGAATTGTCATTTCACGCAATGATATGAAAAAGCCATCATTCCGAATAAGAAATGATGGCTTTTTCATATCATTTTTCTACTTTCTTTTTTCTGTCTAGTACAATCAAAACAATCCCGATAACAAGTTCTACCGCAATTATCTTCCAAGCCAGATCTGGAATCGCCTCAAAGGCATCTCCTTCGGAGCTACCAGTCACATCTAACTCCTTAAGCAAATAAAAATCAGATAAGTAAATGGATAACCACATTTTAGTAAGTGCCGCTAATACGAAACAAAACCCCATCTTCTGCAAAGAAAAAACCTCCACCAAAAAAATAACAGTCTCAATAATGCGAAGTCCTAGCATTCCGATCCCGAGGACTTCTTGATGTTTTATCCATCACTAAAACAACAATACTCATGATGCTCAATAATGTTCCAAGAACTGAAACGAGAATGTTGTTATGCCATTAGGAATCATAAAACCTATCGGAATTAATCCCAAGAATGTCAAAACTATAATTGATTGATACGCGATATTTATCTTTTTAATCACACTGTTACTGAAAAGAGATAAAATCAACGGCAACAAAAATAATCCGATGATGATCATAAGTGAAATTTTGAATACTCCTGGTTCTTCCAAGGAAATGGTACTCTCACCTACTGAATTCTTTGAAGCAACAAATAACATTGTGATAGCTGAGCACATCATCAAAAATACTAACGTAACTCTTTTTAACATGATAACCTCCCCTTACCATAAATATACCATTTTAAAATTTAAAAAATGTAATTAACATACTACAAATATAACTTTTTAACAATTTATGAAATGGGGTTATATCTTTTAAAATTTCATAATACTCGTGTCTGTGAGATTTCACGATATAATTCAATTTCCTCTGGATACTGAGCTTCCCATTCGAGATTTTGCAACACTGAGTTTTGTATCGTTCCTTTCATCTAAATCTTAAAGTTCGTAAATCGTAAGTCACGCCGATTCATGTTTGATCTTCAAGGCTTTCTTCGAAATCTTTTCGGAATTTAACTAAACTTTTCATCTAATTTAATCAATTAAACCTAGATGCTCTCTAAATGTAGTACTTTGATAGGACCCTTTAAACAATCCTCTTTTTTGTAACTCAGGAATGATCATGTCTACAAAATCTTCTAAACTTGATGGTAGTGACGGTGGCATTAAGTTGAAGCCATCCGCCACTCCTTCGTTAAACCAAGTTTCCATCTGATCCACAATTTCTTCCGGAGTACCAATCAATG
>Ga0308160_10003807_pt1 | contig 16592 bp, 19 predicted proteins | sample PhyFR1_FD_201036 | JGI IMG/M metagenome (GOLD analysis project Ga0308160, IMG submission 201036) | Phyllosphere microbial communities from UC Gill Tract Community Farm, Albany, California, United States - DLSLF.R1 | ecosystem: Host-associated > Plants > Phyllosphere > Unclassified | place: USA...
CCCCCTTCTCCTCCCCCGCGGCTCGACCCAGCTACCTGCACAAGAACTCTGTCCTCTCCGCCCAGTGGAACCCGAACGGCAACCTGGTCGCGACCGGCTCGCGCGACACCTCGGTCCGGGTCTTTGACATCCGGACGTTCAAGCAGCTCGAGGTCCTCAACGGGCACAAGAAGGACGTCGCTTGCGTCGCCTGGCACCCGATCCACCACGACGTGCTCAGCTCGGGCGACTTTGACGGGACGCTCATCCACTGGACGCTGAGCTCGGCTGCGCCCCGCGTCGTGCTCGACAAGGCGCACGACAGCCAGATCTGGTCGATGGACTGGCATCCGCTCGGCCACGTCCTCGCGACGGGCTCGCAGGACTTTACCACCCGCTTCTGGTGCCGGAACCGGCCGGCCGACGAGGACCCGGGCAACGGCCAGGCCGCCGGCTACGGCGGCGGCGGCGGGCTCGGCGGCGGGACGTACAACCGGGTGCTCGCCAGCCAGGAGGCCCAGGAGAAGGCGAGGCAGAAGAAGGAGCAGGATCGGCTGGCGGCCGAGGCTCGCTCGAAGGCCCCGAGGTGTCAGCCCCCCTTCCCCCCCCCTCTTCTCCTCTGCTCGCGCGCGAAAACCTAGAACTGACCCCCCCCCCGCCTCCGTCTTCGTGCTATCCCCTAGTCGAGGCCCTCCCCGGTCTCGGAGGAGGTTTCAACGCCGGCGGCTCAGGAGGGCACGGTGCCTTCCCGGGCGGCGGCGGCGGTGGACCTTTCCCACCTGGCTCCTTCCCGCCTCTTCCGTCGACCAGCAACCTTAGCGGCGGAGGGGGGTTCTCAGGCCAGCAGCAGCAGCAGCAGCCTCTAGGCGGTGGCGGTGTGGGTTTCGGCGGCGGCCTGCCCGGTCTCGGAGGCGGCGGGGCACGGCTGCCTCCTCCTTCGGCCCTCCCGTCGTCGACTAGGGGCGAGCCAGACTACTCGCTCGGCGCCGGCGCCGGATCCTCAGCCGCTCAACAGCAGCAGCAGCAGCAGCAGCAGCAGCAGTGGAGCGGCCAGCAACGACCGCCCGCCTTTGGCCAGCAGCAACCACTACCGCCGCTACCGCAGCAGCAGCAGCAGCAGCAGGGGGGCTCATGGAGTGCCGGCGGAGGGATGATGCGTCCTCCGACCTACCCGCACCACCACCCCCAGCAGGGTCCCTCCGGCGGGAGCAGCGGCGGCAGCAGCAGCTTCAACGGCGGTCCTCCACCTCCTCTGGGGTCGTTCAGCCAGAGTCTTCCTCCGGCGGCGGCGGCGGCCCAGGGCGGCTTCCGGCCAGCACCCCCGCAAGGCGGGGGCTTCCAGCAGGGACCCCTTCGACCACCCGTACCTTACACCGTCGCTGGCGGCGGCGGCGGCGGCGGTAGTGGGCCACCCCTCCCGATGATGGGCCAGGGCGCTTTCAACGCTCAGCAGCAGCAGCAGCAGGGCGGCTTTGGCCACCTTATCGCCAGTAACAACGGCGGAGGTGGCGGCGGCGGCGGTGGCTTTGGCCCCGGCGGCTCAAGTCGGAGTAACGGCTTCGGCAGTCTTCCTCCTTCCCAGCCGCCGCACCACCACCACTACCAGCAGCAGCAGCAGCAGCAGCAGCAGCAGCACGGGGCCGGCGGCGGCTGGGGTCCACCCCCCCCGCCAGCCCTCCCATCGCCGGCCTTCGGCGCCGCCGCCGCCGTCGGAGTAGCCCTACCGCCGCCGCCGCCGCCTCCTCCTCCAGCCTTCGGCGGCGGGCCCGGGCCGGGCAACGGCGGCGGCGGCGGCCGGCTCGACATGGTCGACGAGAACGGCAAGCGGCCGCGGGGCAAGCGCGGGGGGAAGAACCTCCGGGCCGACGGCGGCGGCGCAGGCGGTGCGGGGGGTGGTCCATGGGGGTCAGGAGGGGGGGACGGCGCGTACGGGGGGTGGGTATAACACGGCCAAGGGGTCCATGCAAGGACGACGGTTGAGGTGTCATAGATCGACCCTCATGACCTAAACCTTTGGCCCCTGATAGCCTTGAGGATTCCCCATTGCGAATACCCAGGTCCCAGGACTTCAAAGTGGATCCTGCGGCCGGTAGATGGGCCGGAAGGGTGGCGGAAGAGGGGGTGGTCGTGGTGACAGAAACGCAACGAACAGAGATGAAACTTTGCACGGTGGTCCTTCTCGACGCCCTCATTACGGATCTGCAAGCGGCAGAGATTCAACAGTCGATCCTGCGGCTGTGAGATGGGAGGGGGAGGGGGTCGTCGGACCCGCCGCTCCCACCGCGCGCGCGCGGGCGCGCATGCCGCCCCGCCCCGCCTCGCCCCCGCCTGCGCGCCGCCGAGTTGGCCCGTCGCCGGCAGACAGCATGCAAAGCAAAGCGACACAGGGGGCGCTCGCGCTGGAGGGCGAGCCGCGCGCGTCGTCGAGCTGCGAGCGTGGAGAAAGGAGCGAGGGAGGAAGGGAGGGAGGGAGAGACGACAAGAGGCCCAAGGATGAGAGGAGAAGGGGGAATCGTGAAACTGGTAGTCGCAAATCGTAAAGCTAGTAGTCGGAGCCCTCGTTCTCGCCGAGGGAGATGTCGCGGAAGCTGTAGAGTTGCGGAGGGCCCTGCAAGGCGGGATGAATGGTTCCGCATGCACAGTCAGCTTCGACATCTCAAAGAAAGGCGCGATCGGCACTGACAGCGAGGTACTTGGCGTTGTTGCTGCAGGAAGGGGGAGGGGACGGTAGCGTCAGGTCGGACCCTCGGCTGCGGAAGGCCTCCTCACGCACACTAGCAGCTGGAACTCCTCGCCTGGTAGGGACACACTGGATGTCAGCCTCAGACAAGTAAGAGCGCGACACTGCAGTGGAAGTTTTAGCGAGCACGCACTCTGGATGTGCGCGTCAAACGCGTCGTCGTCGCGGAACCTGCAGCAGGGCACACACGCACGCGTTGGATCGTCGCAAGGGGCTGCGTCAGCCTCGGATAAACTCGAGCCGGGCATCTTCCTCCGAGCCGAGCCAGCCGTACGCACTCGGCATAGACGACAAACTTGCAGCCGACAATCTCGTCCTCGTCGTCGACCCCGCGCAGGATGCGGTGCGACAGGACATCGGGCTCGTTGTCGAGCACCCGAGACGAGACGCCTGAAGAGACAGGGCGACGCGCAGCGGGTCAGTCCAGGCGCATGCCAGCCGGACGGCGAAAGGACTGGCTCGGGATCGACCGAGGAGTGGAAGACGAACCCTTCAGGAAGCAAGCCATGTCGTCCGTGTGCTCTGGCTTGGCGCGGAGCTGAGAGGGAGGACGACGCGAGGGTGGAAGGCAGTCAGGCAAACGGACTCCCGGCTGACGTCCTCCCTCCCTTCAAGGTGAGCCGGACGCACCACTGCGAGCCAAACGAAGGAGCCCTCGCTGCTGCCGGTCGCCTCGCTCTCGCCTTCGCTCGCAGATGTCGACCGCGGGGCCGAGCGAAACGAGGACGACGCCGACGATGACGACGACGAGGTGCTCAGCCGACGCATGAGCCGGTAGAGATCGAGCGGCGGCGTGCCACCCTTTGCGCCGACGATGGCGGCTCGCGACGGGCCGGCCGCCGATGGTAGTGACGGGCTGGCGGGACGCCCGAGATACGCATCACTCGAGAACGACTCGCCGCCGCTCGATGAGCCGGTCGATAGGAAGCGGCCGAGCGGCGGCGGCGAGAGGAACGGGCTAGAGCCCTTGCCGGCGGCCATGGGTAGCGAGGTGTACACTCGCGCGCGCGTGCGGGGTCGAGGAGCCGATGATTGCGAGGGAGGCCGATGAGAGAAAGGAAAGGTCGATCTGCGAAGCGTTGGGCGCGAGACGTCTACTCTCGAGCGCTCTCTGGCGTCTCGGTCTTGCAGAGGAGCTCTGACGAGGTGCGGGTTGACGTGAAGGGGGGAACAGGGTGCCTTTCGGCTTGGGCCGATCCGGCCGGACCGAACGATCACCGAACGGCGACTCCCTCTCGTCCCTCCCTCCCTCATCGCTATCAACCCGCTCTCTCCTCATGATCCACCAGCTGCCAGCCGAGGTCCTCCTCCACATATTTGGCTTCCTGCCACTCAGGGCGCTCGCCGCTTGCCAGGGCGTCTCCTCGGCCTGGCTGGCGCTGGTCGCCGCCCACAGCGGCTGCCTCTATCGCAGCGTCATGGCGCTCGAGGGCCTGACCGCTGCATGTCGACCGGCCAGTTCGAATGCGCACGCCGTGGAAGACTGGAGGGAGACCTGTGAGCGGCTTGCGCCCGCTTTCCTCTTCGTGTGGCCAACGGCCGGCTGACACTCGATCTCGTCACACTGCGATGCGCGGCGGCGCATCCTCTCTCCTAACCTAGGTCGGCAGGCCAAGCTGCTCGCGTCCAACTGGTACCGCTGCCGAGCGACGAGCGGCTGGCTCGTGAACCCTGGACGAGACGTCTGGCGTATCAAGCTCGACGAGGCCTGGCAGTCGGTCATCATGACGGCCCGCGGAGGTGCGTCTGCGGCCGAGGCACGCGGCAGGGCGGCTGCGCGCCGGCCGGCTTCGTCAGACGGCTGAATCGGCTGTTGCCCCTGCAGGAGGGCTCTCAGTCGTCGACCTGCAGACGAACCAGCACATCCAGAGGATCTCAGGGGTGCGGATTCCGTTGCGCTAGGCTGCAGATTGGCGGCGCTGACTTGATGGGTCTTCTCGTTAGGTCCGGCCGCACGCGCACATCGAGTTTGACCAGGGCTACCTCGTGCACGACAACCCCGGTGGGCGCCGTCTCGATCGTCTGCCCAGTCGGTCCGAGCCTTGCTGATCCCTTTCGCCTTCCGACCGCGTGGGTCCAGACGGCCAGAGCCACACCGTCTACCGTCGTAGAGCCGACATTGCGCGTGAGGGGGGCAGCGTTGAGGGCGACGCCGACCCGCGAGCGTTCGACGTCTGGGGCACGCTCGACAGCCCCGGCCTCGTCCGAGCGTACCGGTCAGTCGTACGAAGTCAAACTTCGCTGCAGCTCGGTTCGCTCTGACTGACTCTGTGTCGTCGTGCTCGGAGGCAGACTCGTCCATCCTCACCTGCTCGTCGGCGGCATGGACCCTGGCTCGGCGTGGATTTGGGACGTGCCGAGCTGCACGCTCCTCGCCACGATCGCCCTCGAGTCCGACGACTTTGGGCACATCAGCTGTGGGTCGAAGCAGACGCTCTCAAGTTGACGTCCGACGCACGCTGACGACGTACTCTCCGGTTCCGGCCAGACGTCGAGCTGACACCGGCGCACGTGATTGTCCTCACAATGCGCCACATGTCGGTTTACAAACGCCCGACCGATCCCTCAGCCAATCCATTCGATCCGCTCCCCGGCTTGCTAGTTTTGAGCTTCCCCTCGGCGCGAGCGTCGGCCGTGCTTGCTCTGCCCTCGGCGGAGGACGTACGGCCGACCGAGCCGGAGCAGCCTCGGCGCATGCGTCGGGCCAACGTTGGCTTCACGACAAGAGGCGACGAGGTCCTCAGTTTCGGCCTGGGTCTGGCGGCCAGCGACGGGCTCGAAACGCGCGTGCGAGCGCTGACAGCGGAGACTGCTCGTAAGGGGCCGCCGCATGAGGCCGCGCCGGTCCAGGGACTGTATGGCTTTGACGCGTGGGTTCTCTTCTCATCGCAGGCTCTGACGAGAGGACCGCTGACTGTGCTCGCCGTCTTGCAGCGTCCATCCGTGCGGGGAGCACCTCTTTGCGATCTCAAAGGCCGGCTACGTCTTTGTCGTACTCGACTACGGACTCGTCTTTGCCAACCCGTCCAGGCTGGAGGCCAAGCACACCTTCGTTATCGACGTGCGCGAGGCGCTCTTCAACCTCGCTTGCTCAGACCGCGGAGCCGTCATCACCTCGGTCCGTCTCAACCCGAGCTATACATCTGTCGCAAGACTTGATGCTGACGCTCCGATACCGACGAAACCGCCAGCGCAAGAGGGTCATGTACATGGCGCACGACGACCTCCCGACGGTCGCCGACCTCGATCGCTACCGAGCCGAGGGCGAGCCGCTCGCGCTCATCGTCCATCAGCTCCTGGACGTCACCGACATCGCGGCCGAGGTCATCTCGAGCGTCCAGATGGACAGCGCAAGGATGTGCGTGGCCGATCGACCAAAATCGAATGAAGCTTTGCAGGCTGACCTCCCGCCTCCTCCCAGTGCGCTCTCGTACTATGTCAAGGCCGATGACCTCGACGAGACCCGGCCCGGTGCGCCGCCGTTCCTAGGTCAGTCCGGCGCCAACGCGGCTCCGAGCGGCGCTTCCGATGCCACGCTAATGTCCGTAGTCTTGTCGTCTTGTCGTCTTGTCGCAGCCTGGCGCGGAGGCCTGACCGCGGTCAAGGTGCTCGACTTTGGCCCGACCGAGCCGGTCCCGGCCAAGGCGCTCGCACTGGTCGAGCAACGTCTAACCGAGCTGTGAAAATCTCCCGGCCACGAGTGGACGTAGGGTGACGTGGAGTGCGCGAGAGGATGCATGAGCCGGGCGAGAGTCGCGTGTCAGCCGGCGGGCAGTCGGGGTGGCGCGCAGTCGACCCGTCGGCGTCGCGCCCCTGTCTCGTCGGCCGCTCGGATTGCTTTCCTGGTCCTCCCTCCTACTACCCACCTATCCCTCCCTCAGAGCTGTGCTCTCGTTCCCAGGTCTCCAGTCGTGCACCGCCGGCTACAACGACGGCCTCGTCTCCACCCTACGTTCCTTGCTGCCAGTCGGCGGAACCAACACCACCTCCCTCCCGCTCGCCTCTCCCGCCCGTCCTTCTCTCCCGCCCGCCGCCGATGCCGGGCTCACCGACCCTCCGGCGCAAGACGAAGCTCCTACCGCCGGTCCTGCGGCAGGCTCAACCGCTCCACCTCGTCCTGGTCGGTCTGACGTGCGTGCTCGCGCTCGTGACGATTCTCTCGACGTCTGGCATAACGAGCGGCCCCAAGACCGGCCGGCTGCGTGTCATCGCGCCGCCCAACTACTTCAGCCAGCTCCACTCGCCAGGCAAGCCAAAGCCACCCAAGATTGAGCATCCGATCCCGGCCAAGATCAAGGCGGCCGAGGCCAAGTTTAGCCGGATGATCGCTGGCCAATCGCGTTCGCTCTCCAAGGCGGTCGCCGAGTACAAGCGCCGCTACGGTCGGCCACCGCCAAAGGGCTTTGACGACTGGTACGCCTTCGCGACGGCAAACGGCGCCGTCATTATTGACGAGTACGACCAGCTCATGACCGATCTCCGGCCGTTCTGGCTGCTGACCGGGGCCGAGATCCGCCGGCGGTCGCTCGACGTCGGCCTCCTGCCATCCGTCGACCTCGTCCGCGTCCAGGACGGCAGGACGCGGACGGTCGACGTCAGATCCGGCTTCGACGATGCCGAGGTCGGCCGCCCGGGCCGTAGGCTTCCGCGATATGCTCGTGAAATTCCAGGGTGCGTTGTGTACGGGCCGAGCGCAGCCGGCTGCCGATCACGGGAAGGCGCCAGCTCACTAGACCGACCCCGTCACACTAGCCAAGCTCCCCGACATGGATTTCCCGATTAACGCAAAGGCCGAGAGTCGCATCCTCGTACCCTGGGAGCAGAGGCGCTTTGCCAACCTGACCGTCAGCGCATCTGGTGCGTCTTGGAGGCATCCTGCCGCCTCTCGATCGACCTCGACGCTGACCGCTCGCGCTCCGGCAGGTGGCGCCAAAGACGTCCGCGGCGGCGAGTTTGTTCCTGACTGGCACGGTGACGGTGGCTCGGTCTGGGAGGCCTTCCGCCGGACGTGCAGGCCGACGACCCAGGTTCGGCGGCTTTTCTCCTCGCTCCGGTCGCAGCTGGCCGAGGACCAGGCGCCGTACAATTGGCTTGCGGCCGCCGGCGTCGCCGTCGCTGGCACGTCCGACGACTTTGCGTTTGCCGACGAGCTCGACGACCGCTTCGACTTCTGCGATCACCCCTGGGCGCACTACGACCAGGGCCACTTCTTCTCCGACTGGCGGACGATCGGCGGTCTCTACCCGATGTTCTCGCCCGCCAAGGCGCCCGGCTACAGCGACATCCTCATCCCGAGCCACTACTACTTTATGTCGACGAAGCGCTACACGTACGGCTGGGATCCGGTCGCCATGCGCGTCCACAACGTCGACGATCTCGAGGTCCCATGGGAGCGCAAGACGGACCGCATCTTCTGGCGCGGCGCGACGACCGGCGGCGGCTCGACCCCTCCTGGCTTCGTTTCACGTTACCAGCGGCATCGGTGCGTCGCGCGAGGCCGTCCTCGTGACCGAAGGCTTGCGCTGAGCCGACCTCCTCTTGCCCTCCTCAGCTTGGTCCGCATGGCGTCTGACCGGTCGGCCGGTAACCGCTCGGTCGTCTTTCAGCCGCCGGGCGCCAAGGCTTACGTCGAGAAGCCGCTCCCGCTGCGCTCGCTCAACGACGAGATGCTGGACATTGCCTTTACCAAAGCTGTCGGCTGCGCACAGTACCCCGGCGGGTGCGACGGCCTCCGCAAGGACCTTCGCTTTGCCGAGCCGGTCCCGCTCGGCGAGAACTGGCGGCACAAGTACCAGATCGACATCGACGGCATGGGCTACTTTGCCCGCTTCTTGTCGCTCCTCATGAGCCAGAGCGCCGTCCTCAAGACGACCGTCTACAGGGAATCCTTCTCGGACTGGATCCAGCCCTGGTCCGTCCCCTAGCTCGGGCGCACCGGTGTCTACCGTCGTGCTGACCCCCTTGCCGCCGGTCCTCTCGCAGGGTGCACTTCATCCCGATCTCAACCTCCTACAGAGAGCTTTACAACGTCCACGCCTTCTTCTCTGGCCCGACGCCTGCCATGTTGGCCGCCGTCAACGTCAGCCACCCGGTCGGCCACAAGGACGACAAGGAGCTCCGCAAGATCGCTACCGAGGGCCGCAAGTGGAAGATGACGATCGGCCGAAAGGTCGACATGGAGATCTAGTGCGTCGTCGTCTGCCGGTTCCGCTGCAGCGATGGCTGACCGCTTCACTCGCCTGCAGCGTCTACCGGCTAGCGCTCGAGTGGGCGCGGCTCGTCAACGACGACCGCGACGCGAGCTCGTTCAAGGGATGAGCAGGAGGCCGGCGGCGGACCGTCTGGGGGCCATGCGACCCGACCCACCTTTATGATGACTTATGGCGGCGGCCGCTGGTCGGCTTCAACTTCAGCCCGAACGATGTGCTCAGGACGGACGACAACATGGCAGACAAGGGGGTCACTAGGGCTACATGATGGTGAGTCGGCAGGCCGCTTGACGCTTCTAGATGAGCTCGATCTCGATCTCGAAGCCGCACTCGGCGCAGGCCTTGACGCTCCGGCCGTCGGCGAGCACCTCGGGGTGCGAGAAGCTGTGGACGTGCTCGGCGTCGAGCCTGTTCTGGTAAGGGTTGTGCTTCGTCCGTGCGCGGAGGCTTGAGAAGGGGGAAATGCGCACGCGCCAAATGAGCGAGCGCCTGCCTCGGACGACACAGGGCACGTCGACGTACTCGGCGAGACCTTTCTGGAACTTTTTGCGCTTCTTCTCCGACTTCTCCTTCCTGGAAGCGCGCACGTTGTCAGAGGTCAGTCGTCGCCTGACGCAGATGGCGTCGACGCCTGCGCAGGAGCTCACTCGCGCCGGTCAAACTCGTCGTCGAGGCCCTGCTCCGAGCCCCACTTCTTGTAGGCAAACTCCTCGGCCTGCATGCGCAGGTAGAGCATCATGTTGCTAAACGTCCCGCCGTGTGGATTCGGCCGGAGCAGGTGCGGCAGGATCGTCTCGTCCTTGAGCTCGTCTGCAGGGAGGAGGGCCGCGAGCGCGCAGTCGTCAGCCGGCCGTCTGTGCTCCGGGTCGCTCCTCCGAGGCACGTACCGTTCGTCAGCAGGTAGTCGTCCCGGCACTCGGACTTGGTCAGGAGCGAGTACTTGTCTGGGTAGGCCTTCTTGCAGTTTGCGCAGAGGGCGATGTGGAACGTATCGAGCCAGCGCTGATCAATCTCGAGTGTCCGACACTCGCGGCAGCGAGGGCCTTGGTCCGGGTCGATGGCTGCCGTCCCGCCGCCACAGAGTCAAGCTCGTCAGCATCCTTCGGAGCCCGCTTGAGCGAGCGGCCTTCCCTGGCAACCAATGAACATACATGGCTCCCAGGCGCCCGTCTTGCCGTTGATGGCCCGCTCGCGCTCCTCCTGCCGTCGCTTCTCGATCGCAGCCTGCTCGCCGAGGCCCTCGTCATCGTCGACGAGGAAGCCGCCTCGCGAGTTGACCATCTTGCTGAGATCGTACTCAAAGTACTGGCCGAGCCTGGGGTCGCGCTCGAGCGCCGGGAGGGCATCGCCGGCCGCTGCAGCATTGCGCGACGACTTGGGCACGCTCGGGCCGGCCGCTCCGGACGGAGGGCTCGCCGACCGCCGGGTCTGGGCGAGCGCCTTGCTCCGGATGGCCTGCTTGGCCTTGAGCCGCGAGAGCTGGGCGAGCCGGGTCTGATCCGACATGGCCTGTGGATCGGGGGTTTGCGGCAGCCAGAGCCGCGCGCGCGAGAGAGAGAGAGAGAGGGAGTTGAGAGAGAGGTGGCGAGGGGTGACGGGAAGGTGGACGGAGAGGGTGAGCTCACCCCAGCTGCTTCGCGGCCGACGTCCGACGTCGACTCTGTCCGCCGGCGCCAGCAGCACCTTTGCTTCCCCTTCCCAGCGTTCTCTCCGAGGCCGAAACCCTTGCTCGAGCCGGTCGAGCAGCAGCGGGCACCGCTACTGTATGGCCAGGCTCATCGGACTGCGGTCGCTGGCGGCACGAGGTCTGCTCGCCCCAAGGCCACCGCTTAGCCTTGCTACTGCCGCCGCCGCCGCCGCTTGGCCGACCGTCCGACGGTCGTCGTTCGAGAGCCCTCGTCCGGCGACCGACATCGTCGGCTCGCGTGAGCGTACAATCGCCCATGGAAAGCCGCAGAAGGTCATCAAGGCAACGATCCCATCGGCCATCCCGGGCGTCGGGCGAGAGATTCACTACCACCCGGACGACGTCGTCCGGCTGGCGAGCAAGTACCGCCGGCTGCGCGACATCACCGACTTCGACCGACTCCTGCCCAAATTTCTCGCCCAGAAGCGCTTCGAGAAGCAGCAGGTAGCTCGCGCCCAGTCGAGCTCGGCCCGTCACCTCCGAAAGATGGGCGGAGAGGCCGTCAAGCAGCGCGAGTTTGCAATCAGCGGCAAGCGAGGCATCCCGGACGTCCGCGTGCGTCTCAAGCTAGGCAGGCGGCCTCGTCTCGACTGGATGAGGCCGGCTGACCGATCACCCGCTGCCCCTCTTGCCCCCCTCCCTTCGGCAGGCCTGTCTTGGCGAGGACTGGAATTCACCGGAGGAGGTTCCGGGCCCCCTCCATCCTCGTCGACCGTGGCCGCCGGCGGCCTTCGCCGGTGTAGGGCGCAAGTGGGTTCGAGGCCGGCGGCCGCTGCAGGTTCTCAAGGCCCCGCCCCTCGAAACCTCGCCCCGGATCCCACTCACCGTCCGTCTGACGACTCACCACGGTGCGCAGGGGTCTCGCAAGGGGACGCTCTCGACGACTGTGAGCGCGCCTCCGATGGACAGCTCGCTGCATCCCGGCCTGCCGCTGGCGTTTCTGCCGACCACACCGGCCATCCAGGCGCTCGAGCGACCGCTGCTCAAGCTCCATGCCACCCCGCGGCTGGAGGGCGGCGCGCCGGAGCCGCTAGATACGGATGCCCAGGCCTTGCGCATCCGTCGACGGCGTGAGGCTAGCCCGGCGTATGTCGCGCGCGTTCGCGAGCTGCTCGCCGCGCAGACCTGCCCGAGGGTCGCCGAGCTCGGCGAGAGTCACCTGCGCAAGGCGTTAGAGAAGCTCGAGCCCAAGATCGCCGTCCGTCGCAAATCGTCGCAGCCGGTCGTCTCCGAGCACAAGTCAGGGGTAGAACCCGTGCTCTCGATTGGGCTCTTTGTTCGGACCGGCATCAAGGCGACGCATGCGGTTGCCGCCGTCCGGTTCGCTGTCAAGGGCAAAGCGAGGCGCGCTCTGGTAGAGGCTCTCAAGCGCGACTTTGTGGCCCACGGTGGCGCGGCGGCCGGCGCGCAGGACCGGTGGCAGCGTGCGTCTCTCCCTTCTGGCAACTTTCCCACGCCTCGGCAGCTGACGGTCTTCTGCCGTCCTCACTCAGACTGGGTGTTTTACATCGACCCAAACCCGATGGTCAAACTCCTACCCTTGACTCGTCTCGTCGACCTCATGGCTGGCGCGCTGCAGGTTCTCGACGCTCGGCGGACACGCCAGCCAGCCATCGGTTCCTCCAGCGCTCAGCCGCGGATCAGGCCCCTCGGTCGCTCCGAGCAGCGACCTCAGCTGACGCGGCGCCAGATGTCGCCAGCCCTTCCTCAACCCCTGGGTAGAAAGGCCCTCGTCGAGGCAGAGATACTCGGCATCTCGCCCGAAGAGTACAGCCGGCGGCGGGCCATCGAGCTCGAAGAGAAGGCGCAGCGCGTGGCGCGCAAGACAGCGGAGCTCGAGCAGCGGACGGAGGCCAATCGACTGAGACGGCTCGCTGGACAGCGGCGCTCGAAGGCAGACGACGTCGATCGGCCAGAGCAGTCGGCCGAATCGAACGGCGCTGTCGAGCATTTCGTGGGAGCCCACGCGCCCTGGGCATCGTCGAGCCAGTCGACGACGCCTCCCGCTCGGCCACAGCATCCTCGTCCGCTCATGATCTCCCTACCGGGCAAACAACCTTCGCTGCCCATCAACAGTGCCTGGCAGCCCAGCGGCGAAGGTCGATTGGAAGGGGAGAAGGAGGATAAGCGCGCGGTTGCCTCCCAAAGCCAGGATGGATCGCCTTGGGCTGGACCAGGCTCTGGCCGACCGCCATGATCATGACCAAATTCGTATAAACGATCAACTGCTTTAGGTGGATGTTATCAAGGGCGTTCGAAGGCGACGCGGCCGGCGGTGTCGCAGTCATGAGACCGACGCGATGCGCAAAAGGGGTCGCCCGTCGCCTGCCGCGCCGCTGAAGACCGTCGTCGTTCGGTAAAACCCCGATTGGCCTCTCATACCCGAAGGCGGCTCTGTCTTTGGCGGACACCTCTCCTTCCTCCGGCATGACCACCGACGACGCTCAGGTCTTCACGTCCTCGCACCAAGCTGCGTGCGGCCGGCCTGACCCTGGCCGACGCGCTCGGCAACGTCTGGCGCGAGGAGTGGGACGACGAGCTGTAACTCGGTCATGGCCACAGCGGGCGTCGAGCGAGACGTCGACTCCCCATGCATGCACACCCATCTGGCAGTGTCTCAGACAGAGCGCGGGCGGTATATTATTACGGAGGCAGGGCTCCTAGGTCCAGTCTCGATGGAGTCTCAGCTGGAGCGGCGCTCGCCCAGTCTGCACTGAGCCGGTCCAGCAGCGACAGGCGGGAAATGCGATCTATAGCTTGGACTCGCCCTCCGAGTCAGCCTCGGCAGCCGTTGATGGCGGCGGAGGCGGCGTCGACGACGACGACTGCTTCGTCTCGGCGCCGGTCGTGTCAACGACCTTGCCGTCGACCTTGGCCGACGACCAGTCGTCGTCGGTCTCCTCGACGGCCGCCTCAGCTTCATCCGACTCGGCGGCGAGCTCGCGCTCTGTCTCGGCGACGAAGCGCGCCGCGAGCTCGGCGACGGTCGCACGCTGGCGATCCGTCTTGTGGAAGAGGGGCGCGACGACCGGCTGAGGCGAGAGGTCGAGGCTGGGAGAGCGAGGCGCGAAGGGTCAGCCGGCTGGTGGCCCGTCAAAGAGGTCCCTTACCCCCTTGCAGGATACGAAGAGGAGAAGGTGCTCACCGGTCGCGCGAGAACTTCTCGACCTTGACGTTGACGTGCTGGCCGCGGCCGGTCGCGAGCAGGACCTTGACGAGCACCTCGGCCGCCTTGTCGTCGGCGTCCCAGACGTCGACCCGCTGGCGGTAGACGCGGCGCTCAAACACCTGCTTCGACTTGGCGTGGACGAAGGCCGACCGGTTGGACGACCAGCGCGTGAGCTCCGTTGGCAGAGGCAAGGGGCCGGTCACGGGGATCTGGAGCGCGAGCGCCGTGTGCCGGGCCATGGCGCCGTACTGTCGAGAGCGGCAGTGGCAGAGAGGGAGCATGGAAAGACGTCAGCCGAGAAGGGAGGGTCGTGCGCTCGGCTGGGTTGCGCAGACGAAGACACTGGGACGACGTACCGGCCGGAGCGATTCATGGTCGAAGGCCGAGAATGTGATCGAGTGCGTGAGGATGTCGTGCTTGATAGGCAGCTTTGGCGGCTGTGATGCACGGGCCGGCAGGCAGAGGCAGTCGGGCGTAGGCAGACGCAGGAGATCGAAACCGACGACGGAGGGATGAGGCGTAAGGCGGAGCATCGCAGGCAAGAGTGAGGAAGAGGCGGGGGTTAGCTCGGTCGTCCCTTCATGAAAGGCTTATACCTTGCTTGTCGTCCCTTCGCCCGTCTTCTCTGGGAGGAAATCCCTCCGCTGGTCCAACGAACCGCCAACTCAGCTGGAGGACCAGTGAGTTAGGTCGGCACCTCGTCGGACGCACGAGCGCCGCGTCGAGCCAGCTGTTCGTGACCTGGCGACCAATCCTCGGCACCAACAAAAGAATGAAAAGAGACGTACAAGCTCATACGGGTCGAGGCTTGCCGACGGCTGGCGGTAGGGCGGAAGGCTGGCGAAACACGCAGTCGCGATCGATTGAGGAGTCAGGGTCAGCCTCACGAGGGAAGCCAGGCAGGTCGAGGCACCCGGCGGAGCTCGAGCGATCCTGCTCCTCCTTCCCGAGCGCCGCCGATGGACCAGCCCAAGCGGCTCGTCTCGCAAGCGAAGGAGAGAGATAGAGTGCTCACCCTGCCCGGCGAGCGACCTCGTTTGGAATCGTCTCGGACACGTCTGGGTTGAGGAACGGCCGCCGCGGCCGGTTGTCGCCCTTTGCGGACGGGTACGACCACTCGTCGGGCTGGCGGAGCGCGCGCGGGACCGAGAGGGTGAGCGCCCGGCGCTGCGCAGGTCGCGAGGATGAGCCGACGAGGGGCGAGAGGAGCGAGCGCGTGCAGGCCATATCGCGACAAGGAGCGGCGGGGCAAGAGAGGAAGAAGAGGAGGACGACGACGGCAGCTGGCTGCTGGGCTGGTCGGGCGGGCGAGCGGCGAGCCGGGGCGGGCTGAGCGCCGAACGACGTTTACGACATCTACGACGTTTACGCACCTCCAGCGTAACGCCCCCTTTTCGCCCGCCTCGCCCGAAAGGCTCAGGCTACGAGTCAGAGAGAGCAGCAGCAACTCGAGAGCCCTTCCCGAACACCTCAACCCATCCTCCAAACCCCCTCAACCCCTGCAACGCTCCTTGCCCACCATGCCCATGCTGTCAGTCCTCTCGCCTGCTCTGCCCCCAGCGCCGCCGCCGCTCTGGCCTCTAGGAGTGGACTGCCGCCGGTCGCGCCGTTCGCTGCTCTTTCGGACGCCTTTCGGCCTAGCCGCCCCGCCTCCGAGCTCCCGGGTCGCTGACCGTCTCGTCCGTTGTCCTTTCTGCCCCGCCACACTCCAGCGCTGACCCCTCGGTCAAGTACAAGCCGTATCCGGCGATCGACCTGCCGAACCGGCTGTGGCCGACCCGGCGGACGACCGAGGCGCCCTACTGGCTCTCGACCGACCTCCGCGACGGCAACCAGTCGCTCGCCAACCGTGCGTTCCGCCTCCTGCTTCATCACGGCTTGCGTCCGACCATGCGCCACTGCGGCAGGTGTCTCCAAGCAGGAATCTGCTGCTAGCTACTATCATCACGCTCGCGCAGCTTCATCTGCCTGCCGCTCTCTCGAGGACGCCCAATCTCATCGCATGCCGACCCCGCTGACGCCTCGCCGTGCTGCCCTTCGCGCCCCGCCAGCCATGTCACCCTCGCAGAAGATGACCTTCTTCCGCATGCTCGTCGGCGTCGGCTTCAAGGAGATCGAGGTTGCCTACCCGGCCGCGTCTGACCTCGACTTCAACTTTGTCCGCAAGGTCGTCGAGGACAACGAGGCGGGCGATGACGTCTTTATCCAGGTGCGCCCGCGGTCGTGCTCGCACTCGGTTCCGGGGAGGGAGAGACGACAGCTCAGCGCGCGTGCTCGGGCAGTCGACCGCACGGCGTAGCTTAGGAGAGACAGCTCTAGTGCTCGCTCTGGCAGAAGGGTCGAGGTCTTGGGCCCTGGCCCAGTCTCGTCCTCGTGCAAGAGGCAAGGTCGCTAGCGCGCGAGCGACGTCTTCGGCTCGCGCGCGCCGAACGAGCCTCGAGCTGTGCGACCAACGACCTGATCGCTTCATTTCACATGTCTTGCACGACGATTGGCAAGCGACCAGCGCTGATGCCCTTTGCTCTTCCCCCTCGCTTCTGCCACCCACAGGTCCTGACGCCGGCTCGGCCTGACCTCATCAAGCGGACGTTCGAGGCCGTCCGGGGCGCCAAGAATGTCATCATCCACCTGTACAACGCAACGAGCCCCCTCTTCCGACAGGTCGTTTTCCGCAACTCGAAGGAGGAGACGGTCGCTCTCGCCGTCGAGAACACGCGTCTGATCCGCCAGCTCGCCGAGCAGGACGCCAAGGCGGTGAGTCTCCCGGCGATGTATTGACGATTGACGTACGCCCCCCCCCCCCGGGGC
>Ga0308160_10003808_pt1 | contig 16590 bp, 14 predicted proteins | sample PhyFR1_FD_201036 | JGI IMG/M metagenome (GOLD analysis project Ga0308160, IMG submission 201036) | Phyllosphere microbial communities from UC Gill Tract Community Farm, Albany, California, United States - DLSLF.R1 | ecosystem: Host-associated > Plants > Phyllosphere > Unclassified | place: USA...
CGGACAGTCTTACACCGATTTGCTAAAAGCGCAACCTCCCAAGTACCCTTCGGATACTCCGGCCATCATCCTCAGTAGTCGAGAACAAATGGAAAAGGAAAAGTCGTGGGCTGAAGGTCAGCGAAGTTTGGCTGAGGAAATCACCAGCGAGACTGGCCGTCTGGATTGGCAGATCATCAAGGGCAATGTCGGACACGATTTGTGTAGTCCTACTGGCGGCAAAGATGCGAGAGGTAGGAGGGCGTGTAGTCGAGCTCTTGTGCATCTCTTTTCGCTAGAGTAGAAGCGCAAGGGTCGCCCTTGCTATCTTGCTGTTCATATGATGCTATAGGAGAGCGCTTTGGCGTCAGCTGTTTGTAAATCACCATACTATCAGTACAGGCTCGGACAGATTTCCGTATTGACAGCGCATTGAGCTGTGCGATCACGAGCTAGACACGGTCAGGGATGGACAAAGAGATATCTGGGACAGGAAAAGGAGAGCAGACAAAGTTTCGCACTGGCTCGGGACAAGGAATGAAAATAGGCTGTTTCTCTTTTGCATATACCCATATCGCTGTTACCAATTACAGTGTCGGAAGAAATGTCTGTTACAGTTCCCAAAATGATTTCCTTGCATGTGATACCCTACAGCTCCCCTCAAGCGGTGGCCTCGATCGTCTCGCCTGGCTTCTCAATCGCAGTCTTGCTGACCGACTTCTTGCCCTCGGTCGCCACCTGCTCCGACTTGCCCTCGACAGCCCTGTCCCAGAATGACTTGAGCCATCGGGTAGAGTCCTTTGGCGTCCTCGTGTAAGATCCATTCGATCGGTCGACGTGAACGACACCGAAAGCGGGCGTGTAACCTTCCTTCCACTCAAAGTTGTCTAAAAAGGACCAAGCCATGTATCCATCACATCGCATACCCCTGGAGACGGCCTCCATGAGCTCTTTGAGGTAGCCTCGGTAGTAGTCGATTCGTTCAGTGTCCTTGACGAGCTCGGGAAGAGGTTTGAGGTGTTCGTCTTTGACGCAGAAGCCCTGAGAAGCAGACGAGGTTGACATCAGGATCCGCTGAACGAACGAGATGAGGGAAAGATGACGCTTACCTGCTCGGTGACGATGAGAGGAATGTCGTTAGGTAACATGTACTTGTCGTTGATATAAGTCAAGAGCTTTCCGAAACCCCATGGGACTATCGACGAGGTCGTTCATCAGTTCCTTTGCAGGGGTTTGACTTGGCTCCTAAAACCGCTAACTTACCATCGTTCAACCAGCCCAAGTGGCTCTCGTGTCCGATATGAACCCCATCCTTGTCCCTCAAGGCAAGAGTGTTTCCTCCAAAGTGATCCTCCGGGTCAGACTCTCCATTGGTGTACAAGGTCGAGTACGAGTTCAGTCCGAAGCTAATCAAATCGACTGTGGTCAGCTTGAGGCTTCTCAGACTAGTCGTCGAAGCGAAAACCCGGAACTCACAATTCAGAGCTACCCTTGATGAGCTTCCACTCGTCGTCCGAGAACTTTGGTGCGAGATGTTCGATCGACTTGGGGTAATGTCCGAGGTCTGCGAGGCGTGGTGTGGGTGGTCAGCAAGGTCGCGATCGGCTAATTGGTATGGAAACCTCGAGGTGAAACTTACAGATAGGATCGGCGTACTGTCAAATCGCGAATCATCCGAAATCGTCAGTCAGCCAACTTGAAACATGTCGGCTCGAGGTGATCGTGACTCACCCATCCAAGAGATTGATCCAATCGTCGCTGAGCGGCTTGAGCAGCAGCAGGCGACTCATCGATCGGTTCACACCAATCACAGTTCTACGAAACCGCGTAAAGCGTGTTGGGTAAGCTCATGCCTGATGAAAGTCTTCCACCTCGGATGACGACGATGACTCACCAAGGTGATCCCGATCGTTCCTTTCTGAGTGGGTTTGAACTCTCGACGGTAGATATCAACGGTCTGAGCGTGAGCGAGGATCAAATGATGCGCGATCCTGTAAAGCGGGGGTTGAGGCAAAGAATCGACCGACGAATCAGCCGTCGTCGTGGTTTTTTGGGGAGACGTCTCGGCCTTTGATCGACAACTTACGGGTAGAAATCCTTATCGTGATCGTAATCAGGTTTCAACCCCTGACTCGAGAACATGACCACGCAAATCGGTTCGTTCAACGTGATCCAGTTCTTGACCCTATCCCCGAATTCCCTGAAACAGACCCGAACGTAGTTTTGGAAATCGGCGAGAATGTTGCGGGACGTCCATCCTCGGTAACGACGTTCAAGCTCGGCAGGGTGGTCCCAGTGGAAGAGGGTGATGAAGGGGGTGATGCCGTGGGCCAAGAGAGTGTCGATGAGTTTGTTGTAGTAGGCGATTCCGAGAGGGTTGACAGGGTCGTCTTTTCCACCGAGAGGAATCAATCTGCTCCATGCGATACTGAATCGATACGTGTTGGCTCCCAAGCTCTTGAGGAGAGGTACGTCCACGTCGGTCATGTGGTAAGCATTGCAAGCGTCGTCTCCGTTGTCAAAGTTGGCGATCTGGCCGGGAACTCGACACATGTCGTCCCAGACCGAGGGGCCTCGACCGTCCGTGTCATGAGCTCCTTCGACTTGGTAGGAGGCTGAGACGGAAGACGGTCAGTCAGTATGGCAATACGATGTTGCCAAGTTGGGTAGGAATGCTGAGCTCACCCGTAGCGTAACCATGCATGAAAGTCTTGGGTAGCAAGCCAGCAGGAGGCTGCCATTCAGTAGATTGAGCTTGAACCATGGTGTCAAAGGGAGAGAGAGTGATTCAGAGGTAGTCGTTTGGAGGATAGCAAGAGACGGTATCACCAGCTTTGTATTGTGAGCAACAGAGTTGGTGTCGATCGGTTGAGGGGTCCATGTCTTGTGGTATCTTGGTCTTTTATACCTTTTCGTGAGCTCGCTCGTTCCTTCTCCTTGGCTCAACACCGAAACCGACCTCCTCGCTCTAGCTCTGGCTGATCGACCTTGGTGGAGGTCTATTCCCCGTGGTTATACCGACCGCTCTAAGCGAGAGAGAGACGCGCGGCATGAGAGCGAGGGGAACAGCAGTGGCGTTCCCGCCGGATGCAATTTACCCAGCCGGCCCCTTCCATTTCGCCGAAAAATCACGCGAGGCCTTACGTAGTTTCTAGCGCCGGCTCTTACAGCGACGCGTATATACCAAGGCGATAAACATCAAGGAAATCAGGTACAGCCAGCAAGCGTCGTCCATCGTCCAGAGCGCTCTGGCCAGAGCGGATGCAGGTGAAAATAGGGGGTGGTGTGAATTCAGCACCAGCTCCATGGTCACGCGGCAACTCTAGTCATCGATCATCGTTCAGTCTTGACTTGACGATGATCGTTAGCTCACTTCTGACATATATGCTCCTCTCGCCCTCAAAAGCTTCAGATATTCCAACAACATCACGCCATCGAGCGTGTTGACCTAAGTGACTGAGGTAGATCTTGGCAGCCCGGTCGCCATGTCCTCGTCAATTCGCATATTCACGTCAGCGTGCGGCCCTGGCAATCGCTCATACAACCCTGGAAAACCCGCTCGAAATTTCCCTCAGGAACTCCGGGCGGCTTAGGATGCTCACGACGTAACGCCCTCGAGCCTCGAAACGAGATCTAATTACAAAAGCAGTCAACATAAAAAGCCATGCACCCGATCGGCCTGCTCTCCGAACCGTTGAACCGTCTACGATTCATGCCTACCAGGCTCTTACTTCCTTGCCATCCATCATGCTGGGTTCGTTGATGGAATCGGTGTGGGAAGACCCGCTAGAATGCCCGTCAAGGCCCTGCGAGTATGTGTATCAAGGGACCTGCTCATGCGTTCCCTTTCGCATGCCCGCCAAGGAACATTTGGATCACCTTCGCGCCCTGATAGCATGAGCGTTACGGTGAGGATACAGGAAGCTGAGCATGAGAGCGCGATTAAAGTTCTCACCTGGTCGCATCCTTGACCGCAGTCATCTGCGCTTCCATCCGCAGTTGGAAATCGAGGAAAGCGCGATCCATACGCTCCTCTTCAACTAAAGCCCTGCCTTCGCGATCGAGGTCCCGCTGGATCAATTCCGCAACTTGGGTGTCTAAATACTCTACTCTGTTGCAGAGTGCCGCCCACCCCTGCCGCGATTCCTGCGTGCCGTCCTCAGCCAACTGAACCCCGAGCTGGTCCAACCGTTGGTCGCAATCCTGGTCGCCCCTCGGGATCTGCTGGATCTGGGGGACCTGAGGAATCTCCCCTGCCAGATGAGACGGCCATGTGGCCGCTTGCTGAAACTCATGTTCCGGACCACACGACGCAAAGGCTGGAGAAGTCGTTTCCTGGTATGAGAGCCCTTGCGCGGCCAACGGGTTGAATTGGCCGATCGCGCCTTGCGGCTGCTCATAGCCAAGCAGGGATTCGATGTGAGCCTCCGAACGGGTCGGAGTGTCTTTGGGAGAAAGTCGAGGCGTCTCGTCAGGAGGAGGCGCAAACACAGACGTCTCGTAGGGAAGCGTCCCGACCGTCCCATTGGAAATCAAGCCAGGAGATGGTTTTGGCCCTGCACTGGTCACGGTCGCTTGGGAATCCTCCTGCTCGGCTACCTCCTGCCCAGCTTCCTTCTGCTCGGCCGCTTTCTGCTCGACTACCTTCTGCTCGGCTTGCTCCTGTCGAATTCGGATGGCATATCGCACCGCTTCCTTGGCCGCTTCCGGTACGTCCGGAGCAGTGAGAAAGTCTGTTCCGTCAAGGGGGATGCCGAAGTACCGAGCAGGGATCTCCACGGGTTCCTTTCTTTGTTTGGGACGAGGCTTCAGACTCGGTTGGGAGGTGGAAGGTCCGGCCGAAGGCTGTTTAGACATTTTCTATCTCGGTCTGTATGGTACTATGGAAATGGGAGGCCTAGATATTCACGATGTGTCCGGCGAGACAGAGACTCGTCCAAGTTGAAGCCAGTGATGTTGATTGTGTACTACGACTGATTGTTTAAAGCTCGGATTGACAGATGTACGATGTACGATGAATGATGCAGCTGATGGCCGAGAAGCGCGATTGGCGAGTGGTCATAGGGCCGTGAGTCAATAACTCATACTCGAAGTTGTGTACTCGTGTCCATGATGTCGCAAAACAAAAGATTTCGTAGGTTCCGTGTCACATGACTCGAAGTCTAGAGTACTAGCACGCATGTGGGTGTGTCGCAGTCACCTGATAGGTAGCACGGTGCACGAGTAGTCTCTGGTGACATTTCGACCGAGATTCATTACTCTCCCTAATCAGGCGAGGGTCGCCTGCTGTGACTACTTGAAGATATCGACGTAGTCGAGATAGGCCACGAAGGCTTGAAGCAGCCGATCTGACTTAGGATTCAAGTCTGCCAAAGTAATAAAACTTGTCAAGCAGACGGAGTAGCTTATAAGCAGACCTGACAGGAGCAGTCCGGTGGTCGATTGGCATCTGCCCGGCCTGACCCGAAGTTTCGATCGTATTGATCCGGTAACAGTCCTGGATCGGTACGGGGTCGCCGGAATTGGGCTCAAAGCGAAATAGGTAATGGAATGGCAAGTTGTATATCCGATACACAGCGTTCGCACGAAGTATGTCTAGCATGTAACTATTGGTTTGCGACAAGGCGACGAGCGAGGAGATGTCAGCTTGATTGAGGAGATATCCATCGATCCGAGGCCTCGAGGCAAATCTCGATCGACGTGACAAGATTTTGCCCCGACCAAGATTTTGTCAGGCCAGCTTAATAAGGAAATCCAGAAGAGCGTCGCGCCCAAGTTCGACGCAGTCGCGGCATCCGTGGGGGCGGCGGTCGTCGCTTTGGATCCGAAAAGAACCAGGATATCCCTGGTTTTTTTCGGGATCAATGGTGCAAGATGAAGATGTGCAGAACGATTCCCGCATCCCCCACGCCTCGATGTCTGACCTCCTCATCCACTCTCATCATCCGGATCCCCCCTCACACCTCCCCGTCTCACACCTTCGAACCCCTTCATCCCTAACCGATAATCCCGCCTCGGCCCACCCTGATGACCCCCCTTCATTCCTCCCAGAACGATCACCGGACACTCATTCCCGTGCATATCCACTACTTTCACTCTAGGTCCGTTCCTTCGCGCCCCGGCCATCCTGCTCGAGAATTTCCGGAGGAGGCCGTTTACCCCTGCGTTGAGAGCGGCGGGACCTAGGTCGGGTCGTAGCCAGGTGAAGTCTTCGAATTTGATCACTTCGAGGTCTGGGAGGATGGTCGCTGTCATCGGGTGGTGATTGGGGAAAGATGATGATGACGATGGCGAGATCGACAAGCTCTCAATCCGTGAATTGAACGAGGAACCGGGTGATGTTGATGATGATGATGACCATGGCAAGACGGGTGCCGGGGAGCTGAGTCTACGGTTAGCCTGGTCGTACGCCGCCATAGGAGCATCCACAACGACTGCCCGAAAGATGGCTTGGAACAACCGATCGACGAGTCCCTCGGGAGTGATCTCGCTTCGATTAGCATTCGTCGACCATCGTGCCACCGTCAACTGTTTCAACGGATGAGGACCTGACAAGTTGCCCCAGTCTGCCGAACCAAACGTCTCGGGTGGAGGTGGGCACGTGTGATCGAGGTAGGCGATTTGTTGCAAGTTGGGACAGATGGAGAGGATGTCCGAGTGGGCGGGGATTCGGATGGGTGGCCAATCGATCGTACTGTGGATGGTGAGGGAGGATATCTTGTGTCCGTGTGCAATCATGAACGGATGCGTGAGATCGTTGATCAACAGGTGATACGTGTTTGTCTGCAGTTCGACCAGAGCGGGTAACTCCGAGTCTTTGAGTGTTGCCAGCAGTAGTCCGTTCCTCAAAGCCGAAAGATGTAGCTTGCTCAGCTTGGGCAAAACCAACACCGGCTGAGCCTTGTTCATCATCCCCGGATCCAACCCCTCATCCTGAGCCCCCAACCCGCAGACTTTGAGCGATCTCAACTCCCTCATCCCTGATAACAGCTGGACGAGCGGATCGATCCCTCGCGCATTGATCCGATGCGTCACTTCGAGGTTCTGCAACACCCTCATCTCGGCCCTACAAGGGCTCTCCTCGAGCGCTTCCAGTACACTCCGAGGCAACGTCCCGCATCCCTCGGGCAAGTACAGTTCCTTGAGGTTCGGAAGCGAGGGGAATAACATGGTCAAGCACGAGTAAAAGATCAGTCGGGCTTGAGATCGATCCATTTGAGCGGTACCAAAGACGATCTTGCGGAGGTCTAGGATGGTGATGTATCGTCCGGGAGTAGAGTAAGGCGTGTTCTTCAACGAGTCCCATCGGGATTCACCGAGACGGACTGATTCGGTGAGTTGGCGTAGCGAGTCGACGTGGGGAATGTAGGGACAGAGGTAGAGAGCTCGTTCGGCCATGACCTGGAGGATATCATGGAGGGTCTTGTTAGCTGATTGACCTGGCTCGGCAGTACAACGATACTGACCTTGGTTGTCTTGCTCAACGAGAGGAGACCTAGTAGAAACGCCTGATTGGAAGCCGCATCGGATGACGGTTGGGAAGACTCTCGGCAGACTCGAGGTCTTTGCGCCGAAGCGTCCGGCGCTGACCTAGTTGCCCTCGAGCCCTCGCTGCTTCCCTGCGCAACATGTTCGAGGATATTCTCAAAGACTCGTTCGGGCAAGGCTAAATCTTGCTCCACTGCTGGCGTCTGCAAGCCCCCCTTGGATCCTCTTCGATAAGGCTGCCTGATGGTCGATCCAGGAGATCCCAAGACCGACGCATCGGGACTGGTGGAGAGTACCGAGATGGGCGTGGAGGATTTACGTGTAGGTGCCGATAAGACCATATCGATGCGGGGTCTTGACCATGATATGGCTTGAGAGTGGTCTCTTGGTCAAACAAGAGGTTGTCCAAGCTGAATGGCATCGAGTGCGTTGTAAGGTCAGACGAGTCGATCAACTCCGTTGAGCCCGATAAAGGCCGTGCGACTAAGTAGGCGGGAACGGGTGAAAGCGGATGCTTTTTACGAACTCGGCCCGGCTTTTGTGCTCTCGCGGGCGCTTGATGGTCGATGGGATCGTTCAAACGCATCTAGTTGACCTTCACCATGAATGAAGGGTACGAGCTAAGCGTAGTGGCACATATAGATGGCAGTCGTGAATATATAAATGATAATAAGCTACAAACAGTCATGAACCCGAGGAAAAAAGCGTAATTGTACAAGTCTAAAGGCAGAGTCCGTGTTTTTACACCAAAGATCGCTGAGCTTCGCCAAGATCACGACACCATGTGCGTCGACTCGTCCAGGCCTGTCCAGGCCAATGCCGGCGCGCCGACCGTCATGCCTTTTCTATCGCAACTCGTCGTTGAACCAACCCCTCACCACCTCGTCATGTCTGCACCGGGGTAGCCTTCTGGAGAGCCCGCTTGAACCCTCTTTTCTCGAAACACCCAAAGACGAGATCGTAGTCCTCGAACTCATACCCAATCCTATCCTTCCTCACATACGCATCCCCCAAAAGATTCTTGGAGAACGCCGTCCAAGCTCGTCGTGTCGCCTCGGTCTCGTGAGCGGGTTCGAGGACGCCGGAATCCGCCAGGATCCCCGAGTCTGCCAAGGATGACGATTCGCTCGGGTTCGAGTAGGTCCCGTTTCCACTCGCGTTGCCAGTCCCGCCGTTTCCATTCTGGTTGTTGGCGTTGAACAGGGCGTTCTCGGACTCGGACGAGAGGAACAAGGTGATGCTCAATCGACCGGGTTCGAAAATGTCCACCACGCGTCGGATCAACGTCTTGAGGTCGGGTCGGTGGGATCGTTTGCCGGAAGGCAGCAGCCCCTCGTTCTTGAGCGGCAGGGGAACGTTGCATTCGAAACTGGCGAAACTGTATCCTTCCTCGGGGGTCACGTGGATCGTCCAGTAACCTCCACCCTCTCGATCCTGGTCCTCCCCCGCAGCTGCCGCCACCACCTCGGTCGACGAACTCGGGTACCCACTCCCACTCCCAATGATCCCGTTGGCGCTATACCCACAAGGCTCAAATCCAAAGGAATCGATAATGCTCTCGTCCTTGTCGAACAACTTGTCGATCCCCAAATGTTGAGTGACCAATGAACCGAGGTAATGACCCGATCGAGGTTCTTCGGTGGCACCCGCTGTCGGGGTCGAGGATGAGGCCGAGGCTTGGTTCATGTCCAGCTCGGGAGGGTGGAAGAATGGCGCTCTAGCATCGGCCGACAGATGAGTCATGAGCATCTCGAGCGTCTGATCTTGATGTTCGTGCGAGGGTCTTTGGATGCTGATGTCCACCCCGTGGCCAGCGTACGATCCGTTCTGCCGCGAGTCGTGCGGGTGGTGATGGTGATGGTGATGATGATCGTGATCATGGTGGTGATGGTGATCACGGTGGTCCGACTTAGCGGCGGAGATGGACTTGGAACCCCCACCGACAGTCGTTCCACGTTTAACATCGTTGAGCTCCTCCTCGGTGGGCGATGGCGGGTTGATGAGGTACAACAACCAATGATCGCCATTCATCGGTCCTACAGTATAAGCATTCCCTTGGTAGTCTATGACAGGCCGCAGCCAAACCAACCTCGCATCAGTACTCGAACCGTCCAGCCTCTCTACAAACACCGCTGCATCCGACTCACTAAACACCCCATCCAAGAAATCAACCTCCTCCTTCCACCCTCTATGAGGTCCCACCTGCCTCTCCGGGAAGAAGAACGACTTTCTCGAATAAAAGCATCGATGGACGTGATCGAATCCACAGTATTCACGAGCGATCTCGATGATCCTGGTAAGACCGAGGAGGTTGATGGTGGTCCCGCATGTTTTGAGGATGATGAGGTGGTCGGCGATGAAGAGGGATGATTCGCTGGTGGGGGGGAAAAGCAATGTCGTGGTCTGAGTGTGTGGAATGGCAGGAGATGGGGAGAAAAGGAGGACGAAATGATGAGGCACTCACCTGAGGAGATAAGCGTCTACTTCTTCACCCTCGATGACGCTCAACACTTGACACTTGACGACCTTTAGCATATCCTCCCAAACCTCCCTCTTGACGCTCCTCAACCCCTTCCATTCCCTCTCCACCTCCTCTTCCTGCCCAATTACCTTGACCTTTCGCTTAGCACGGTACTCCAAACCATGGCCCAATGTCCTGGTTACTTTAGGCAACTGTTGAGGAGAAGGAGCGAACCAGATTTCCAAGAGTTTTTCAGGACCTTCAAAAGGGCCTGGAGAGGTATCGAAGAGGACGGAAGAGGTCGTTCCGGGTGCAGTGAGAGGGGGTTGATGTTGTTCCTCGAAGGCGTTGGAATTCAGACTTGTCATTGTAAATGCGTGTGAGTAGAGGGAATGTTCGATCGGAGGTAGTGAGAGGTATGAGATGCTGATGAGGGGGTTTAAGATGCTGTTGTAGTTGGGCAGTTGAGTCGTGTGAGGCGGGGCGGCTGGTTTCGTGATTTCCTCTTCGTTTTTTGTTTTAGGGCATCAGCTTGCAAATCGATCCAGCTCCGTGTTTATACTCCAAGAGATCTCTTTCAGACGCAGGTCATGCTTGTGGTGTCTAACAACGTATGATGATGACCTGAATTGACCTGGACCACCTCGAAATCTCGTCCAACCCTTCTTTTTCCCATGATTTCCGCCGATAAAAACCGGAATCACTCTTGAAATTAGGTAGGCGACGCGCGTAGAAGAGGAAGCTGGAGACCCGGACATTGATGCAATTCGCACAGCTCGATTGATGACGGCATCTTACGTACTATCGACCCGCGGACATCATCCAACGAACCTACCTACCCTTGACCGAGGAGGCTCGTTCGCATTACATTTGGTCTGAATTGAACATCGACCATCTCGTTCGACCTGACCCAGAACCACACGCACCCTCTCATTTTAAACTTCTTGCAACCTACTCTACAGCTCCTCATTACTGAGCTCGGAAAGGACGGCTCGGTCGCGAGAGATGCCGCCCATCACTCATCGACCACCACCACCACAACCCTCCCTCGGGGGTCATCTCCCTTCATTACCCACAACATCGGCTTCAACGTCGACATCGAGCTCGACCCCACCAGTAGCGTCCAGCTCAACCCCCCGCTCGTCTAACTTCCTCAACCCCTCTCATCCAGCGACCAACCTTCATTCAGACATGTCATCCCTGCTAGACCCCTTCACCCCTACCGAGGTCGTCCAAGCCGTCACCCTCCTCCTCGACGAGACAGAACACGCATTGACCACCGTCCGAACTAAACGAGAGACTGATCTTGGACGACTGTACTTGATGCTCCGGACGTTGATACGGGGTCAGGGTTTTGCACCGATGGATGATCTGGGCGAAGGCGAAGAAGGGGACGAGGAGGAAGGGAAGGATGGGTTGGGAAGCAAGATAGGGGAGGAAGAGAGAGAAGCGTTTGAGAGGTTTATGTCCGATTATCAGGTGGTCGATGAGTGAGTCCGGATGTTCTTTCTCCTAAGCTCTCCGGCTCTCGGCCTCTCCGCCTTGGCTTTGCATGATCAATCTATCCGCCATCGAGGGCCATAACGAAAACTAACTCGAACTCAAACCCAACCTTTCATCCACCTCCCCCTCCCCTCTCCCCCACATATAATCGACCAATAACACACAATGTTCAACCGCGTGCAACACAAAAACACGTTTATAGTACCCCAACAACCCATATCCGGCTCCCCGATTTCAGTCATCATGATCTCAAGTCCGTCTACCCTGTTCCTGTGATACCTATCGACAACGAGAAGAAGGAGGAGGACGAAGTGGTTGACGCACCGGTTGATGAGCCTGCCGATGAAGCTGGGGTCGCTGCCGAAGGGGTGGTGACTGAGGAGGTGCAAGCGGAGGTGCAACCCGTTGAATCAAGCAATGAAGTAGAAGCAGAACGGGAGGATAAGGTTATGGGGGAGGAAGAGGCGGAGGAGGTCGGTCTTGGTCCTGGTTCGGCTGGTCCGGTAGTCGAGGAGCAGGAAGAGGAAGCCACTGCAAAGGTGGCTGAGCAAGAAGTCGAAGGGGCAGATGGCAAGGTCTCGACTACTGCGATGGAGGACGGCGAGGAAAAGGACGAGCCTGAGAAGGAAGCGGACAAGGTCGATTCGATGCATTTGGACGGGGATGTGGACGTGGATATGGAGATAGAGCCTGCGACTACCGACGACAAGGAGGTCAAGACGACCCCAGCCGAGGAAGCTCGAGTTGAAGAAGACGAGGTCGTACCTCCTACTCCTTCACCTGTCCCATCAGGCCCAGAGGAGGAATCGACCCCCGCTCCCGTCGTCCCCGAACCAACACCTATCCCCTCCGAACCCAAAACAGTCCAGCGAGAGCAAGCTCGACTAACTTCGCCGCCGATCGTCCGACCGCTCGTTTACGTCGATGTACCGGATTTCAACGTCCCCGTTGTTTACGGAAAGCAAGAGGTTTATGTGCCTCGTGCGTTGACGAGGATTATGAAGCGGGAGATGGTGGATGAGGATACAGATATGGAGGGATCTATGGACAGGGCTGTAGTAGGAACCTCGTCGACCTCGTCGAGTGGACCCTCGCGCAACCCACCCCCTTGGATCGGAGGGGATCGGAATTTGAGCCTCTTTGAACCGAGTCATCATCCGTTGTTCTTCCCGCCTGCTGCGACGGGGTTCAACGTGCCCGACCCGGAGAAAGAGGTCTCCCCTTTCGGGGTCCCGTTGTCGGATGCCTTGCCCAAATTCCCTTCCAAGGATCAGGCAGAGGGGGAGAGGAAGGAAAAGTTCGAAGGTTTGATCCCCCTCGAGAGCGCGTATGCGGGAGGGCTGCATCCTTTACCAAGTGGACTGGTCAACAGCCTAGGAAAGAGGGGGCATCGACATCATCATCACCATCATCGGAGAGATCGGAGACGATCGAGTGTTGGAGAGGGTCAGTCGGGAGTACCAGGCTCGTCGAGTATGGCTACCGGGACGCAGTCTACTGCAAACGCTCAGACGGCCAAGGTCGCTTCAAGCGTCATGATCCCCGGGACGTCGGCTTATGCGCTTCCCCCGGCTTATGCAACCAATCGACGTGGTGGGACCATGACGTTTGATCAGATTCAAGCTCAGAATGAGGAGCTGTCCCACCAACGCGCTTCGCACAAGGATCGCGAAGAGGTAGATCTTGTTGAGCTTGGGGTTGGATTCACCGTCAATCCCGTAGCGAGGATGATCAAGCGGAATAACAAGTGCATGATGTCCCGGGATTGGAAGACCGTCTGGAGGGAGATTCAGTTCACTCGGGCGCTGGAGCGTGTCGAGCAGCTCAAGGATGAAGGAGCTTGGAGTTTCCGACAGATGAAGAAATTTCGAGGTCCGCCATTGACCGGAGGCAAGAGTCATTGGGATTGGATGTTGGACGAGATGAGGTGGATGCAGGCGGATTTCAAGGAAGAACGTCGGTGGAAGATCGTCCTAGCCAGCGAAATGGCTAGTGAAGTCAGACGGTGGCACAAGGCGGATGGACCGGGCAAGGCCAAGCTGATGGTCGGAGGTGTAGGGTGGGGGGTGAGACGTAGAGAAGCGCGGGACGACATGGAGGTCGACAAAGACGGTCGTCAGAGGCTTGCTCTTGCCAATGAGACGGATGGAGCAGAGGACGTGCTGGAAGGTTTGAGAGAACGGGATGAGGACGTCGAGGCTGCCAAGGAGAAGATCGAGCTCCAGGGGCATGGAGAACAACCGATCGACAAGGCGAGCAAGGACGATACTGACGGGGCCACCGATGACGCCGAGGGTGAAGAGGATGGTGATGGCGAACCTGATGAGGATGCCGAAGGGGAAAAGGACGATGAAGACGAGGATGCCGCTGGAGAGGTAGATGACGAGGAGGTGTATGCAGAGGGACAGGATGTCGAGATGAGTACGTGTAGCACCTGCGGTCGAGCCTCACGCTGGACAATATCTGACATTGCCATCATTTCTCAGCCGAGATAGACGTCAAACATAACACAGGAGAGCCTGACGTTCAAGCCTCGAGCATCCTCGCTGCAGGTGCGACAGGCCAAAACGATACGCTGGCTATGGAACCTGATAATCTACCAATCGTCGATGAGCACGAAGCGTTCATTGCAGCGGCTCCTGCAGTACGGAAACCCTTGCTCGATATCGACGCGTCTGCTGTCGTGGTCGACATCAAGTCGGTTTTGGAACAGCAGGCGGCCGCTAGAAACGTCGCCGTCCCAGACGACGTCGTTTTGGCAGATCTCTTCCCTGATCTAAGCGTCTACAGTGGTCCCGTACTGAATGAGAACAAGGTCGAGAAACGGTCAGATGAGAGCGCAGGTCGTTTGACCCATACGACGAGACTGATGGACATCAGACCGGTCATCGTGAGCTCTATCAACCCTTCCATGACCAGGCGGCCAGATGGCAAATGGGAACAGGTCGATCAAGGCTTCCTACACGAACCCGAAGATGATCTGGAGGAGTTCAGATTCGATCCTGCAGCGTATCCTGCTCGTAAGTTTTGCCCGAGAGGCGATTTCCGTGGTATTGTGTTGATTCGCGTCCTTCTGACACATCCCTTCCATAGCCATCTTTGAAGGCAAAAAGGCTAGACCTATCGTTGACATTTCGCAGAACCGCGCGCCCGAACAACCTCGCAATGCTGGAATTCGAGCTGCCACGGTGCTGTGGGACGAGCTGGATGACGACATGCTGCTTCGATTGATCCGAGATTATGCCTGGAACTGGCGGCTAATTGCAGACCTTTTCAACTCGGCTCGAAGCACGATCTCGATCGACAAGCGAAGTGCTTGGGACTGTTACCACCGATGGGACCAGAAATGGGGGCCGACATCCAAGGCTACTGCAGCCGCAAACGCTCAAACCCAAGCGGAACCTTTGCTCACACCCGCTCAACAGGAATTCCAACAGGCTCGCGCTCAGGCTCAAGCTATTGCAATGGCAAACCATACTCAAACAGGTGGGACCGGTCCCCCTCCCGTTCCTGCTCTACCTGCCAATGCAGTTCCCAACACCACTCCGGTGCCAGCGTCGGCAGTGCCCACATCCGCGGTTGCTACTTCGGTTACCGGGGCGGCCGATGAGAGCGTTGATATGAATGGCGTAACATCGCCTGGCGCTGCCCGCAGGGAAGCCAAGTTACAGCGAGAAGCTCGTTACCAGGGGTCGAAGCGCAAGGTGAGAAACAATACCATGCGTGATGCTATTAGGAGGTCTCAGAAGCGCAGGGACATCAACCGCAAGAATAATCGTGAGTCTAGCTCGACTAACATCATCACCACCGAGTTGCTTACTAGATCCCCTGTCAAACACAGAGCGGGAGGTCATCGATGGGCAGCAAGTTGTAAATGTCCATGAAAGCCATAGTGGCTTCTTGCCGCAACGTGGAGTCGCGGTCCCGACTCCGCAAGAATTGAGCAACATGCAATTCGAGCGGATGGTAGCGGAACAGGAAAGGCTGCGCAACATGCGCATGGCCGAACTGCGAAATCAGCAGTTGGCTCAACAGCAGAGACTGCATCAAGTCCAGATGCAGCAGCAGCAACAGCAACAGGCTCAGCAACAAGCTCAAGCTCAGGCTCAGGCCCAGCAGCAACAGCAGCAGCAGCAACAACAACAGCAGCAGCAAGGTCAGGTACAGCAGCAGCAGCAGCAGCAACAAGTACAGCAGCAGCAGTTACAGCAACAAATCGTTCGACCTTCTCAAACCCCTCAACCTCAAGCCAATGGCCCTGGTGGTCCGGCCCCTCGTTTGACCGCGCCCGCTCCAGTCGGAGCTGCTGGTCGACAACCTCCCACGCCTGCCGCAGCGCAGCAAATTGCCATGCAACAGACCGAGACGGTCACTCGAGCTTTACAAGTGGCTGTGCAGCAGCAAATGCAGAATCAGCGTCCGACCGGTCAAGCAAGCCCGGCTGGTTCGGGCCCGAACCCTGGACAGCCGCCAAACTCAGCTGGTCCGGCTGGTCAAAATCAACAGGCGAGAGCTCAGATGGCTGGAAACAATATGATGACGCTTCCGAACGGTCAGAGGGTTGCTGTACCTGCCCAAGGTTCGCCAAGTATGCGACAGCTGCAGCAGCATATGGCTCAGCAGAGGAACGGCGGAGTCCTTCCTGGCTCTCCTGCCAATACCCACCCGGTTCAAGGACAGCCCGGGGTTCCTCCAGGTGGACAGCCGATGCCGGCCCAGGGTGTATCACGTCCCGGTTCTCGAGCCGGTCAGCCAACAGGGAGGCCTCCAGGACCCGGTAACGCAAGCATGAGACCCGGTCCCAATGGTCCAGGGAACGCGAATGTGGCAGCTCAAGCGCGGACGCAAGGGAATCAAGCTTTCATTGCGACCCTACTACAGAAAGGCGGATTCCAGAACATCAACAATATCCCTATCCCGCCTAAGCCGGATGGGACCAAATGGACGACGGCTGAGATTACGAATCAACAGATAGAGGTCTTGCACGTAAGTGTAGGGCTGCCACAACTCCAGCGAAACGATTGGCTAAAGACTCATGTGTGTTTTCTACAGAGATTGTCCAAAGAACACGGCATCCCTATCCACCAGAATCCTAGGTCAGGTACGCCGACTTCGAACAACGGCAGTGCCGCTAGCAACAACACGCCCACAGGCAATAC
>Ga0308160_10003809_pt1 | contig 16587 bp, 23 predicted proteins | sample PhyFR1_FD_201036 | JGI IMG/M metagenome (GOLD analysis project Ga0308160, IMG submission 201036) | Phyllosphere microbial communities from UC Gill Tract Community Farm, Albany, California, United States - DLSLF.R1 | ecosystem: Host-associated > Plants > Phyllosphere > Unclassified | place: USA...
TATCCTAGCCGCTGTCGTTCTGACCAGTTTTGCTGATCTCACAATCTCGCTTGACAGACTTTCCCATCATGCCCTCTCAACGAACGACTTTACCCTCTTTCAGCTCTCTCTTCCTCCTCACCCTTCAGCTCGTTTCTCTGACATCAGCCGCCGTCTTCAATTGTCAAGGAGGATCAGTTTATGTAGTCGCTCACCCGGACGACGATCTACTCTTTCAATCTCCCGACTTGCAAACCGATGTTAGTGGGAACAATTGTATTACGGCAGTGTTCTTGACTTCGGGAGATTCGGGAACGACAACAGGTTACGCTCAAAGTCGAGAGACGGGAAATGCAGCAGCTTACGCAGAAATGGCAGGAGTAGCAAACTCTTACACTTCGTGAGTCTCTCTGTTCCGCACTCTACAGTCGCAGAGAGTGTTCACGCTAGTTTGATGCAGTGTTACTGCAACTTTGGCTGGACAACCCGTTCTCGTTCAAACTCTCGTTGGAGCTCCTCAGATTCAACGAGTCATGTTCCGACTACCTGATGGAAACATGGATGGAACCGGTTACTCTGCAAACGGATACCAATCTTTACGACAACTGTAAGTCCGAGTCTCGCAAAATCTAGCAGAACTCGAGGGAAATTGATCGGTCTGTCGAAAACAGTTATTTTGGTTCAATCTCGTCTATTCGCAACACTCCAGGAACCGCTTCCTTCACTCTCGCGACTCTCAAACAAGCTATCACCGAAATCATCACCGCTCGATCACCGAATCAAGTTCGAACTCTCGACTACCTCTCGGAATTCGACTGTGGAGATCACGCAGATCATCTCACTACTGGTCGAATCACTGCGAGTCTCGTCGGAAACGCAGCTCCCGGTGCAGGATTTAGTGGATATATCGGTTACGGAGTAGCGAATTACCCTCCTACGATGTCGACAAGCGATCCCGCTTTCACCGCCAAAGGAAACGCGTTCTTCGCTTACACTCCTTACGACTCTGCCGAATGTCAATCCTACTCTGCCTGTGTCAACGCTGGTCGAGCTGAATCTTACTGGCTTACAAGGTGAGTCGAAATCTCTCCCTCCCTTTTTGCCGAAACTGACGAACTTTCCCCTCGACAGGCAATATCAAACTTCGACTTCTCTCGCTTTCGCCTCTTACGATGGTAGTGCTCAAACTCCTGTCGACTTGCCTGGAGGAGACAACGTTGCTCCCCTCGGAACCATCTACGCTTCTTCCTCCTATCCCGGTTACACTCCTTACGCTGCTGTCGATGGCAATATCGGTGGGTACCCTGGAAACTCGTCAGCAGAATGGGCAACGAATGGAGAGACGAACACTGCTTGGTGGGGAGTTGCTTGGGATCAACCCTACAATATCAGTTCTGTAAGTTCTCTCGGTTCTCTCGATGTCTCGGACTGTACTGAATCTTCACTTGCATCAGATCGTCCTTTACGACCGACCCAACACTTACGACCGAATGACTGGATCGACTCTCACTTTCTCAGACGGCTCGACCGTTTCCGTTGGAGCTCTCGCCAACGATGGATCCGCGACTCTTGTCACTCTCCCCGGAACAGTCGTTACGCAAATGATCGTTCTCGCCGTCACCTCTACCTCTTCCTCGACTTCGAACGTCGGACTCGCAGAGTTTCAAGCATTCGGAGAACTCTGCGTAGGCTGCTCTCTCGGGAACAACTTCGGCGACGATTCCGCTACGACTACCACGAGTGGAGGAGTTGTTAGTGGAACTGGAGCGAATGCCGATCTCGCCCTTCTCGCTACTGCTACCGCTTCATCCTACGGTTCGAGTCAACCTCCTCAACGTGCTATCGATGGAGTTATTTCGGGCTACCCTGCGAATTACTCGGCGGAGTGGGCGACTGCTGGAGAGACTACGGGAGCTTGGCTCAATCTCACTTGGGATGCTTACTACCTCGTTGATTCCGTTACCCTTTACGTGCGTTCTCCAGTTTTCGCTTGTCTCTGTCGAACATCTCGCTGATTCTCAACTCTGCGAATAGGATCGACCAAACACGAACGACTGGATCACTGGAGGTGTCATCAACTTTGACGATGGAACTACTCTTCCGATCTCGAGTCTCGACAACACCGGAGGAGCAACCGCTTTCAGCCTCCCTACTCCCGCAAACATGTCCTCGCTCCAATTCACTGTCACTTCCGCTAGTGGATCAAGTGGGAACGTTGGTCTCGCCGAGATCGTCGTCTCTTACTCGCAACCTCAAACTCCGATTCTCAAAGGAAACGAGACGAACTCTACCGTCGTCGCTACTCCGGCTCCTACCTTCGATTGGTCGACTGATCTCGCTCTCAACGCTACCGCCCGAGCATCAACTTCCTCGCCTAATCAAGGACCTGAGAAAGCGATCAATGCAGCTCCAGGAGGTTTCACTTATGCTGGAGGATCTTACCTCGACGAATGGGCTTCTGCTGGAGAACAAGCTGGAGCTTGGATCAAACTCAACTGGGATTATGGAATCACCGTTAACCAAGTCGTCCTCTACGATCGACCGAACGTCAACGATCAGATCACGGGAGGAACTCTTCGATTCGATAACGGATTGATCATTCAGACTGGAGCTCTCGCGAACGATGGAAGTGCGGTCAACATCTCGGTGCCAAGTATCAACACGACTTCAATCTTCTTCACGATCACTTCGGTATCGTCAACGACTACGAATGTCGGATTGTCTGAATTCGCTGTCTTCGGATCAATCAAGTGAGCTTCCCATTCTTTGCTCCCCTGTCCGAGTCTGTCCTAACGAGCTTCTTCTCCTCTTCAGCCCTCTCTCTAACTTTACGACCACGAATTCGACATCTTCCTCAAACTCGACGATCGCTGCTGGATCCTCGAACCTACCAGTTCCTACCGGACCTAATCTCGCTTTGAACGCGACGATCTACGCTTCCACCTCGAGCTACAACCAAGGAGCGGACAAGGCAATCGACGGTTCAGTCAACGGTTACAAGGATGATGGCAGTGGAGATTACTCGAAAGAATGGGCTTCGAATCACGAAGGAGCTGGTGCTGGACTCTACCTTACCTGGCCCACCTCGATCAACGTCTCGACCGTCGTACTCTACGATCGACCTAACGCTGGAGATCAAGTCACTGCTGGACGACTCACCTTCTCCGATGGTTCGACTTTTCAAGTTTCGACGCTCCCCAACAACGGTTCAGCTTTCGTCGTGCCTGTCGGGAATCGAGCTACTACCTCGCTCGCTTTCTCTGTCACGGGCGTGAGTGATTCGACTGCGAATGTTGGACTCGCCGAGATTCAGGTTTACGGTTCTCTCGCTTCGTGAGCCTTTCATTCTCATCTACTTCCTCTCGCGACACAAGCTGATCTCGATATTCTACGACAGAAACTCTTCCCTCGCTGGCAACTCATCGATGATCTCAAACTCGACGCTTATCGGAAACTCGACAATAATCTCCAACGGCACCCTCATCACCAACGGAACCTTGATTGGAAACGGCACCTTTATCGGAAACGGTACCTTACTCAACAACGGTACCCTCATCAACAATGGTACTCTCATCACGAATGGAACTCTGATCGGAAATGGAACTTTCATCGGAAACGGAACTCTTCTAAACAACGGCACTTTCATCGGGAATGGCACGATTGTCCCCAACAACGGTACCGTCGTCAGCAACTCTACTCTGCCTACGAACGGCACCTTCTTCTCGAATGGAACTTTCATCGGAAACAGTACTCTCCTACCGAACGGGACCGTGATCTCGAATTCGACCACTCTCTTGCCTAACGGAACTGTCATCTCGAATGGTACCGTCGTCTCGAACTCGACCTTACTGCCTAATGGTACTGTGATCTCGAACGGTACCGTAATCTCCGGGAATGGAACTCTCGCGCAAAACGGCACAAGTTTCGGAAACGGCACGATTTATCAGAACGGAACGATCATCTGGAACAACACTTCCCTGCCTACGAATACCACCTCGAAACTTCCGAATGCAACCTCTTCCCTCAATGTTTCCTCTGCTCTTCCCTCGATAACCTCGAATTCTTCCTCGACCGTCAACATTTCCTCCTTCTTCCCTTCTGCAACCGCGAGTGCAAACGCTTCATCAAGCGTCAATATCTCCTCCTCAGCAGTTCCAACGGGTAGTCGAAACTCTTCCTCTATTGCAACCGCAACCTCATCCCTCCTCAATTCGTCCAGCATCATTTCGGCTAGTTCGACCTCGTCTCGACTACCGAACAGCACCGTCAGCAGTACCCTCCCATCCACCGCATCTGCATCCATTTCGGCGAATGCGACTTCATCGGGACCCGTTTCGACTGGATCGGCTTCATCCTCCGCGAGACTCTCATCCTCAGCATCCCTCAACAGCTCCTCGACCATCGCTTCATCCACTCGATCATCATCAGCGGTATCTTCATCTATTGCTCCCTCCTCAGTCTCATCAAGCAGCATCCTGTCATCCTCGATTCCTGTTTCCTCTTCGATTCTCCCTTCATCAAGTTCGATCCGTTCTTCCACCGTTTCGAGCTCCACCGTAACTTCAGTACCTTCCTCCTCGACCCCAAGTCCGTCTAGTACGAAGATGGTGATCTCCTCAGTCTCGTCGAAACCTTCCTCTACCTCCAGCACTTCCTCAGCTCCTGCCGGTCTCCCTACTGCCGCTCTCACTGGTCCAAACGTCAATATCGCTCGACTAGGTCTCGCAACTGCCTCGGGAACGAACGGACGATCGCCAGCTTCCGGAGTCAACGATGGAAACGTCGGAGGACTCTCAGCTCTCGGATTCGGAACGGCTTCTCAAGAATGGGCCGTCTCTGGTACATCACCTCAATGGGTCCAAATCGATTGGAAACAACAATACTTCATGCGCAAGATTGTACTCTACGGAAGACCCAACACTTTCAACACGGTCACTTCGGGAGTTCTTTCATTCTCCGATGGAACAATCATCAAGGTTACGGGATCGATCTCGACTAGTGGATCGACAGTTTCCCTCGGAGCCGGAATATGGGCATCGAGTGTCAGATTTACTACTGCTGGAACTTCCCTCTCTTCAACCAGTGTCGGTTTGAGTGAGATTGCGATTTGTACGTTCTCTTTTCTTATCTTTCCTTTGCTAGCTCTTATCTGACTCTCGCTCTCTCCCTCTATCCATAGACAACGCTGCTCCTCCTACTGTTGGATTGGTCGGGGCATTAGGGAACGCAGTAGGAGGTACGCTCTCTGGAATTTTGAACACCCTCGGTTTCTAGGCTACCACCTGGGAACCCATCCCCCTCTTCCCTCACTCGTTCGATATCCTCACACTCCTTATGTGCTCCCTTTCCATAGCGTAACCCTTCGCTATCATCAAGACACACTCTCGCCTCTCCTCTAGTTCAAAATCCCTCCAATATCATCTTGTAGCATTTCATCCTCCGTCGTTTCATAGATACCCCCTTTACTCTAACATCATGTAGCATAGCCCTTCCTTCAGTCTTTCGTTCATTCATTCGAAATAACATACCCATCGAGATTCTGCATTCACTCCTTCTTTCGTCCCTGCTATTTCGCTACTGGGCGAGAACACCTTCACTTTGATCTTCCGTACTCCTTTAATGCAACAGCAGCTTGAGGACGAGCAGGAGAGGGAGAGGGAGCGATTCGAGAGGATGAAGTTGAGCGAAAATTCCAAGTCGCTATCGATCCCAGTCGAGTTGCTTCTTGGTCGAGTGATTTATGTACTAGCTCGTGTAGGTCTCAGTGATCCATCCGAATGAATGAGTCGTGGAGGAAGGAAGGAGGTTAGACTTTCCTCTTTCTGAAGGTTCGTGTCTCTTTGGTCTCTCACTACTCACAATACCGCGAATAGATAATGTCTCTCACCTTAGCTGCTTTCACCGCTACTCTCCCAAGGTCTCGCTCTGGAAGCTTGCGTTCGCCTCGACCCTTTCCCACTCCCACTTGGATCCCGAATTTGGAAGAATCGTGATCGACCTGCTGAGCAGCAGCTGCTGTTCACTGCATCCTTCATTGCTCAACAAGCCCTTACAGCTCCCACCGCCCTTCGCCTTCCAGCTGTACAGAGTGAAAGATTGACGGAGAATAGATAGAGGGAGATTCACTTCGCAAGTCTCGTTCAGCTCCTCTACGAGCCTTGAATCGGAGACGCACGTTCATTAGATAGTGAGTAGCTGACTCTCCCTAACCTCCCCTTTCTCGTCATGGAAGAGACTCCCCGTTTGCTGATAAACTCTATCGATTCTTAGGTCGTCTCGTTTCCTTCGCTCTTCCCGCTTTCCCTTTTCCCGCGATGCTCGACGCACGCTCCACACTCGTTTCGCCTCTCTCGCTCTTTCTCCTCACCCTTCAGCTCGTTTCTCTGACATCAGCCGCCGTCTTCAATTGTCAAGGAGGATCAGTTTACGTCGTCGCCCATCCCGACGATGATCTCCTCTTCCAAGCTCCCGACCTCCAAACCGACGTCAGCGGGAACAACTGTATTACAGTAGTATTCTTGACGGCGGGAGATTCGGGAACCAATTCGGGTTATGCGAAGAGTAGGGAAGCGGGAAGTGCGGCTGCTTATGCTCAAATGGCTGGAACTCCTAATGCTTACACTGCGTGAGCTTAATCCTACTTCTCTCTGCGTAAAAGCTCGACTGATGCACGAGGATTGTACAGCGTTACGGCGATTCTGGGAGGTCAACCTGTCGTCGTCGAAACTTTGGTAGCAGCTCCTCGGATTCAACGAGTCATGTTTCGATTGCCCGATGGAAACATGGATGGTACAGGCTTCCCCATCACTGGTTATCAATCGCTTCGAGCGCTGTGAGTTATCTCCCACGAAAGTTTTGCGAAATCAAGATACTGACTCTCCCTTCTGAAACAGCTACTTCGGATCAATCTCAAATATCAACAGTCAAGATCTCGGTTCCTCTTTCACCCTCTCGACTCTTCAACAAGCCCTCTCAGAAATTATGGCAGCTCGTTTACCCGTCAGAGTTCGAACGCTCGACTATCTCTCCGAATTCGATTGCGGCGATCACTCTGACCATCTCGCAACGGGAAAGATTACCGCTAGCATGGTCCGAAACGGAGCACCGGACGCTGCGTTCAGTGGTTATATCGGTTACGGCATCTCGAATTTCCCACCGACAATGTCGACGAGCGATGCTTCGTTCATTGCGAAGACCGACGCTTTCTTTGCGTACACTCCGTATGACTCGGCGGAATGTCAGTCATTCTCTTCGTGCCTTGCTGCTGGGAGAGGTGAATCTTATTGGCTTCGAAGGTACGTCTTGTCTCCTTGCTTGTCCAATCTTCATTCGAGCTGATACTTCCCCCGCTTTCGATCTCGTAGACAATACGTTACTTCTTCTGCACTCGCTTTCGCTTCTTACGGTGGAAGTGCTCAAGTACCAGTAACGCTTCCGAACGCAACAAATGTCGGTGAGTTTGCACTTTTCGCTTTGTCGATACAAGGCCTTCATGTGCTGAAACAATCATAACTTTGTCATAGCTCGTTTCGGTCGAGCTTACTCGTCTTCGGAGAGACAAGTGTCACCTGCTAGTGCAGCGATCGATGGAGTCATCGGAGGGTCAGCTCTGCTTCTTGATATTTTCGAGATTTACTCGACAATACTGACGACTCACTTCCGTCGCCATCCTTCCTCGAATAGATATCCCGGTAACTCGTCAGCTGAGTGGGAGTCGAGTGGAGAGCAAACGACGGCTTGGTGGGGAATCTCGTGGGATGAACCGTACAATATCACCTCCGTCAGTCTCGGAATCGATTCTCCTTCTTTCTCTTCACCAATCACGATACTGACAAGCTCTCACTCATGTAGATCGTGCTGTACGATCGACCGAATGTCGATGACTGGATTACAGGATGTACCCTCACTTTCACCGACGGATCGAGTGTCCCCGTTGGAGCACTCGCGAATGATGGCTCAGCGACCCTCGTCACTCTTCCCGGCTCAGTCGTCACCTCGATGATCGTCGTCGCCGTTACTTCAGTCGGTTTACCTTCTCCCAACATCGGTCTCTCGGAATTCAAAGCATTCGGCACGCTCTGTTCGGATTGTCCCATCGGCAACACCTTCGGAAACTCTTCGACTACTACGACTACGAGTGGAGGAACCGCAAGTGGTTACGACGCAAATGCGAATCTTGCGAGGTTGGGAGTAGCCAGGGCTTCGTCTTGGCCTGCAACTCAACCACCTCAACGTGCGATCGACGGAGTCATCTCGGGATATCCGAGGAACTCGTCAGCGGAATGGTCGACGGTTTCTCAAACGGTTGGAGCTTGGTTGAATGTTTCGTGGGATTCTTACTATCTCGTCGATCGAATCATTCTACATGTGCGCTTCAGCTCTCTCCTTGTCGAATTGCTGAGATATATTGATACTGATGAGGGGACATGATGAGATCTATAGGATCGACCAAACTCGAACGATTGGATCACGGGAGGAAAAGTAGTTTTCGACGATGGAACCGTTATTCCGATCACTTCGCTCAACAACGCTGGACTCGCTACTACCTTCGATCTCGCAGCACCCGTCAACATGTCGAGTCTCAAATTCACCGTCACTTCAGCAGGACCTTCGAGTGGAAACGTCGGATTAGCTGAACTCATTGTATCCTACTCTCAACCGCAAACACCGATTCTCAAAGCCAACTTCACGGATCCTCAACCTGTCGCTGGAGGTAGTCAATTGCCGTTCGATACTTCGACAGATCTCGCTCGCAATGCAACTGCGAAAGCATCGAGTTCTTTCACAGGTCAAGGTCCCGACAAGGCTATCGACGGATTCATCGGTGGATACACTCCGGAAGGTGGACTTGGATCCCAGGAATGGGCATCTTATCGAGAGAAAGATGGAGCTTGGATCAAACTTACTTGGCCTTATGGAATTACTGTCAATCAAGTCGTTCTCTACGTGAGTATCCTTTCCTTGCGCTTTTCGTGTATACGAGCTGACTTGCTCGATGACTCGAAACAGGATCGACCAAACTTGGCTGATCACATTACGGGAGGAACTCTGCGATTCGAAGATGGATCTCTGATCGACACTGGTCCTCTTGAGAACGATGGATCTCCTACAAATATCTCAGTTCCTGCGATCAGTACTACAACGATTTACTACGTCGTCGATTCGGTTTCGAGCACTTCTGCAAGCGTCGGACTGAGCGAATTCGTCGTTTATGGTTCGATCAAGCAAGTCAAATCTTTCTCTCCTTCGAGCTGTTATGAAATCGATCTGACGTCTCAACGCTCTCAGTCCTGTCGATAACTCGACTCTCGCTGGGAACTCGACTGCGAACTTCACGACAATCGACGCAGGTTCAGCATCTTTACCTGTTCCGAAAGGCATCAATTTCGCTCTCAGCTCTACGGCTTGGGGCTCTACCGCGAATCCGGGTCAAGGTGGTGCGAAGGCTATCGACGGATTCGTGAATGGTTACAAAGAGAGTGGAAATGGAGATTACACGAAGGAATGGGCGACGAATGAAGGAATCGGTGCTTTCTTGACGCTCAAATGGACCGTCCCTGTCGTCGTCTCGTCTGTAGTCCTCTATGATCGACCGAATCTCGGTGACAACATTCTCGGAGGCCGAATCACCTTCTCTGATCGCTCGACCTATACAACTTCAGCTCTCCCGAACGATGGTTCAGCTTTCATAGTACCGATCAACAATGTCACGACATCTTCGCTTACCTTCCTAGTTACGAACGTCAGCTCGACAACGGGTAACGTCGGTTTAGCAGAGATTCAAGTTTTCGGTTCAGTCTCGTGAGTTTTCCCCTCACTCGCGCATCTCAAATACAGCATCGCTGATCGAGTTATCTCGAGCTATCAGTGCGTACAACTCGACTGCGTTCGCAACGGGAAGCACGTTACTCGCCGTTCCGGAATCCCCAAATCTCGCTCTCAACTCGACTGCCGTAGCTTCTTCTTCAGCCTCGGGACAAGGCGCTTCTAAAGCGATCAACGGAGTCGTCAACGGTTACAAGGAGGATGGTAGTGGAGATGGATATCAAGAGGTGCGTTTCGAAGCTCTTTACTCGAGCTATTCCTCCAGCGTTGCTCATCGATGCCATTTCGTGCTGTCCTTCACAGTGGGCAAGTGCGAATCAGAAAGCAGGAGCTACGATTAAACTCAGCTGGCCAGGTTCTATCAACGTGTCGAGCGTTGTTCTGTACGATCGACCGAATTCGAACGATCAGATCACTTCGGGAACTCTCGTTTTTGATGACGGTTCAAGCTACACCGTCGGAACCCTGCCGAATAATGGAGCGCACTTCTTCATTCCGATCAACAACGCCGTCACGAAGTCGATCCTGTTCACGGTCACGGGAGTCAGTTCGTCGACGGGAAGTGCAGGGTTGAGCGAATTCGAAGTTTACGGTTCACCTTTGTGAGTCTCCTCTCAGCCTTCGATTCAGTGCTGCTGACTGACGGATTGCTGTTCTCTGCTTGTCAGGTATTCGATCGCAGCCCCCCAAGGTTCTGCTTCACTACCTGTGCCAACAACTCCAAATCTTGCGCTCGAGGCAGTCGCAAACGCTTCGACAGCCGCGAACGGACAATCGGCCTCGAAAGCTATCGACGGATTCATCAACGGGTACAAGGACGATGGCTCGGGGGATTATTCGAAAGAAGTACGTTTTCACCTACCCCGCTCTCGTGTTCGAGATTACTGACGATCTCCGCTTCACCCTGCCAGTGGTCCTCTGTCTCGCAAGGAGCTGGAGCGACGATCACACTCAGGTGGCCTTACAGAGTCAACGTCTCGTCGGTTGTCCTTCACGATCGACCGAATCTCAGCGATCAAATCACTTCGGCATTACTGCTCTTCGACGACGGATCAATCTACCCTGTCGAGACTCTCCCGAACAATGGTACTGCATACGTTGTCCCCATCGATAACGTCGCAACGGAAACGATAACGCTCAAAATCACTGGAGTCAGCTCAAGTACCGGTTCTGTGGGATTGGCGGAATTCCGAGTCTTCGGATCCATCCTGTGAGCTTCAACGTATCTCTATCACCTGCTTGATACTCAGATCTCTCTCCCTACAGCGCCTCGACGAATTCGACTTTACCTCCTGGTTCCTCTTCGTTCCCTGTTCCCACTTCTCCCAACCTCGCTCTCAACGCTACCGCTCTCGCTTCGAGCGCTTCGAATGGACAAGGCGCTCTCAAGGTGAATGATGGATACGTCAACGGATATAAGGAAGATGGGACTGGTGACTCAAGTCGAGAAGTGCGTCCTCTTCCTCCTCTTTCCGCCCTATTTCGTCGCGAGCTCATATTGTCGTCTTCTCTCTGTAGTGGGCGAGTTTGAATCAAGGTGCAGGGGCTACGATCAAACTTGCTTGGCCGGGATCGATCAACGTTTCGAGCGTCGTTCTGTACGATCGACCCAACGGAAACGATCAAATCACGTCTGGCACTCTCCGCTTCGACGATGGTTCGACCTTCGCTGTCAGATCGCTTCCAAACGATGGTTCACATTTCTTGGTTCCGATTGGAAACGTCGTTACGAACTCTGTCCTTTTCACAGTGACCGGAGTCAGCTCGTCAACTGGTAGCGTGGGATTAAGCGAACTGGAAGTTTACGGTACCTCACTGTGAGTCTCTCCATCAATTGTGTTGGACCTCGGACTGACACTCCCTCCTCGATGTAGCTATTCTATCGTTGCGGCAGACCCGAGTTATTCATCTTTACCTGTGCCAACTTCTCCCAACTTGGCGCTCGATGCTATCGTCACTGCTTCGACATCTTCTCCCGGTCAAGGAGCTGCGAAAGCGAACGACGGATTCATCAACGGATACAAAGAGGATTATTCGGGAGATTACACGAAGGAGGTAAGTCAAGATTCCCTTTGATCGAAATCCTCTCATGCGCTGACTCTGATTGAACCCCCTGCTTAGTGGTCGAGTGCTTCGCAAGGTGTCGGCGCAACCCTGACCCTCACTTGGCCTTCGAGCGTCAACGTTTCTTCAGTCGCTCTTTACGATCGACCCAACCTCGGTGACCAAATTACCTCGGCTCTCCTGCTCTTCCCCGATGGCTCAATCTATTCCGTTGGGTCTCTGCCGAATAATGGCTCCGCTCTTGTCGTTCCGATCAACAACATCGTTACAAAATCGGTTACTCTGAAAGTCACTGGCGTGAGCTCGTCTACCGGATCTGTCGGTCTCGCCGAGTTCCAAGTCTTCGGTTCTACTCTGTACGTGGCTGTTTGACTCGCTATCCTGTACTCGAGACTGATCCCGTTCTTCTTTCAGCTCGAACTCGACCTTGCCTGCTGGATCCGACTCACTCCCGGTTCCCGCAACGCTCAATCTCGCACTCAACGCTACAGCCTCTTCATCAAGCGCGGGTGGAGGTCAATCTGCGAACAAGGCGAACGATGGAATCGTCAACGGCTACAAAGAGGACGGTTCGGGAAACTACCTCAACGAGGTAAGCTTACCTTTCACTTCTCCTTTGACGTCTGACGAATCAAACTGACCTTTCGAACTCACTCGCTGTACAGTGGGCATCTTCAGGAGAAGGTATCGGAGCGACGCTCTCTCTCGTTTGGCCCGCTCCCGTTGTCGTTTCGGATCTGGTCTTTTACGATCGCCCGAACTTGAATGATCAAGTGACCGCTGGACGTGTCCTCTTCTCAGATGGCTCAATCTACTCGATTGGAGCCCTCCCGAACAACGGATCTGCTTTCGTCGTCCCCATCGACAATGTTTTGACGGATTCGCTGCTTTTCACGATTACTGGAGTGAGCGCTTCTACTGGCAGTGTCGGACTCGCCGAGCTTGCAGTATACGGAGCCTTGTACTCGTGAGCTTCCTAATGTAAAGCTTCTCTGCGAATTATTACCTTGACCTCTCCTTTCTCCGCAGGAACACCTCGGTAATCGCCAATTCGACCTTGATGAATTCCACTCTCGTTGGCAACTCTACCATTATCGGAAACTCTACGCTCGAAAGCAACTCGACTCTCATCGGAAACACGACCATCGCCGACAACTCGACACTCGCTGACAACTCGACCCTCATCGGCAATTCCACTCTCGCTGGAAACTCTACTGTCCTTCTTCCGAACAACTCCACCCTTCTCCCGAACTCTACTATCGACACAAACTCGACTTCACTCGACACAAATCTCACTCTGCCCGATTCCAACTCGACTTCGATCTATCCAAACTCTACTTACATCGATACGAATTCTACCCTCTTCGATTCGAATTCGACCCTCGCCAATACGACCTCGACACTGCTACCCAATTCGACAGTCCCCGACAACTCCACTATCTTCACGAATGGGACTCTCGCTGGAAACACGACGCTTCTCGGCAACAGCACTTCAGAAGGAAACGCAACAAGTACGGAATCGAGTGCAACGCTTCTACCGACGGGCACTGTCGATTCGAACAGTACTCTCCCTTCGAATGGAACTCTTGAGTCGAACGGAACAATCTCGTCCGATCTACCTGCGCCGACCAATTCTTCTTTCACAAGGTGAGTTCGAATTCTGAGTGTAGTGCTTCTCAGCTGACCCTCGCCCCCCGCAGTCTCAACACTACTGAACCGACAAGTACCGTAGCAAATGAGGATCCTTCGACGTTACCGACTTCCCTCTTCCCGAACGCGACAGTCTCTTTCAGCTCCGAACTACCTTGGATCACTGGCAATTCGACCGAACTCAATGCGACGTCTACCCTCGACGACAGCTCCATCTATCCGACTGCGACAGCCAACGCGAGCTCGACGCTCGAGAGCACAAACTCCTCCTCTTCCCAGTCTCCCTCGGAAGCTCCCTCGACCGCCACCGCCGGAAGTTCTTCCGCTTCGCAATCGGCTTCGAGTCTCGAATCAACTACAGGAGTGAACGCCACCTCGACTATCGAAAGTGTATCGGTATCAGTCACCAGCTCGACGAGCGCATCTTCCTCACTAGAAAGTGGAGGAGCGAACTCGACGCATTCAGATTCCTCGATGCCGACTTCAACAACCGATCCTTCCCCCTCTTCAGCGACTAGCTCGTGAGCACTCTCTATTACGAAGCAAGTGACTGACTGCTGATCTTACTCTCTTCCTTTCACAGTTCATCAGCGGAGATCAATCAGGAGTCGCCGATCGTTAATCTCGCCAGTTTCGCCAAAGTCGCTGCTTCTTCCTTCCTCAAGGAGTCACCCCCTTCCGGAGTCATCGACGATATCATCGGATCTATGGCGCCTTCGAGCGAGTGGGCCGCCGGAGGCACATCGCCAGGTACTTGGATCGAGCTCTCGTGGTCCGAAAAATACCTGATTCGACAAGTCGTTCTCTTCGGTCGAGCCGATACCAACAATGTAGTCGCGTCCGGCGTTCTCTCTTTCTCCGACGGCACGGTGCTCGTGGTCAACAGCACTATCTCCTCGAAAGGTTCAATTGTTTCACTCGGCGAGGGATTATGGGCGTCAACCGTTCGCTTCACGATCCTCGGTACTTCTGATACCTCGAAATCGGTCGGTCTGTCCGAGATACAAGCCTGTGAGTCCAAAGTTGCTTCTACACTTGTCATCGAGAATGTACCGGCTAAACATTCATCTTTCGAATAGTCGAGAACGAACCGATCGGGCAGCAGTTCGCCGCTACGCCGGACAATGCCGTGTCCACCACTGTTGAGGAGGTCGTCCTGCAGCTCAAGGCTCAAGCAGAATCGACAACGCAGCCGACAGCATCTCCAGTTTCAACCCCCGAACCTTCTCTCTCTCCGAGTAGCTCCGCTCCATCTTCTCTGACCTCGGATTCGATCAGCGCCGGATCTTCGATGGCCCTTTCCTCTTCCTCAATCTCAACAAGCGGATCAGTATCATCGAGTGAAGCCACAAGTACCTCGGTTCCTTCGAGCGATTCCTCCTCCTCCTCGTCGAGCTCGAGCCTGGCGTCCCAATCAAGTAGCGTATCATCCTCAATCTCCGCAACCTCTTCCATCTCCTCAGCACTGTCCTCAGCACACTCGAGATCTAGCTCAGATCAAATACCTAGTTCGAGTCAATTTGTCAGCTCAACGACCGCTTCTTCCTCAAGTCTCTCTAGTTCTGCCTCTCAATCCCAGTCTTCTACATCGCAGAGCTCCCTCGTATCTTTGACCGCTACATCTTCCTCGACGGGAAGTTCTACTCTCCAATCTCAATCTTCAACCCCATCGAGCTCCCTCCCTTCCTCCTCTCGTCCCGCCGACTCAACAGCAACTTCCTCAACACCAAGCTCTGCCTCTCAACCCCAATCGTCTACCGCGTCGTCTTCTGCACGATCTTCGTCCGCGTCAGTTTCCTCCGTAGCGAGCACAACTCCTCGACCTCAATCGTCCACGTCGTCAAGCTCCGTTCGAGCTTCTTCCTCCTCTTCCTCCTCTTCCTCATCGGTCAGATCGTCTTCATCCTTGACTTCCAGCAGCAAAAGCTCGTCGATTTCTTCGGCGATTCCATCAAGCTCGTACGTCTTCTCTTTTTTCCGAGTATCTTTATGGATTACGACTGATGCTTCCTACTGCACGCAGAAGCAAGATGGTGACGTCGACCAAGGCTTCCAGTACTTCGGCAGCACCTACAGCTACAGGACTTCCGAAAGCTCCTCTCACCGGTGCAACGGTCAATATCGCTCGAATTGCCGGCACAGTAGCAACCGCTTCATCGAACATCCCCAGCTCTCCCGCTGCAGGTGTGATCGATGGAAAGATTGGAGGGCTATCGCTACTGGGACTGGGGAAAGCGGCAGAAGAATGGGTTGCGGCGGGAACTTCACCTCAGTGGATTGAGCTAAAATGGACCAAGCAATACTTCATGCGCAAGATCGTACTCTATGGTAGAGTCAACTCGCTCAACACCGTTACCTCTGGAGTTCTATCGTTCTCGGATGGTACAATCATCAAAGTTTCCGGTTCAATCTCATCGACGGGTTCGATCGTCTCCCTCGGAAGCGGGATCTACGCTTCGAGTGTTCGCTTCACTACTGCTGGAACATCACTCACTTCGACGAGCGTAGGACTCTCCGAGATTGAAATTTGTGAGTGTTCTTTTTCTTCTTTACCTTCGCAGTTTGATCTTCTTTCGTTCCGTGCTCCAAATACGCAAAGAAGCTCACGATTCCTTTCGCACGAATGAAAACAGTCAACGTCGCTGCTCCTACGACAGGATTGATTGGGCTGATTGGCAACGTTGTTGGATCAACGATCGGAGGTGTTCTCAACCTTCTCGGATTCTAGTGATTTCCCTCTCTTCCTCTCCTCCTCCTCCTCCTCCTCCTCTCCTTGGTGCATATCTTCTCGCTTCGTCTCTCTCACCTATACCCCTACACTCTCGTTGTTCTCCATTGTCGTTCCATTGCAATACCTCTCATCTGTTTGCTTAGCAAGGAAAGGGGTTCGAGGCGAGGGAAGCGAAACACCGAAATCTTCTCGAACTCCGAAGGGGTTCCATTGTTCTTCTTCTCTCATCTCTTCTACTCCTCTCCTTTCCCCCTCGAATACTCTACGAGGGGGCTACAACCATCCTGCACCATGTCCTATCAACCTCTCGACCCTACACCTTCAACAAGCAGCAGCAA
>Ga0308160_10003810_pt1 | contig 16585 bp, 31 predicted proteins | sample PhyFR1_FD_201036 | JGI IMG/M metagenome (GOLD analysis project Ga0308160, IMG submission 201036) | Phyllosphere microbial communities from UC Gill Tract Community Farm, Albany, California, United States - DLSLF.R1 | ecosystem: Host-associated > Plants > Phyllosphere > Unclassified | place: USA...
CGTCGGCCTTTTGTACATGGGGGATGATCAGACCTTTGACCGCATCGAGTAACTATCATCAGCTGGTTCAGTAGCCATACTCACCTCTTCCAGCTCCGCTGCATTGGTCGTTGCTTGCGACATGATGCATTTGCAGAGTGAAGTGTCCGCCAAGACGAAAAAGTCGAGCACAAGTGCCTGATCACGCGCCGATCGGGCCGTATCAAGCAACCTTAGGTGAACGATGCAATGCAAATCTAGTCTACAAACAAGTTATACTACAGTAGGGCCAGTAAGCTTTGGCTCTTCGACAGCTCCATGTTGAAGAGCGGTCGCAGATCCATCCTGACTCGTTCGTTCCATTTCCATCTCCTCCTTCTTGAGGTCGTATTGAAGGTACCTTCCTGGCCAGAAGTAGGTGTAGACGGTGATACCCAGGAACAGTGGTAGGGTATCTAGACCTAGGAAGAACCGCTCATGTGTAGCGAGATATCCGATGTATCTATCATCAGCTCCCTCCACATCGCGATGCTGCATTGACTCACCCTTGGCTGAGCTCGACAGTTCGGAAGACACTTCGAATCATGAAGCAGATACAGGTGAATCCTAGGGCAAAGTACAGTGGCTTCCATCCTGGCTTGTTCCATAATGCTTTATCGTTGATATAACTGCTATCAGCTCTAGCCTAGCTCCCGGACCTACACTCTGACGATGAACAAAATCCACATGGCGCTGAACAATGCGAAACTGGCCATCTGGATAGCAATACCAGCCAAGAAGATATTTCCACCAGTCTGAGCTTGGCTGATGTTTGTTGATGTGGAGAGACCACCTCCTGCGGCTTGGATAAGGAAAGTGATGACGAGGATCAGCGATGTCGGGGGTGGTTGACTTACTATCAGAGATGATGAACGCCCATGAAACCCATCCTGGCTTGAGGGGCTTGAGGTATGCCGACGCGTCAAAGTACGAGACAAGTCTTCCTAGAAGAATGTAGTCACCAGCAAGGAAAGCACAAGGCTGTTATCAGCAAAGTCGAAATTGGTAACTCACCGATAGCACGACAAACAAGTATTGAGCGATGTACAATCCGGTCGAATGCAGGTTCTGCCTAACTCCCAATCGCAGAGCGAGTCCAATTCCCTCACACCATGCTCCTATGACAAGGACCATGAACCATTTGGCTGGTCTCTTGAACTCCCCTTATTGTCAGCTCGAGATGTATTGGAAACGCACATATTGTGAGGATGATCGCGACGATAAAGTACAGGACTGCAGCGACGATGTTGATCGGTTCGTTAGGGACATATCGTAGGGGGTTGCATCTGGTATCAGCAAGCGTGTCGGAGGGAAAACGTACGTATCGGTTTGAGGATTTGCCTAATAATCAGCGATAACCACTTTCGAAATGATAAACAACGTACGTAAGGATCGGCAGGACAATCAGGTCCTTCCCTTGCAGCAGCAAACATTGGTAGCACCATCGTGGCAATGATTGCCATCATCTTGGTGTCCATCATAGTCGATATTATAAGAATGTATATGGTAATGTACAGTGCATAGCAACCAGATCTACAATCGTCACTTGATTACCCTTCTCATAATAATCCCAATAGAAGGTGGGCCCATACCTTAATCGCGGCTCATTATTTCCAAACTTAGAATACGCTCTCGGCGCCCGGGCAATCCGGGGAAGACGGGAATAGAAAGAGAGAATAACACATCATGGCGGAGTTGTACTTTATCGTCTCGTAGTTCATCGGTATTTGCCATGTCGATGCAACGGAATTATCGATAAATAATCTCATAACGCCGAGCTGGTGTAATTACTTACCTCTTACCTATGATACGCCAACCTTAATTTGCAACGCTCCTGCTCGATAACTAACTCACCTGTCATACTCATATCGCGATCTTCGCTCTCTCGGTCAGACTCCGATGGCCCAAGTCAGGCTTGGTGTCATGAGTCCCTCTCGTCCCCTGGTCAGGCTCAGTCAGCTGCACAGCGGCTGTAGTGGAGTTCACTAAGCCAGTATGAGCATAATATTTATCATAGCTCGTCGATCATCTGTGTATGCATTTTGATTCATCGAATGTAGACAACGGAAAGAACTGCATCTACAGACATAGAGCAGACTACCCCAATGTGTCTTATCAGCCTCTCCTGATCATGCCGGTGGCGAGCAATCGGACCATGGAGGTGTGGATGTGCTGCTGAGTTGGGCTACTGTCTGACCAAGCCCTGGTGGATGATCGATTTCGGTCCTGGAGAAAGGGCAAGTACTTCAGGGCCATTGTCAATATCTCGACTCTGCCTAATACGGTTGATGGACCAGTGGAGGCTATCAAGTCAGTAGGCGCAGAGTATGTCCGATAGAAGGTCGTGAACTGTCCATGCATATCTGTCAAGAGGAGCTAGGTATAGACACTCTGGAAGAGGGACCGTAGCAATGAGACCCGACACAAGTCGACGAGTCGAAGAGAGACGAGCACTAAGCAAGCTTGTCGGAGTCATTACAATGATAAAGGTGCATTACCGTTCCAGATCGAGTTCGTCCGGTTCGGCCAGCCATCTGAATGATTTCACTGAGGGCGAGCGAACGAGTTACCATCTCGGTGGATCGTGTTCGGTGGTCGAAATGAGACTCCTCGATTCTGCCAGTTATCATTACTAGACGGACGTTTGGGAGAGTGAGAGACGAGGCGGCCACGCTGGTTGCGAGAATCACTTTGCGGGTCATAGTCCCAGATCCATCATGCGCCGGCCAAGACAACGTTGCGTAAGCGTAATCGCAGTCAGGATCGTCTTCGGCTAGAACGATAAAATTGACTTTATCGAAGATGGCGGGATGCTCTCGTTTGAGACGTTTAGAACACTCTGATCTAACCGACAAGATATCGTCCATGTTCCGCATGAAAATGAGGCAGTCTCCAGTCAAAATGAGAGGGTCGAGGAAGAATGACCTGAGCCCTTGGAGGATCCTCGTTTCCTGAGACCTTCTGTCGTCCGGCTGCAAGTAGATGTGTTCGATATGATGAGCGGTTCCGGCGACTTCAATCTTGATAGGAGAGAATTGACTGAAATGCTTGACCAAGCGGTCCGCCTCACAGGTCGCACTTGCGAGAATCAATCGAAGATCAGGTCGTTTTTTGAGGACCATGTGTAAAATTCCCAGCAGGAATTCGACATCGAGCGAAAGTATGTGGATTTCGTCAATCATGATAACCGCCGTGTCTGGTAAAGGCCTTTCCTCGTTTTTATACAGCGTGGAATAGATTTTATCGGTAGTCACGAGAATCGAAGCCGTGTCATCGTGTTTAGGGAGGGCATGAGCGCCTGACCAGAGATAAGTGAGCTGGTTTACACCTACTCGTCAACACTCTATATTCGACCAAGATTCACCCAATCACGAATGTACTCACTATCAAGTTCGACCGACAATCGTTCCCCACAAGCATACGTCGCAATCTGACTGGGCTGTACGACATCAATCCTTTTCTTGCTTCCTAAGGCCCTAAGCTGATGAAGGCAATATTGAGGCAGCCTACCCATGAGCCTTTCCCTGAAACTCCAGGTCGGTGCTTACTGAAGAGTCTTTCCAGTTCCAGTAGCAGCGACAACAACCACCACTTGAGAATCAAACAACTGATGCGTCAGCTAAGCTCATGCTAGGATGCAAGACTTACGGCTCGACCAAAATCCTCAAGCTTGGCGTAGACCAAAGACTCTTTTCGCTTTCCATGCATTTTTCCATATCCCTCACTGAAAGCTTTACCACCATTCAACTCGTTTGGGTAATTCTCATCTTGAATACGCCCCAATTGCTCAAGCGTGACCAGCTTGTCTTTGTCGGTCCAGATTCCCGTTGATGTCATTCTGATCCGTTTGAAAGAGTAATGAGTAACGTTAGCGATTGAAAGATGTCAAAACAACATCGTGAGAACGGGACCAAAGGAGGCGAACTGTGCGTAGTCAGGGACTGTGTGTGAGGGCGTGCAATCCGGCTGAAAGGACGCTTGTACTCCGAGCTGTTCTTGCTGCGATGCTGGAACAGAGCAAACGCCATGGGGCTGAGGCTGTCAAATATCCATGCTAAAAATCCTACACTACAAACCTCTACTTGTACCCAATCATGGGGAAGTACGCATCCTTTGCACTTGGGATCTCATCTCCAGGCTGAGGAACCCATCTCTTCCCTGGTGGAGTAGGCGGCAGTCCAGATGCATTTCCAGCTCCAGTCTGAATACCAGCTCCCATGAATGACTGTCCGGCAGGTAGCTTGTTGATGACGGATGCGAGTGATGGTACTGAGGATACAATTCCCGTCTCGGGGATCTCGGCTGTTGCGGGGAGACCAGACGAGTTCATGGGCGTAGGAGCGGCCTTTGGTTCTGGTAGAGCTGCGATGGATGGGGATGCGAGGAGGAGGGATGATAGGTGGTCTTGCGTAATTGTTGATGTCTGGGGATACATGCGACGCGAGTCTCGCTTGTAGTACTGAATGTCAGCTCACGAGCCTACGAGGTACTCATTAGCTTACAGGGTTGAAAGCTGGATCACTAGCTTTGGTGGCTGGTGTTGCCTGCAGCTCGGTTCTAGATGCGGGTTGAGGATATCGGTTCTTCTCGGGTATGGGTAGACCAGACGAGATTTCGGGATTGACTGGCTGTGAGCTTAGGTCCGGGCGGGAGTGTATGCGCTAGCTTACCGACTACTGCATGTCTGAACTTCTTCCAGAAACCCTGGCATTGTCAGTATGGTTCACTCTTGTGATAAGCTGTTTAAGCGATTTACCGTTGCCTCGTGATGGTATTGGGTGTGGTCTGACGACATTGGTTTTGGCTTTGAAGCCTGTGCCGCGTTTCGGATTACTGTTGTGACCCTCATTGTTGTGTATAGGTGATAATGTACGTGTCTAGAGGGTGTATGCCTGTAATGGACCACTTAGAATGAGCTCAACAGTCAGTCCATCGGAATCAATCGGATTCTTGGGTTAGCACGTGGTTGTGGCAGTACAGCTTCATTGGAGACCCCATACCCACCCTCATTGCCACCTCCACCTTGGCGCTGAATCTTGTCGGATTGACACTGTCTCAACCTACTCACCTTGTAAAACATATTCAGATCCCACCGGATCATCGGGCATGACTCAATTGGAGCTCAGGTTCCATATCACGACTCGACTGGCGTACCCTTTCGGCAGTGACAGGCTCCGGACTGAACCCGTCGCGGAAACAATCAGAATCATTATGAAGTCATAGACACTCGAGCTATACATAACATGGCTATTCGAGCAATACAGATTCATTCTCTTGTAACCAGTACATACTACACTATACTCCTCAACAATGACGATTACTCCAGCTAGTAATCAGCAAGGCAAAGCGAAACGCGTGTCATCATCACAAGGCCGTAGCCGACCATGGGCTACCAAAGGTCTTCCGCCCAAGCACGCAGCACATTTACGCGTTTTGAATCGCCAATGGCTATCTCAGCACACTAAGGAACAAGCGGGTCTACCTGGGAACTCGTCTCGCAGCAGGCTGTGGGACGATGCCAAAGTGAAGCAGATCGAAGAAGCAATGTGGAGAGGACTCTGTGTTACGCAAAGGGAGCCAGGAAGGCACGGCTTGCTTGACATTGATTGGGCAGACTGGGTGGCTCGAGCATGGCGAAGAAGAGAAACTTGGAAGCAGGAACAAGCCGACATAATTAAGCGAAAACAGAAAGAAACGGTTGATCGCTCTACATTACGGTTCCTCAAGCGCGCCTCGCGATCCGAGGTCGACGTCCCAAAGCGTGGAAGGCAACTTTCGGTCGCAACTCCGACTGCTATCCCTTCAATTCTTCCATCCACCGTATCCACTCCCACTCGACCTGTCACTCGACCACCTTCCATCGCATCATCTCTCAAGGCCAAGCCCGACGAGTTTTCGGATCAGCTCACCGCTGGGCTGCAAAAGACCATGAGCGGGACAAGTTCTGGTAGTTCAGCTTCCGATGAAGTCATGGAGAAATGGTGCGATACTATACGATTGTTGAAGGGATACGAGCCGCTGGTGACTGGTAAACGAGACGAATGGGAAGTTGTCGAAGGTGAGTCGTAGCGAACGGCCATGACTGACGAGCAGATGATCAACGTCGCTCTATCTTCCAAGTCGTACCGGGCGCATTTCCACAAGGGGAGCAATATCACGACCGGCAGCCGACCGAACCCGCCACCCCCCCTACTTTACCCTCGGAAGCTACCAAAGACTGTACCATGGCGAAACCCGTCTTTTGCCTTCACTTTGTACCCACCCCAGCACCCTCGGCGACAGCTTCCAACGCTAGTACCATCCGACTCAAACAGCGAGAACGTTCAAGTGGAAGTATTGGATCTCATACCGGATGGTGGGCGCCTGGGAGACGACAGAGCGAAATCACCATTAAAGAGATCGAAACTCAAGACTTTGAAATTCACTTTGTACAAGGCAAATTTGCGCTTCCATACAGTCAAACCAACCACACTACCCGAAGCCGAGCCGCATCTGTCCTCTGTGCCGCTAAAGCTTCGCTACAAAAGACCCTTAGCGGCGACAGCTCTACTTGGTCGAATAGCGATGGCTCTTCGAGGAGCTCTGGTCACAATACTGGAAATTTGATTATTGGGGGCGGTGATGATGACCTCCCTCGAGAAGCTCCGGAAGGTGCCGTCGGTCTAGTGGGTGGCACCTTTGTGGTCCAAGGCGTATCCGATCCAACTGAGCGCGATGCAATTGCCAAGACCCTACAACATCTGGTGAGTACTTTATGATCTGTCGTTGCTAACAATAGCTATACACTATACAATCGATCAAGATCGAACTTGAGGTCTTTGACGCATTCCGAGTCCCTCGCGAAAGCGACTCGCCATTCAACAACGCTTCGAACATTGGTCCAGCAAAGCAGGACATTGTACGACGATCGTCCATCAAGGAGCCACGAGAGAGAAAAGGGGGAATATTCGGTCGATTCGTCGGTCGAGATCCAAGAGAAATCCTCGACAATCTCTTTCGACCTAATAGAAGTCGACTAGGCCAGGAACTACCAGATGATGATCCACTGCATGGGGTGATTCAACGATCTCCCAGTTTCGACTCGCTCGGATTGGATTCGCCTCCTCTGGGCCTTGTTGCCGATCGAGATATGAATGTATTTGGCAACTTTTCAACCATCACCGCTCCTACCAAAGACAAGTCTATATTTCCGTTGGACCCTGAAACTGATCGCGACTTGCTGGCAAATATCAGACGACTCAAGATGTCGACGACGCCTGGTTTAACATTTCCTGCACCCACACTACTCGAACGGGCCGATGCGGAAGCTCGGAAACGAATGGCCGATTCCGACGGCGGTCTAGGTCTAATCTTTGGCAAGGACGGTCCTCCAGGTCCATTATCCGAGAGACCTTCCGGATACAGATCTGGAGGAGATGTTCGAGTTGGCCTCAAAGCCTTCAGGACCGACATTGATACGTTCGAAGGCTGGGCCCGATCTCAACGCCTAGAAACTCTTCGCTGCATCAGTATTGATGCCCCTTCCACCGATAATGGCGATGCTGTGTCCGAGATATGTCAAAAGCCCGAACCGGAAACCTTTGTGTTTTACGACCCCGAACGCGACACTGCTTTACTGGATGTGATTCGGGGTCTGCAAGCCGAGATGGACGACATGTCTGCCTGTGTCCGGTCTGGATGCGTCACGACTGCTCCTGATCATTCGAAATCATGGTATCACGGTAACAAAAAGGTCGTTCTTCGAGCGAAAAGGGTAGAGTCGGCGCCTCAGGTGGATCCACAGGATATGGATGACATGGTGTTGCGGGCATGGATGTCGTGTTCAATCTGTTCTGCCACTAGCTTGCCTCAGATGATGACGGAAGGTGCTGCGTGAGTTCTTCCCATCGGTTATGTATTCGGCTGATATTCTAGTTGCTACTCGTGGGGCAAATTGTTGGAGCTGTAAGCTGGATAAGTAGACTTTGGCTGACAAACAGGTTGATCTACAGTCGTGTACTTCAAAGCCAGAATTTCTGCTCGCATACTCCAGACACGCACAACTTTGAAGGCTATGGTGTCGTAGCGTCTATCAAGGTCGAGACATCCGATGTCCTCGATGTACGACTTCCACATATGCAAGTCGGCCCAAACGTCGTCAAGCGTAAATCAGGCAGGGATGCCGCCGAGGACGCCTTGGAGAGTCTGGTATCTGAGGATAAACGTAACGAGGAGCAGGACCGGCTGGCTCAAGAGATCATCGCCTACGCCAAGAGCGTGGATGTCGTCATGAATCGAATCGTCAGTCTTTCATGCACTCCTTGAACCTAGCTGACCAACCAGCAAGATCAGGTCGACATATCCGACGCTCAGATGTTTCATCCGGACAACATACTCAAACCCGAATTTGGACGCGGTGATCGCACTATCAATCTCTTGTTGACAGTGGGTGTTATTGAGCGCCTACAGAGTGAGCTCCGTAAAGCCCTCGCGCACATTCCCTACGGTCTGTTGAACGAAGCTCGCGCCCTGGTGGCACTTCACGATTTGTCGGTTGTTGAAGTGCTCAACAAATATCTAAAAGATAACAAAATCACCTATTCTCTTGCCGATGGTCCCTTTGTTCGACCAGAATGGCTCAAGGGACAGCTACATGCTCTGCCTGGCGGATCACTTTTGATTCGTGAAGATGATCCCTCGTCCATTATCGCTCATACTCTTTCGTGAGTCTGCTTCCATGTCCAGGCTGATAAATAGGTCACTCGCTTACTACACTGAACTGGGCGGGCCAAACAAGATATCAGGCCAGGATCACGAAGCTGCGACCATCACGATGCCCGACAATTGCGGGGATCAGTGGAAGGTCGAGGTTCATCGCCGCGACAATACCCAAGACATGTTTACGCTTCGCAATATCACCAAGAAGCAGGCCGATGTGACAGTGACACCCAGTAAACCGCCACCCATGGCAGTGACTCAACCTGTCCCATCTCAGCAACTATCGCTCGAACAAGTCGAAGGCGAGACTGGCTCGCACAACCATCTCGGAGATTTGGTTAAATCGATCCACAAGGCCGCGTGTCAAGATCCAGTTTTGGCTCGGACCGACTCGCCACTCTTGAATCATGCTTCTCCGAGTCTTGGATCCCTGCACGAGGAGCCCGCTGGGGGAGAGGGATCAGGGTCGCCCAGACGAACTAGCCGACGAAGTGGAATCGATCATCAGATGCTCGAAGCGATGCATTTGACCCACCGCAGTGCTTCCGGCGACGAGACCTCACTTCCAATCACTCCAAACAGCTCTTCAGGTGGTAAAGAAGAAGGGTGGGGATCGATGACATCCAACTTTACCAGCGCCCTCTTCAAGATGAGTTCAGGAGTTGGGGAAACACTCGGCTCCTTCCGTATGCGAGGTGGAGATCGATCACTTTCGTCCATGATGGGTCCATTATCGAGCATGTCGCAGACGGACAACGCCCTCGCTACCGCACATAGTCGGTTACCGCATTTCGTCTTTACCTATACTTTGGGCGAACGACTCAAGATCATCTGTACCGTCCACTTTGCCGAGGCTTTCGACTCGCTTCGCCGCAGATTTGCTATTGAAAAGGCGATAATTGATAGTCTGAGTCATGTGGAGAATTGGGATGCTAGTGGGGGAAAGAGTAAAGCTGCTTTCTTCATGACCAAGGATAAGCGGTTTATTGTCAAGGAGCTCGTGGCTGGGTGGATCGGAAGTGATACGTAAGCCAGTCTTAGTTGACTGTACTGACGATCAGGAATGCGATGCTGGAGCTAGCGCCAGAGTACTTTAAATTCACTCAGTCAACGTACAACAAGGCCACCTCCTTGGTCAAGATAGTTGGCTTCTTTTCTGGTATGTTCACAGGTTCTCGGCACGACTGACAAGCAGTCTTTACGCACGACCGAAAAAGCGGCACCAAGAAGAACATGGACCTCCTGGTCATGGAGAATCTGTTCCACAATCATGAGATCTCCAAGACATACGATCTCAAGGGTATCGGTGAGTCTCCTCCACAGTTCAAGATGACTGGGCTGATCAAGTAGAAAGTAGAAAGGTTGCGAAACCAACTGCACCACCCGCTGGGACTGCCGAAGCGAAAGCTGCTGGATCAGCAACGCTCTGGGATGGGGATTGGCTTGAAGCTATGTCTCATCGGCCAGTCTTGATTTATCCTCGTCAGTACACCTCTCATCTTGTCTACACAGGCTGATTGGTAGATGCCAAACGTATTCTTACCGAGGCGATCTCCGCGGATACCCGTTTCCTAGCAGCCCAATCAGTGATGGACTACTCTCTCTTACTCGGCTTGGAGAAGGATAAAAAGGAGATCGTAGTGGGGATTGTCGATTCAATTGGAAGTTTCGATCTCTGGAAGACTCTCGAGAGTAAGGGCAAGATGCTCACTAGAGGTGGTGATGTTACTGTTGTAAGTCCCCTCATTCCTTGGGGTGCGTTGCTGATGACAGATTCCACCTGATCAATATAAGGATAGATTCGAGACTGCCTTAAACAAATATCTCCTTGTACGTATCTCCCTCGTTCAGTGGATCCAGCTGACGATCAGGCCTGCCCAGATAAATGGTCTAGACCGGTTCTTGGTGATGCCCCAACAAGACCGTTGACTTCATTCTTGTAGTCTTTGTGTTTCATACATACATATACCAAACAACCTGTTGTACAATACTAGCATTAATATACAATACCAACATGCATTTATTTTCCCATCCCATATTACCCATGCAGTGCAGAGACACCTAATCTTGACAGATCTTGTCGACAAACGCAGCCCACCTCGCAATGACCTCGACCACCTTCGTATACTCATCTTCATCCCCCGCTCTGAGGATGGGAAAGATCTCCCGATGCACACTCCCACAATCCCCACACTTGGCCCTCACGTCCTTCCATTCATCGGGACAGTCGGTTGAACTCATATCGGCCAGTTCGAGATGAACGAGCCTTTCCCACCGTTTCATCGCCGCCACCCTAGGGCGGGAATTATCAATATTTGATCCAGAGTGGAATGCCCCAGGGAGGTATGAGCCTGTTTCTCTACGCTGGAGGTCGGACTGATTTAGGCGAGATATGGTAGTTTTGGGGGGACGGCGTGGAAAGATGTCTCGCAAGGTAGGTGTATGGGATTGGCATTCTGGCATGAGTGTAGTTTCAGGGGTCTGGTGTTGGACTTACGACTTGACCATTCACTCATCCTACGTGGGACGTTATCCGTTCTGCCGATCTTGTAGTACGAGACCCGTGGAGTTTGGAGATCTGATAATCAGCATGCTCCTTCTCTGTTGCTCTCTGGAAGCTCACTCACCTCTGAGCTCGTAGGCGTACAAGAACCCAGGAAGGTCCTGCTGATCAGCATAGACCCCTCTACACTCCATGTCATGACCTACCTTGTCTGTCAGTTTACTCTCCATAGTCGTACGCAGTAACGTCTGAGTCTGTTGACCTAATGTCGAGGGTATATGCTCTGTCCATCAGCCCCGGACCATCAGTCGAACTTTGACTTACCATCAAAATCGATCCAGACGCTCTTCTGTCCTCCCTTCCAGTAGAATCCCCCGACCTGACATATCCGCCCAGCATGATCCTTACAATATCTCTCCTCCTTCTGCTCCCCTTCTAGTCCCAGATTGATATCTCGAGAAAGCAAAAAGGGTGCCGTAGATTTTACTACCCTCTTACAAGGCTGTCCAGATCTTGTGTACCCCGAACACCGGACTGCATGTGGTGACAGAGGTGACGCCGCGGGTGGTACAGTTGGTCTCTTGGTGGGTGTACGTGGTGTTGGTACTTGCTTCGATGGCGAAGTACGAGGTATTTCAGAGATAGCTCGCCGGCGATGAGTGGTAGGAGATTCTTCATCCGAATCAAGCGTTAAATCAATCTCTGTCCGTCCTTTAGAAGGAGATTTTCCTTTTCCCTTCGAAGTTGGTATGACTGAATCCGACTGAGGCCGAACTAGTTCTGGCGGGCGAAGTAAGTCGACCTGAGATACAGAGCGGTGCGGGTGGAAAGAAGGGACGAATGATTTCCGAGCTGGTTTGGTAGGGGTTTGTTGGATTTGAGTGGTAGGGCGAGGGGGTATATCGGGTGGAGTTGGTAGGGGTGGGATGGATTGAGCATATGTCGGAAGCGATGCTGGTCTGCGGGAAGGTCCAGCAATCGGTATTTCTGGAGGCGGTAATGACGGTAATGGCTTGTCCTTTAGAGGTGACTGCCCAATCGAAAGGTTATTGACGGAAGTGGTCAAGCTCGCCAGATAGTCTCGACCTCTACTGGGTTGAGACACAGGATACCGAGGGGGTGAATCGTATGTATACGGTATCTGGTGAGGTTGTTGGCGGTATACGGCAAATGGTATAGATTGTTGATAATGTTGATTTTGAGGATATTGTTGAGGGTTATGGTAGTACACTGTCGACCGAGGATCATAAGGTTGTTGCGGGTGCCACTGCTGCTGTCCATAGTACTGTTGATCCCGATAAGGATAAGCCATACCGTCTCGCAGAGATCATGAGTGAAGTGACAAGAAATCAACAATGGAGTGATGGAGTTGACTGGATAGACGCGTCAGAAAGCAAGAAAGCAGCCACGACTTTTCGGGTTACGCAATAGCTAAAAGTGTACCAGTACATGCATTATTTATCATCTACATCTCGTATGCATCATAAACACCCAATCAATCATGCGAGGGAGTCGCTGGAAGTCAGCTCTACCCATGACATCTCGAAAGAAAGGGCGTACCCGTTGGTACCCATGTACTGAACGAATCCAGCGACCGAGTTGCCCTCGGCGGATTGTGCCTGCTCCACGAGGCTTTTGATCTGGAGTCAGCTCAGTCCACGAATCAATCGACCGCTACTCACCACACCGGAACACTCTTTTGACCTGGTACTGATTTCCCTCGAGGCATACACTTTCGCATCACCAACATGAGCAACGGGGTTGTGTACAGCTTTCTCCGAAGCTCCAAGCTTGGAGAATGAACTTTGGAATCCAGCCTCTTCGGGGTCTAGTTCCAAAAGATCATCAGTTGCACCATTACCGCCAGAGTATGTGATATCTTGAGGTAGTGTAAACAAGTCGAGTAAAGCTAGGAATGTTGGTGCCCTAATTATTAGCATCTTACACTTAGAGGTGACCTACCATAATTGACGGTGCGAGTCTGAGATCATGATGTCCGACTTGGCCAGGAACCTTGTCAGACCCACCTCGACGACCTTGCGGTCTTTGACGGAGACCTTCTGAGTGTTGGATAGTACAACGCCATTCAAGATGTTGCCGAACAATCTGGATGTCAGCATTCACCTTTCCCAAAGAAAGCCAACATACCCAGGTTGAATAGCATCCAGAGACTGGATGACGAAATCGGGTCCAACAGACTCGACCGCCGAGAGGAGGGTCATGAAGTAAACGAACGCCTGCGTGAACAGTGCTGATGGCTTCGATTGTAATCGGTTGAGTAGTAGTAGCAAGACCTGGTTGGTGTACGGTCGCATAACGTCGCTACTTATCAGCGCATCCGTGGTTGATATTTGAAGCACTTACAGTGGTAGGAACTCGTACATAGCATCTACGAGCTCGAAACCAAATACATCACCCGTCTTGGATCCGACAAGTCGCTGGAAGATACCCAGTAGACCTTGTACTTGGCCACCAGCAGCAATTGTAGGTCCACCTCGAACCAAGAGGGCTTTCCAGATTCTCGTCAAAGCAGGGATATTCCCCCTCTGTTCCCATAATGTCGCGGAAAGTAAAGGCTGGAGCAAAGCCTGATACTCTTGGGGTAAATCGTTGGCAGCATGTAGCTCGAGGAGTTGAGCTAGGATCTGGAAGATGTATGGGATGAATTCTGATCTTCAGCGCTGCACTTGATAGGAAAGTTTGGTAGAGCTCACCTGCAACATCATTGGCGAGGATGATCTGGGCTGGTCCAAAGATGGCTTGCTCGAACTTGGGCAAAGCACCGGGTGTACCGTCGCAGACGAATCGGATCAAAGCAGAGACACTTTCGAAGCAGTATTGGTTGAATTTGGGGTTACTTGGGTTCTTGCTGATTTCGCCGAGGATGTTGACGAGTCGGGTGAGGATGGCTTCGTGAGATGGTGTCAAGCTCTGTCGAGCAACAATGATGACTCGCATGGCACCTAAGAGTCAATTCAGGTCGTCCTCTGCGACTATGAACTTACACTTCATGAGGTAGTCGTTCTCTGCAATCTTCTCAGGGGTACCACCCTTTTCGATATTGCTAAACAAGGCCATGAGGATGTTTTCCGCAAATGGTCGGACATCCGCTTGTGTAAATCTGCCCATCAGTAATAATTCCAAGGGGTTAGAGGTGGCTCACAGAGCTTGTCTGTCGACTTTGATAAATAGAATCCTTTCGATCGTAATGGCAGCGTAAGAGTAAATGACATAATTGTCGGATTGGAGATGTTGGACGAGCATAGGTAGGACCGAGACTAGTTGATCCTTGGTGAGCTGAAAGTCAGCTTGCATCTGGACGACCACATGAAGGTGACTTGCCTGGCTTCTGAAGGTGTACAAGAACTTGATGGCGTCGACAATAAGGATTGGGTGAACAGATCCCGGAGCAGCTTGGAGGTCGGCGTATACATTCTGGCCAAAGAACTCGACAATGTCGACGAGGTGGTTAGTGGATGTGACTCCGAGCTGACAATCAGCTTGACAGACGAGGTAGACTGGAGCTATTTACCTGCTGAGTGGACCCCCTGGAAGCGATCGAAGTGAGGAGATAGATGGCAGTATCCTTGCTCTTCCATTTTCCGCTTGGGTCGGACTGGTATTCCTGCATATCAGCTATGACCATCAGTATGACATACCTGGAGGAAAGTCGAAATGTAGCCTTTAATGATCTCGGTGACGTCCCTCTCGAAATGCTCCATCAACGCTCTTGTAAATTCGGTAGCGGCCTGGCGACGGGTATCGCTTTCTGACATTGTCAGCTCATCATGTTGAGAACAGGGCGGAAGACGTACCTGCAGAAGGCTCCAGATCTCTCCTGATGTACTCGATTGGATCGTCCTCGAACTGTTCCTCGTCGCTTTCTGGTCATCAGCAATGTCGGTAGCGCTTGCGTACCTCTCATGCCCATGTTTGGCAGAATGATCTTTTCACAGAAAGCCTTGAGGGTTTCCGGCGAAGCAAACATCTCTCGATGACTTCCCATCTTGACGATCACCGATAAGAACTTGAGAGCTCTTGATACAAGCTGCTCATCAGTATCGACTTGACCTGAAGCTGGAAAACTTACAAGATCCTCCCTTCCACTTGGACCCACCGTCGTCAACATCGTCCAAACTCCATTGACGAAGCTTCCGAGCTGCTTGAACTCCTCCGAGTACTTCAATGCGTAAAGCTCGGCGATCTCACAGATTGATGCCCTGATCTTTTCTAGCGGTCCTGGTACATCATCGTCGTCCTGCTTATCAGCTGATGCTTCTCTGTTGGACTTACATCACCCTTGAGCTCTGGCCTCTCCCACGATAGGTACTTTCGCAGCCATCCCTCCTTTCCAGCAGCCTCATTGCCCATGAAATCGTCCAGGTGCTCCTCGAAGAACGGAGGGAGATCTTGGCTATTCAGGTCGTGGAAAAGCTCGGTCAACAGGAGTAGAGCCTGAGCTAGCAGTTCGATGGAAGCGTTTGGTGGTAGTGGTTGTGATGCTGGGGTAGAGAGGAGTCTGTCGACATGACCGAATAGCTCGTAGAAGGGTTGACAGAAGCGGGATAGGACGAAATTAATCTCGGAATAGAGTCGGTCGGTACGGAACTGTGATCGCCATCTAGTCATTAGCTCCGGTCTGTGGGAAGAATAGTGATCCTACCGTCCGAAAATGGAATGAGCGGTAGCAAGTACACCATTGTTGATGACGAAATTATCAGGGGACAGACTAGCGACGATTTCCTGTCATCAGCCAGCCCTTAGATGTTCACTCACATCACACAGTCCCTCCCAGTTCTCTGGGAAATCCTGAGCAGCAATCACCGACAATGCTTCTCCGATCTGGCTCTGCAGTCTCGCAGTCGTAGGCGTGCCAAGAGCAATCATGACAGGAACAAGCTGAGCTTTGATGGCATCCTTGTCTGTTTGGGAAATTTGTATTTCCTACAATCAGCTCCTTCTTCCTTACAAACTCACCTCTTCACCGGCCCATAACTTCTTGACGACATTCTTGAAGTATACACCGCCAGCTTGACGGACAGTCATGTCGACACCATCACTCTTGACTAGGTGCAGAACTATTTGTAGGAATCCAGCTTGTCCTTCTCCTGATCGCAGCGAGTCTTCTGCCGAGCGACGAGTGGCTGCGTCCGGCGATACTGTAGATGAGAGGTAGCCAGACAAGGCGTTGAGGGTCTCTGGTGTCGCCTGCATTATGTAGAGTATAGTGGACTGCTCACTGGAAAGTCAAGAAATCAACTTCTGATGCGCGTCGAGTGTGGCACTTGAACTACGCCGGAATCAAAATCGATACCGCAAGATCCTTTCAAGATCCATTCTCAAAGTACCATTCGACGGCCCCTATCA
>Ga0308160_10003812_pt1 | contig 16579 bp, 19 predicted proteins | sample PhyFR1_FD_201036 | JGI IMG/M metagenome (GOLD analysis project Ga0308160, IMG submission 201036) | Phyllosphere microbial communities from UC Gill Tract Community Farm, Albany, California, United States - DLSLF.R1 | ecosystem: Host-associated > Plants > Phyllosphere > Unclassified | place: USA...
TGAACCGAAAAAATAATTAGTAGTGCATCTCACGAGTCGGGTGTGGTGTATTGACCTTGGTATTGGCGGTCAAATCTTCCCAGCGCTTCCGCGCTCGAGTACATCTTAGACGTTATACTCCCGGCGGTCTGGAGTCAGCAAGTCTCGTTAGATGAAGTGAAGAGAAGATGTACGGTGATATGGGCGTCGTATTCGGAATTATCCAGGTTTGGGAAAGAGAGGGGTTGAGGCGAGTTGAAGTAAGCCAATGCGGCCTGCAAATCAGTTGCCGCACACATCGCAGCTTGCGAGACTCACTGCTTTCGCCGCTTCATGTCTTGCGACTAGAACTGCACGTTCGGCGGCTAGGTGAGGTGGTAGAGGGGGCAGAATAACCGGGTCAGGCGAGGCTGAGACTTCTTGGGTTGGTGGCGGAGCGTCTGGGGATTGCTGCATGCCCGGCGAGATGAGTTTGGGATTGTGGATTGGAGCTGGGATGCAGTATGATGGGGAGTTGTCAGCAAGCTGACTGATTCATATATGTCGACCCCTCGAGGCGGGACCATACCACGGATGACGAAGAAGTCTCGATCACCCTGGGTCAGAAGCGAAAGGACTACCCCTCGCTGGTCGAGGTGTCAAGGAACAGCTAAAGCTCGAGAATTGCCATATCGAGCATGACCGAGTTCCCATCTAATGCTTCTCGCCGTTGATGTGATGAGGTCAAGGCCTGGCTATGGTAACTGCCCACGTTGAAATTGCTATATCGAGTGTGTCGGAGTGCATCACCCATGATCCCATCAGCGCCATGATCAGGTACATCAAGTCGCTGACAGACTGTCATCCGCCGACTGCACTCCTTTCGATCGATGGCCGATGCGAGTCATCGTCAGGAGCTTTGCACTCCTTGTCGTTGAGCGCTGCATCAGTCGTGCGCATCACACAATGCGCAGGTACCTTGCGCCCTGCTCTCTCTGACTTGGGGTAAGGACCGGTCAGCGGTCCACCATTAGCGGGCCAAATCCGCAGGCGACACTGATCATATATCGGATGTGATGCCACATGCCTGAGACGCTTGTGTGTACCGGAGATCAGAAGGTGTTGGAATTAGGGATTATGTATGCAGGTGCAGACTTGCTGAATGAAGTCTGAAACGTAGGACAAACCGAGCTCGACGGAGATTTGCCTGTCACGGGACATTCGGCGGAAGTGGCGGTGTGACTTCTATATCCGGAGGGGGCTTGGCACGGCAAGGAGGATCTCGGACCGATAATAGAAAAAAGGCAATGAGGATCTGGAAATCTACGGCAACGAGAAAGTGAGCTGCACCGAGTGAGGTACAAATCCTCACAACGATTCCTTGATCAATATGATCTACGAAGGGCGGGTAGAACAGGTTTAGACCCTTGACAGTAGCGCCTACGCCGTTGCGTGTACAGTGACCACAGGACGAGAGTATGGTGAAGGATGAGATAACCGTGAGAGCGCGAGATGTGGATTTTGAGGTCGGAAAATCTACGTGAATCATGCTTGCACGAGGATGGAAATTGGTCCCATCGGGCTGTTCAAGTCCGGTGAAGATTTCTTCCCATGACTCGTCCGCACATCGCTGTTGCATACAGAGAGTGGGGATCAGCCTAAGAGGGCAGACTGGAGGCGTCTCTCCGTTATTCGCTCATGCATGGTCGCAACTCTGTCCGAAGATAATGAATCGAATTCGCAGCGCATGATAGGCAATGCAATGCCTGCTACCGCCTTGCCTTGAGAATGACCTCACACGAGCCACTCAGGTTGTGTACCAGCACGTAGAGTTTGCTATTGTGGTCAGTTTCCCAGGTCACTCTGCCCGTAAGACACTTGTTCGCCGATGCAACGAGCTAAGAGATAATCGCGAAGTCGAACACTGTAAATAAGCTTAAATTGGAACCATTAAGCTTGTTTCAGGAAAGCCCGCAATAATTCGCCACCACTCTCCTCTCTCAGCCTCATTCTTGCGGGACTCGTTTTGCTGGTCTAAGGCGAATGCATGAGCTCTGAAGCCATCTATAAGGTATATAAAGGGCTACTAGACTCGTAGCGAGAATAATAGGTGGATTTCACCAAGCGGAAAGGTCGTAAAGCGGACGGAAACGGGAACTGGACGTGGCGGATGATGAATCGGAGACTACAAGTCCTCCTCGTCGTCAGACACGCTCAGGCCCGCCTTCTTTTTCGCCATACGCTCCTTCTTCTTCTTACGAAGCTCAGCACTCGTGAGAGCCTTGACCTTCTTCGCGGCCACTATGGGATTTCCCATAGCGTCGTACTGGACTTCCTCCTCGTCGCCGGCCTGCTTGTCGATTCGAGCTCCGGATCCCTGTCCCTCTGTCAAGTCAGCGTTATTCTACGTAGGTAACACGTCAACTTGCCGACCCAGTTATGGCCTGAAACTGCGAGGTGACCATCGCGCATCGCCCAGACTTCAGTACAGATCGACTCTGAGAACTCTCGGTTGTGGGTGATGATGAGGACACCTCCTTCGAAGTTCTTGAGGGCGGCGATAAGAGCGGCGAGCGACTCTCGGTCGAGGTAGTTGGTGGGCTCGTCGAGACAGATGATGTGGGGTCGTCGCCATGTAGCGGCACCGAGGACGACCTTGACCTTTTGGCCACCGGAGAGACCTCGCATGGAGTTGTGCGAAACGAACTCGGACTCGAGACCGAAGTCCTCGAAGTGCTTCTCAATCTCTCGTCGGACCAAAGGTCGCATGAGACCGAGACGCTGAGCCTCTCGGGTGTCGAGCTCGATAACCTTCTTCTCAAATCCACGAGTGACGAGTTCGTCTCGGGAGATCCAGACGTTTTCGGCGGAGGACATGCCCTTGAACGAGACCTCGTACTCGTAGGACTGCTTCAACTTCTTTCGCGCGACAATCTCGTCGATGATTCGCTTGACACCCTCCTTCATGTAAGTGGCTCCCTCGGCCATCTTCTTCTTCTCCTCCTCGGACATGACTCGGTTGGCCTTGTGCAACTCTTCCAAATCCTCACCGGTTTGGTATCGCCACAACATGTACTCGAGCGGGGTCGAGTCGAGGTGGTTGTCGATGTGGTGGAAAGCGTGCTGAGCGACGTAACCGATGACCAAGTTCGGGTGCTTCCACATGGTACCTCCGAGGTTCGGCTCGGTCTCTCCGGTAAGGAGCTTGACCAGGGTGGATTTACCGGATCCGTTGGGACCGAGAATGGCGACTCGGGACGAGAGGGAGACTTGGAGAGAGACGTCGTAAAGTTGCTGAACGGCTGATCCGGGGTATTGGTAAGAAGCGTTCTTCATCTTCATCAACGACTTCTCCTTCGTCTTAACACCGTCAAGCAATGGCGGGGCCGGGAGCTTGAACTGGTAGTCCTCCGCGACGTCGAGCTGGAAGTAGGCTCGGGCCTCAGGAACGAAGTCAACGAACTTCTCCAAGTTACCCGGGTAACGCTTGAGCTTGAAGTTGTTCAAGTGAAGAACATCGGTGATAGTTCGGTTCAAGAAGTCAGAGTCGTGCGAGACGATGATCGAGGTACAGTTGGTAAGCGAAGTGAGGTAGTCGATCAACCAGGTGACGTTGATGACGTCCAAATGGTTGGTCGGCTCGTCCAAGAGCAAGATGTCGGCGCGGAACAAGATGGCTCGGGCGAGGGCGAGCTTCATCTTCCATCCACCGGAGAGCGAACCAATGGAGTTCTTCTGCTTCTTCTCGTCGAAACCGACCAACTCGAGCGTCTTGACAATCTCTTCGGGGGTGGCAAGATCGAGACGCTTGTCGGCAAGAACCCAGTCGACAATGGAGATCTCCTCCTCGGAACCGTCAATGTCGTGTTGGACGTAGAAGGTTCGGACTTGGTCCGGGGACGGGAATCCGTCGACCTGGTTGTTCATGATGGCGTTCATGAGGGTCGACTTTCCGGAACCGTTACGACCACAAAGACCGTATCGGTGTCCACGCTTAAGACGCATGGAGGCGTGGTGAAGCAAGATCTTGGCACCGTAGGCCAAGTTGAATTGCTCGATGTTACACAAGTCCTCTCCCTCCTCCTCATCGTCGAACTTCAGTTCGTCAGTCTCCTGCTCGTCGGCCTTCTTCTGGAGAAGCTCTCGGACGGACTCCATCGGGTCGAACTCCGGAAGCGCGAGCTTCAGGTATTGAGGCAAAGCAGACTCCCAGGTCTTTTGGTCAAAGTTGTGGGCGTTGGTGAGCGATGCGGCGAGGACACCGGCGTAAGCAATAGCTCGGTTGGTCGCGTCGGCGTTGGCGCCACCGTTCTTCTTGACCAGCGACTCGAGGTTGCTGGCGAGATCGGAACCCTGCTCGATCTTGAGAGGGGGGAGGTCGGATCCGTCGGAAGTGGCGGGGACTTTACCGATTCGTCGCAGGGTGGCGACGGCTCGGACAGCGACAGTTCGCGCCTCAGGGTCGGCAATGGTCTCGGACATGGCGATCAATCGGGGCAGGAGCTGGGGAAGGAAAGGTCGGACGGTGTACTCCGAGTCGACGAGCTTGGACATGTTGTCGGCAATGACCGCAACCTTTCGCTTAGTAGCGGTGGGTCGCTCATCACAACCTCGGATAAGCAGAGGAGCGATGAGGGAGATTGTTGGGGCGGTAACCTCTGAAACGAATGTAGTGGCGGAAAGGAGCGTGATGGTCTTGGGGACCTCTTCAATGGGGTTAAGGAGCGACTTGATAAGGGCCGGAATGAACTTCTCGATATCCTTGTTGTCAACAAGCGCGGTCGCCTTCTCAAGCGTGACCTTGGCGGCCTTCTTGACGTCGGACTTGGTGTCCCAAACGGCACCAGCGAGGACGGGGATGACGTCCGGCATGGCAAGACCGATCTGAGTCGGGGCCGAGGTGATAAGTTGCTGGAGGATGGTAAGACATCCAGCCTTGATTTGCCATTTACCGGCAGTCTTGATCTGCTCGAAAATGGACGGCAGAATGACGAAAGTGGCCCACGGGTTCATGGACTGGACAATCGCCTTGACGGCGGCAAGGGCGGCATCCTTGACCGGGGTGGCCTTGTCGGCAAATGCCTCAAGCAGAGCCGGGAAAGGCGAGCTCTTAGCGTCGGAAACGACGTAGAGCTCGAGGAACTGAGCAGCGCCGTTCTCGCAAAGGGTCGAGATGGCGGCGGCACCGGACTCTCGGACTTCGGGAGACTTCTTGTCACCGAGGGCCTGGTTGTCAGCGGGATCAAATATTTCGACAAAATTTCACGCTGTCGGTGGCGACAGCGTGGCACTTCATCAACCGATCAACACACCTTGATCACGGCGTCACAGAAGCCAATCTGTCCCAGGAACTCGACACCGTTCTGCTTGGTAGCAGTGGCAAGCGCGACACCAGCCTCCTCACGGGCGGCCTTGTCAGCGACAAAGAGAGTAGAAACGTCGAACGCGCCAGCCTTGGCGGACGATCCGGCGGAGGTAGCGGCGGGGGCCATCATTAGACTTTTCGTCAGCCAACATCTCTACATCCGTTGTCGACGTTGCGGGCGTACCTTGGGTAAAGGGTAAAAGGTGTCTAGGTGTTTTTGTCGTTTTTTTTACGCTTCGATCGCAAAAGATCAAAGGGAAAGAGCGTCGGTTGGACAATACTCTATCGGCGGTGGGTAGGTGGGAGAAACTCGTCTCTAGGAGAACAGAGTGGTATGAGATGGGAAAAGAAAAAACGGAGGATAGGGTTGAAATACAATGCCAGGCGGCGAGGATTTTTCAGCCCCACGATGCGAGTTTGCAAAGTACTTTTTCTCCTTTCGGAAGTATAGGGCAAAAGACTACAATGTGCAAAGGTTTTCACTCATTTTCTCCCGCTCTAACACAGCCGCCACACACCAATTACCCCTTGAAGTGGTCGGTCTCGACCGTTATATCGACCCAGAGGTAGCCGCGGGCGGAAATGGAATCGACAGGGTTGATTTCGGGGCAGGGGCGTTGAGCGATCAACGCTGGAGATACGAGATTAGATTGGATGATGACACGCTGCCTCGTGTCGTGGATGGTCATCCAACCCGAACGCACAGACCTTCGGGAAAGATTAGATTAGCTATTCGTCGGGCGTTCGGCTATGTATGCAGGCTCATCTGGCCTTGTCGAGACTTCGAGAGAGGTGTTCAAGACGCTGGGTATTTGCCATACTCGAGCGACCGAATGCAAGGGGGACGGGACGTGAAGGGCGCTGGCTGCATCACGTGATGTATCGGCCGTACAGCTCCTTTTCATGTCCTGATGCTGCTTTTATGAGAACTGGAAACAGGTCCAGGACTGTTCCAACGAGTTCATCCGGATCGTAGGGATCTTATCTGACTGTCAGACACTCTCGGGAGTAGCGCTACGGCCGATGGCGACAAAGCGGGGTCGGGACCGTTCCCCTGCCCGGCTTACCCAGATCGAGCATCTCCTGTTGAGATCTCCATGCAAGAACTGTTCCATGCAATACAGATGTGTTCTCCAGCGCTATTTGTGTAGTTACGAATGGTCTCGCTGCTGTCCAGTGGGGTACCGAGAGGTCAAGCAAACTTGTGCATAACCCGACAGACTGCTCGCATCGATCTTAATGAAACATGATGGTGGCTACGACATGATGTTCGCGCGAGACGCAAGTTCTGAAGACCCCCAGACCACACATTGCCCGGATCTATGAATCGGATCTATGAATATGAAGCAGTCACTGCGACCAGCTCAGAGGGAATATCCGCCCACTTTACAGATAGGGCTTGATCACCCACCTACACAGTCTTGCCCTCTACAAGGTAGCACTACGGCTTCACGATATGGTTCACTCGATGTTATGGTCGCTAAGGTATGAATTCTCGTGCGTGATCGCTCGGCAGCACCAATTACGACAATGAAGCAGTTCCACACAATAGCAATGCGTCTGCGTTCATCGACAACTACGACCTGACCGCTACATACTGTTCCGACCACTCGCGACAGTGCCACCCAATCAGGCACCATCGACGCGAACAATCCGTTCCTCCTTCGCCGCCTTCTGTCCAAGCTCAATCAGCCTCAAAACGTCAATGGCCTGTTCTGGCTTGACGATAAGCTTCGATTGATCTCCGCTGGAGATGACATCGTAAAGGTTGGCGTACAGAGCGTTGTACTCTCCCTGCTCAGAGGGGTATCTGCCGTCAGATCGCGTCTTTCATTACAGCTATGCGGCGCATCGCGACCTCGGAAATTGAACCCACTTTGACGAGACGAACTCGGTGCCGTCAGTGTTCTTGACGCTCTTCTCGCCCTCCCCAGCCGGTCGCGCTTCGAACAGCGTTCCCCACGCGTCTTCGCTCTCGACACCCCAATCGCCTCGCATTTCGTTGGAGGAGCCGACTTTCTTGAGGAAAGACTCCTGCGGGTCGACACCGTGTTTGATGTACGACCCCTTTGTCCCTCGAATCAAGAAACGTTGTTGCGCCGGCAGGCACGAGAGAATCGAGCCTTGGATAGTTACGATGAAAGCTGATTTTCCGGTTCCAGCGGTAGGCGGGTAGTAGAGGTCCATGTGGAACTGCCATAAGCATACGGTACGGTAAATCTCGGGCGATTGAGTGTTCAACGATGCCGATACAAGTTCAAGTAGAGCTCGAAACAGCGGATAGAGACCGCGATGAATAAGAACCACTCACACCTTCATCAACGCCAACACCCCGCAAGTCGGAGAATCGACAGCCGACCTTCTCCGGCATGCCGAAAAGGACATACGCCTGGTCGATAACGTGTGATCCTAGGTTGTAAATCACATCGTTGTTCTGTCCCGGCTGTTCCTTCCAGGTAGCTCCCGCCACGTGAGACGCCGGCAGGGGACGGTATCGGTCATAGTTCGAGTGGAAGTCGACCACCTCGCCGAGCTGTTGTCAATGATGTGTAGCTAGCTATAGATCTACATACATACCTTGCCCGAGGCCAACAACTTTTGGACCGTTCGGAAGTCAGAGTCCCAACGACGGTTCTGGTAGACCGACAATACGACCTTTTTGTCCTTTGCAATCTCGTTGAGCTCGGCGCCTTCGGCCGAAGTCACGCACATCGGCTTTTCAATGAGGACATGCTTGCCAGCTTGCAGCGCCTGCTTGGCGAAGGGAAAGTGAGTGTTGTTCGGGGTAGAGATGACGACCTGGAGTCAGCATCGCGGGTTCAGCACAGAGCGCAAAAATGCAAACCCCCGGCAACCCACCAAGTCGACCTCTTTGTCCGCCACAATCTCGTCCAGCGTCGTAGCTACTTTGATCGAGTCCCCACAGATCTCCTTCGCGCGGCCCTTGCCCGAGCGCTCAAGAACGGTGTGCAAGTTGAACTTGTCCGAGAGGTACACGATGGACGGTCGGTGGAAGTTGGACAGGGACATGCCCGTTCCGACGATTGCTACGTTGATCTTTTGCGACATGTTTGCTGAGTTCTGGTGTACCTAGAGTAGGTTAATGTGCAAGTTGCGACTAACAGAGAGCAGTCCACAGCCTGAATAGCGGGCCGCCTGTGGAGAGGCGATAATTAAGCGATGATGACACATCGTCAAGCGCCGGCGGTTAAGGCCGGAGGAGGCGGCAGCGAGAGGAACAGGTTCCAGTGGCGCCAGGCAATGTTGGCATAATCGCAACGCTCGTGGCCTGCAAGACGATTAGAAGGCTTCTACGATTGAGACGATCCTCTCCTGAGTTCGCCTCGTGTGATGCTTGGAGACCAAATGTCAGCAGTGGCACTGCTAATTATCCTGACTTTGACAAGGTTGCCTGCTTGGAGGGCTTGCCCAACCATGCCACCGTGATGGCCAGCCACCACGTGATAACGAGGACCGGGTTGTCGAGTCGCAGAACGGGGCGAATCAGTCAAGCGACTGGTATCCTGATACTTGACCCGATGAATCCGATGAGCAAAGATGTCGGCGACCTTTCGAATGCGCTCGACACGAATACAAGCCTGTGCATGATATGCCTGATGAGGCGAGCATTCACCCCGCGTGCAACTCTGATCTAAGAATCCGCTTGCTTCGCCTCGGCCTGAGTAGCCTCGACTTCGACCGGGACGTCTATATTCTCCCCTTGGCTGACCGCCACCTCCGGCTCGTCGCCGAACATGTCCGGCACAGGTTGTTCCGACCATCCCCGCCAATCTCCACCCCAATCCTTCTCTGCCCATCGAGGCAAAGGCGTGCTCCAGCTACCTAGCTTGGGCGTGGTATACCTCAAAGCGTGCAGGAAGATGAACAGCTTCTCCGGATCCGGATCATCGGGAACAGGCACGAAGCATTCGTCGCAGAATCCAGGGGGTAGATGCGCTGGTCGAGGTAGAGCCGAGGTGTACTCTTCGGTAATGGGCGTCGCGAGCTCCAGTGTTGATGCGCGTCCCAGACGGGGTATAGGGGTAGCTGCGCCGGATACGGAAGCAGGGGTCCCAGCGGTGCGTCCGCTGTCAGGCTCACCCGCGTTCTCTCCCTCCGCTGCCGTCGCCGCTGTCGCCTCAAGTCCATCTTGCGCTTGTTTCGCCGTGAACACGACTTCTTTCCACCTCCCGTCAGCATGGAGACCACCGATAATCACGTATAGACCCACTTTACCCAATCCTCCTGCTCGTCCCTCGCTCTCCGCAGCTTGGCGATAATCTCCCTCGCTTGCTGGCTCAGGATGATCGGGCTTCCAATATCGATATTCGAGTATTCCCGATCGTTGAGATCGACCGCCGGCATGATCTTCTCCAACTTCTCCATCTCCTCCATTTCTTCCGTCCCCTCTGGCGGACGCTGGCCTTGCTTGCGCGCCTGTTTCGCCGCTTTTTTCAGTTTCCACCAATCGTCGCTTCCCTTCTGCGGGACGGGTACACTGGTTTTGGTGCGCGATGCGAGTGTATCGGCATCCGACTGAGCATCCGGATTTGGCACAAGGTCGACGCCGCCTCGACCGAGCTGCTCGCCCCAGATAGACGTATGGGAGTAGAGCGGGTCGTTGGCGATAGGGAAGCCTAGGTACTGCAAATGAACCCGGATTTGATGTGCTGACCATCAGCTGGACACTTGCGTATTTCTTCCCGCTTACTTCTCCCAGTGAGCGGTCGACCTGGGTGTCAGCGTGCGTCACAGCCCAAGTGATCAGCACTCACAGTGGATAACACTTTGATCCCTCTCCGCGTCGTATGACATCCGCTTGAACATCGTCTTTGCTTCCTGACGTCAGGCGATTCTGATAGTGAACTCACTTTGCCCTCCGGCGTGACGATGACCAAACCCATCTGCCTGTCCACCCCGAGTAGTCTTTTATCGACCACAACAAGTCCCCTTTGATGAGCTGTGGCCAACGAGCGACATTCTCGTGCTCACTCGGGGAACTTTCCCTTGACTCTCGCGACGTATTCTTTTCGAATCGTCTTGTCCATAAACTCTTGCGAGAGGTCACGCGCGGCTTTCGTCGTCAGCGCCAAGATCATCAGACCAGATGTAAGTCTGTCCAGGCGGTTCACAGCTGCCGTCAGCATGCGCAAGTGCGACAAGATGACCCGGTGAAGTCGTCTGCGTCGAACAGCAGGACTTGGCGAAACGTACAATAACATTTAATGTCGTGGTCGGAGAGCATCATTTCCAGGATTGTATGCCGGAAATACCGGCCGGTTGCATGGACAGGCTTGGGTCAACTCCTATCGAGACGAGGCCAGCAGCAGCTCAAGTAAACCCACAACGGATCCCGGCTTGGATATCATGACGAACCCTTTCTCATCATCCTTGTGCAGGATTAAGATGGGGTCGTTAGTGACGGGCGGCTCGTGACGATGAACCGTATTGCTGAGATTAGGATATGACTTCGCAGCTTCCTCGTGTGCTCACTCGATCCTATCGCCGTTCCGGAGAACAAAGTTTGGACTAGCCACCACACCGTTGACCCGCGTCACGCCTGACTCCAGAGCGTGTTTCTGCTGTCAGTCATTGAAGCGAATTGGCCTGTCCGAGTGCCTTGACCGGCAGAGCAGCCGCAAGAGTCTCCTCGTCCGAGAATGATTGTGGTTAAACATCTTTGCCAGCTCTGACGGATCTTCCTGCACCCTCCGTCGACCTTGCCCGGGCTTGAACAAAGCATAAACGGAGATCAAAAACCCACATAGTACTCCACGCTCCGATCCCTAAACTCCGTCGAAACCACCTCCAACAGCTCCCTCCCGATCCATCGATTCTTCACAAACGTCCTGTAAGGCCACCAATACGGTTTCAAATATCGTAACATCGGGTCCTTTCCCTTTGCATACTTCTTATGTCCGTCCTCGAGCAGTTCGTAGGGGTTCGCTGCGTCGTTGGCCGGTACGTCTGATCCGTCGCCGTTAACCGCTGCACGGTCTTCAGTCGAAGTTTCACCTTGATTGACTACCTTCGCGTCCACTTGGAATGCCGGCGCGTCGGAAGACATCGGCCTGTGTTGAGATGAGAGCGAGAGAGTAATGGCTGCACACGATTATCGGAGAGACTTTCAACTTTTGTTGTTTGGAGACCCCACATTAACACCCACCAGTCTGCGGGGAAGCTACGAAGCGAACGCCTTGATAATGTTTCTTGACGATTTCGTCGGTCTCGAAGGGCGGAGGCCGTACTTGGGACCATGATGATCGCTTACCACTATAGCTGGAGGCTGTGACTGGCTTGATCCATGCTGCAAAGCCAATAGAGATCGAAAGTGGCGGCAAGCGGCAGCAAATATGCGGGGAAGCTACGAAGCGGACGCTGGATTTCTGGACGATTCTCGGAGTCTCGAAGTGGTGGAATGTACTTTGAATCATGCTCATCATTTATCACAAGAGCCGAGGGCTGCGGCTAGCCGTTTGCACGCTGCGAAGCCGTTGTAGGGGTAAAGTGGCGATACGCGGAAGCAAATATGACCCCCCTCCCCTCTCCTTTTGCGGGGAAGCTACGAAGCGGACGCTGGTTTTGGGACGATTCTTGGGGCCTCAGAGGGACGAATTGTACTTCGGATCATACTGATCATTTACCACTAGAGTTGAGGGCTTTAGCTGGCCTCATGCACACTGCAAAGCCGTTATAGGGATGAAGTGGCGATACGCGGAAGCAAATATACAACCCTGCCACCGCTGCAACCTGTTCACTGACCGTGGCATACCTGCGTGCTACTCTGCTAACGACCCGACAATTGAGCTAGCGCATGCATTCACGACGGTCACTATAACGCAATGTCCTACTCGTCGTGTCTGATCAATAATTATAGCTTATACGGTGTGTTCGTGTATGTGGACTCGTCTCCACAATGTCCTGTTGTATTCCTCTCGGTATGTCAACGACCTCCGCGCGCCATCGCCTTAGTGCGCGACGACTGCTTGAGTGGCAGCGACTTGCACCGGCGCGACCGGATGAACCGTCTCGCTCGAACCGCCCCGTTCTGGGAGATCGACACTGACCTTTGTGCTGTCCGCCATAACCTCCCCATCGCTCGTAAACGGCGAAGCGAGGTCTCCCCCAGAAGACACCTTCGAGTTGGTCTGAGAGTAGACCGAATCGTTAAATTCTGTCGACTCGCTCGACGTGGAAGCTGGGACGTTCGCCGCGGGTGTGCCATCCTTCGACGCGAATCCGCTCGGAATGTGCGTCTGCGGCACGTCGGCCGATCGAATACTGTCGGACCGGCTGCGCAAGTCGCGCTCGGGAGTAGGCGAGTGGGCGGCTCGCGGCATCGGTCGAGGACCTCTCAGCGACGAGTGACGGCGGTTCGACGATGGCGACCCGTCTCGCGATTGCAGGTCGTTCGATTTCGTCCTGCTCAATGGCGATTGGGCGCGCTGCGGCGTATCGTTGGCAAAACCAGCGGTGGGAGTCGTCATTGCGGATTGAGTGGGCGAACCCATTTGAGCGACATGACTGCTCATTGGAGTGTGCGACGACGTTCGCAGAGGAAGGTGTGAGAGAGGTTCTGGCGTTTGCATAGACGCAACAGTGCGTTGCGGAGGCGTCTGGACACGCTGCAAATCGGTGTGGGCAGGTGGCCCGGCCGACGTGGAATTCGCGATATGGCGTTCGGTAGACGGACCGAAGTCGTTCGGAACGGCCCGCGGTGTCGTCGCCGGATCCCTGGGCGAGCTCGCACCGTCGGCAGTCCTCAAATCGCCAAAGATCGACATACGTTTCCTTAATGTCCCGAAAATGCCTGTCCTACGTGCAGAAGGATTCGTGTCAGCGGCGGCTGATTTGGAGGTCGTCGTGGTCAACTTGTTGATCGGCATAGAAGCAGATGGTTTCGGCTCTTCGCGAGTGGAGGCCGGAACTCCACGTTCCGATTGCGTGCGCGGGAGTGCAGCCGGCTTGGGAGCGACTGGCGGCGCGACACTAACTGGTGCAGCCTGAGGAGTAGCTTGAGGAGCAGCTTTCGGCGCAGCTGCAGGAACGACGCGCGCAACCGGTTTACTCTTTTGCGCCTTTGCGGCCTTTTTCTCCGCCTTCCTCCTTTCCTTCGCTTCCTTCTCTTTCCGCTTGTCGTCCTCTTTCTTCTTTTTCGCGGCATCTTTATCCGCTTGCTTCTTCAGCGCAGCGTCCCGAGTTGCTTGCGCCCTATCCGCAGCGGCCTTTGCAGCTGCCGCCTTTTCAGCCGCCTTGGCCGAGGCTTTGGCTTCTTTCGCAAGGTCTTTCTTACTCTTCTTGGCGTTGAGCGGGGAAGGTGGTTTTGGAGTAGCGACCGGTGTCGGGGCGTCCACCAAAGTAGACGGCGCGGAGTCAGGAAGCGAAATCGGAGCAGGAGTGGGCGGTGCAGTGGCGGTCGCTGTCCTCGGAAGGTCGGCCGCGGCGGTGTTCTGACTGAGCGGGGAGGGGACGACTGGCATAGACGTTGGCACTGGCGGCGGCAGCTCTGCCCTGGTGGCAGGTGACTGTGCACCGTCCGGAAGAATCGAGGTCCGCGTCCCATCCTCTTCAAGAGGCGGGGACGTGTCGCTCGTCGACCCGGCCCGCATGGACAAGCTCGTCTGGGTCGTGTTGTTCGAAGGCGTTCCGTATGGTTTGCCGTAGTTCTGTCATCAGTCTAGTCTAGCCGGAGAACGTACCTCTCCGCCGTCAATAGACCATCTGCCCATACCGGAGCTTTTCGACATTGGCGCCCTAGCCATAGACCGAGGTCGATCGTGGTCGACTCCGCTTCGCCTCTTGTCCTCCACCGACATTGTACCCACCGCACCAAGACCATTGCCCATTGATGCAGCAATGGCATACCCCCCCTCTCGCGGGGCCAAGGTGCTCAGGAAGTCGCGGGAGTAGTACACCGAGGGCGGCCTCGAAAGTGTGCCAGTAGACTTGTTAGATGGCATGACGTGCGACGCCAGCGAAGTCGACGACGAGTTGTTTGACGAGATCAGCACGTCATGCGGCGATGTCGGGTTGGGCTTTTGCATCGCTGCCTTGTTCATGATATTCGCCACGTCGATAGAAGTTTGAGACGCTTGACGGGATTGTCGACGGGACATCCGCTTGCCCGGGCTGCGGAGCGACGCCATGCTTGTGACGGAGATTGTCCTGCTTGGCGGGGCGTACAAGTCGACATCGTGAGGAGCCGCTGGCCAGATGACATCTTGAGGCAAACCATTACGATACGGCGAATGTTCAATCCGACTGCTCTGCCTGCGAACGGTATCCAGCGGACGCTCTGCCGCCCGTGTCAACGGGTTGCTCATATCTGCCATCGGACTGTTCTCCTGCTCCAACGCCCACAATTCTTCACTCGTCAAGCTCGACAAATCCTGACTCGTCATGGACGACCGACTTGAATTGCCCTGCCGCCGCCGGAAAGCGGGTTGCGGTAGAGTGAGCCCATGATCGTCATTGAGCGATGTCGACGAGCCATTTGGCGATTCGTGTAGAAACAACTGAGTCGGCAGACCCGGAGTCCTCGTAGCTGTCATGGTGAGATAGGGGTGTCTTCGTGCTGACGCCGAGGGTATAGGTGGGATGACTGGCGATTCTCCAGACGATAACGAGCGGGCCGAGCGGGTCGAGCTTTTCGTACGAGTGGTAGAAATCGATGGACGCCTTTGCCAAGCTGGAGGTGGATTGTCCGGATCGCCGGATAGTTGTCGCTGTAACGTGTTGATGTCAACAGGCGAGTGGGTCGATCGAGAGCTGTTTGATCGTTTTGCGAATTTCGGCGAAGTCGAACGGTGAAGAGCGAGTTCGTATGGGTTCTCACGCTCCTCGGTGGGTGATGGTGATTGATGCTGTCACTTAGCACGGTGACAAGGTCGGACGGAGATAAGAACGGGATGATGGGTGTTTGAGGGCAGGTGCGGATGGGGGGACAAAGGGAGTAATCAAGCCGAAGTGCATCCCGCCAAGATCCCTTTGCGCAACGCCGATGGATGAGCGGGTGTTTCATCAACAGCAAGCGCGAGGCGATGCGAAGGTGTGATGTTTGCCCTCCCGCTCACCGCCCGCCGAACCGGCAGTGCGGTCTCAGCGTCCCAGCGTCCTGACATCCCTTCATCCCTACACCGCACCCACCCTCGGACCCAATACGCAACGAAGCAAGCACGTCCGCTCTGAACCTGCAAAGCTCACCTCCTCGTACGGCTGAAGCTGCGTGTGGAAAGGGAGCGCCATGACGGCAGGGAAATGCGGGGATGTTTGCGATAATGAAAATACGACGAGGCCGTTTACTAACAGATAATAGAAACAAAGACGACGATGGTGAGAACGCTCGTGATCAACGGCAAGGACCGACGGTGATTCGATCAAAGTGACGTTGTGTTGCTGTGCACGGCGGGAAGTTTGAATACCAGCGACAAGCTCAAGCAAATGTGCGCGGTTCCTTGGCACCGAGAGATGTGCCGAATGTCGCTATCTTTTCTTACGAAATCGCAACTTTGCTGCGGAGTTGGTGCGGCGGTGGCAGTCGACGGGGATTTTGTTGAGAGGACTATGGATGTGTGCAGATCGGAGTATTGTGAGCCAGCTACGAAGCACCGAGAGCCAGCTATGAAGCACCTCAAGGGAGTGGGATGATAGTGACTGTTGATTTTCCGCAACGGGCGAAGGGTGAAATGAGGGTGATATTGCCAAAGTCGACAATCCGGCACCCAACGCCGTAATACCTACAACAGGCTTAAAACGTGCGGATCAAATGACGCAACGACCGGCCCCTTCGCTGGCAGGGCTAACCCCCCGATAACACTACAGCTGGCCCGCGAGGGACGCATGCACGGGAGGGTCTGCGAGCAAGTCCTGCCTGGACGATACCTGCCGTTGCGTCCTTCTACACGGGTCATCAGATTGAGGGTGCTTGTTGTGACCACCTCAAACGAACTGAAAGGTAATCCAGAGGCGTTTGTCAGGGGAAACAAGCGCACCCTGCGGCAAAAGAAAGCCGGTTAGTCAGGAAAGGCTGCGACTGTCCGTCTGGAAATTACCACCGTGCGGACACATTACCTCAGTCATGTGGGGTGAGACGAGTGGCAGTTTTGTACAAATACCGCTGCCGTCACAGCGATCTCTACGCCTTGGTGGGTGGTACGTACGCCTCGCACGTTAGATTAAAACTCGAGCTTGCCAAGTGCTTTTGCGTAAGTCGACCCAGTCGTCGCTTGGATCATGCCACATGTGTCGACAACTCGC
>Ga0308160_10003813_pt1 | contig 16579 bp, 11 predicted proteins | sample PhyFR1_FD_201036 | JGI IMG/M metagenome (GOLD analysis project Ga0308160, IMG submission 201036) | Phyllosphere microbial communities from UC Gill Tract Community Farm, Albany, California, United States - DLSLF.R1 | ecosystem: Host-associated > Plants > Phyllosphere > Unclassified | place: USA...
GGTCGAATTCCTGATCCGCCAGCGCGCGCTGAAGCAGGTGATCGTGTTCTCGAACACCAAGATCGGCGCCTCGCGCCTGTCGCGCCACCTCGAGCAGTGCGGCATCAAGGCCTCGGCCATCCACGGGGACAAGACCCAGCAGGAACGCATGGCGGCGCTGGAAGCCTTTAAAAAGGGCGAGATCGAGGTGCTGGTGGCGACCGACGTCGCCGCGCGCGGCCTCGATATTTCCGACCTGCCTTGCGTGATCAACTTCGACCTGCCGTACAACGCCGAAGACTACGTGCACCGCATCGGCCGTACCGGCCGCGCCGGCGCCTCGGGCGATGCGATCTCGGTGTATTCGGACAAGGACGAGCGCCTGCTGGCCGACATCGAGAAACTGATCAAGCAAACCGTCCAGCGCGGCGAGCTGAGCAACTTCACGCCGCGCGCACGCAGCCGCGACCGTGACGGCGAACGCGCCGAACGTGGCGAGCGCCGTCCGCGCGCCGGTGCGCCGGAGTCGGGCCGTGGCGAATCTGGACGCGGCGAATCGGGCCGTGGCGAACGCGGCGAGCGTCCGGCACGCAGCTACGGCGCCGGCCCGGTCCCGCGCCGCGAGAAAATCGATCCGTGGTTCCTCAAGCCCTACGAGCCGTCGAATGCGCCGCGCCGCGAGGCGACCCAGGCCGCCGCGGGCACGCCGGCCAAGCCGAAGCAGAAGCTGGCCGCCTTGCTCGGCGGCTTGCCGAAACCGCAGGCGTAAATGCAGGAAGGCGGGCGGCCCCGGCTGCCCGCATGGTCAGGCGGCGGACGATGGGCCGCCGCCTCCTCTGTTACCCTTCGTCACCCCTCGTCATCCTTCCTCATGCCGCTCGTGCATGATCCTCAGCAGGTAATCCCCATAGCCGCTGCGCGCCAGCGGTTCCGCCAGGCGCTCCAGCTGGGCGGTGTCGATGTACCCCATGCGCCAGGCAATCTCCTCGGGGCAGGAAACCTTCAGGCCCTGGCGTTTCTGGATCGCCGCGATGAACTGGCCGGCGTCGAGCAGCGAATCGTGGGTGCCGGTATCGAGCCAAGCGGTGCCGCGTCCGAGTACTTCCACCTGCAAGTTGCCCTGTTCCAGGTAGTGGCGGTTGATGTCGGTGATCTCGAGCTCGCCGCGTGGCGAAGGCCGCAGGCCGGCGGCGATTTCGCACACCTGGTTGTCGTAGAAATACAGTCCGGTGACGGCGTAATGCGACTTTGGCCGCAGCGGCTTTTCTTCCACGCTCACCGCGCGCCGCGCCGCATCGAACTCGACCACGCCATAGCGTTCCGGATCGTTGACGTGGTAGGCGAACACGGTGGCGCCGCTGTCGCTGGCGGCGGCAGCCTGGAGCCGCGACCCCAGGTCGCTGCCATAGTAGATGTTGTCGCCCAGGATCAGCGTCGACGGCGCATCGCCGAGGAAAGCGCGTCCGAGGACGAAGGCCTGGGCCAGCCCGTCGGGCGCGGGCTGGACGAGATAGCTGAGCGCGAGTCCCCACTGGCTGCCGTCGCCCAGCAGCGCCTGGAAGCGCGGCAAGTCCTCGGGCGTGGAGATGATCAGGATCTCGCGCAGGCCCGCCAGCATCAGCGTGCACAGCGGGTAATAGATCATCGGCTTGTCGTAGACCGGCAGCAGCTGCTTCGACACCGTCGTCGTGACCGGATACAGGCGCGTGCCCGCGCCGCCCGCCAGGATGATGCCCTTGCGCCTCGACGCCGTCTTCATGCGCGCCTTTCGCGGCCGGCCTGCAGCGCGGCCATCCAGCTGGCATGTTCCAGGTACCAGGCGACGGTCTTGCGGATGCCGCTGGCAAAGGACTCGGCCGGCGTCCATCCGAGCTCGCGTTCGATCTTGCCGGCGTCGATGGCGTAGCGGCGGTCGTGGCCCGGGCGGTCGGCCACGTGCGCGATCTGGCCGGCATACTGGCCGCCTGCCTGCGGCGCCAGCTCGTCGAGGATGGCGCAGACGGTGCGCACCACCTCGAGGTTCGCCAGCTCGTTGCGCCCGCCGATGTTATAGGTCTCGCCCGGCCGGCCGGCCTCCAGCACGCGCCGCAGCGCCGCGCAGTGGTCGCCGACATACAGCCAGTCGCGCACTTGCAGGCCGTCGCCGTACACGGGCAGGGGCTGGCCGGCGCGCGCCCGGGCGATCATCAGCGGAATCAGTTTTTCGGGGAATTGGTAGGGACCGTAGTTGTTCGAGCAGTTGGTGGTTAGCACCGGCAAGCCATAGGTGTGGCCGTAGGCGCGCACCAGGTGGTCCGACGCGGCTTTCGAGGCGGCGTAGGGATTGTTCGGCGCGTAGGGCGTGGACTCGGTAAAGGCGGCCTCGCCCGGCGCCAGGCTGCCGTAGACCTCGTCGGTCGAGACGTGCAGGAAGCGGAAATCGCGGCGCGCGGCAGCGTCCAGCGCCTGCCACCAGGCGCGCACCGTCTCGAGCAGCGTGAAGCTGCCGTTGACGTTGGTGGCGATGAATTGCGCCGGTCCGGCGATCGCGCGGTCGACGTGGGTCTCGGCGGCGAAGTGGAGCAGGGCGCGCGGCTGGTGGCGCGCCAGCAGGCCGGCCACCAGGTCGGCATCGCCGATGTCGCCGTGCACGAACAGGTGGCGCGGATCGCCGGCCAGCGCGGCCAGGTTGTCCAGGTTGCCGGCGTAGGTGAGCTTGTCGAGGTTGACGACCGGCTCGTCGCTGCGGGCCAGCCAGTCGAGAACGAAATTGGAGCCGATGAAGCCTGCTCCGCCTGTCACTAGAATCATGCGAATGTGTCCTGGTAGCGCCGCAAGCGGCGGCTCGGTGGCAGGCGGCGCAAGGGCGTGCGGCGCCTGGCCCGTAGGCGCCGGTATTGTACGCTGCGCCGGCGGGGATCCGCTTCAGCCGTCCGGGCGCGCCGGCAGGATCGCGCGCACCCGCGACAGCAGGTCTTCCTGGCGGTAGGGCTTGGTGAGGATGTCGAGCGACTGCGCGCGCGAGGCCGCCGGCAGCTCGTCCATGTAGCCGGTGGTGATCAGGATCGGCGTGCCGGGCCGGCGTGCCCGCACCTGGTCGGCCAGCTGCAGGCCGTTCATTCCGCCCGGCATCAGCACGTCGGTGAACACCAGGTCGATTCCCTGGTCTTCTTCCAGCAAGGTCAGGGCTTCTTCGCCGCTCGGCGCCGAGACCACGGCATAGCCGGCCGAATCGAGCATGCTCTCGGCCAGTTCGCGCACATCCTCGTTGTCCTCGACCACCAGGATACGCGGCTTGTCGGCCTCGCGTTCCTGGTCCTGGTCCGCCGTTTCGTGCTCAGCGGCGGGCGCGTCGGCGGCCGTGTCGGCAACCGGGAAGACCATGCGCACCGTCGTGCCCTTGCCTGGCGTGCTGTCGAGCTCGAGGCGGCCGCGCGACTGCTGCACGAAGCCGTGCACCATTGCCAGGCCGAGGCCGGTGCCCGGCCCCTTGGTCGTGAAGAAGGGCTCGGTGGCGCGCTGCATCACTTCCGGCGTCATGCCTTCGCCTTCGTCGGCGACGCAGATCACGACCCCGCCGCCGTGCGCCAGCGAGGTGCCGACCTTGACCAGGCCGCCGTCCGGCATGGCGTCGCGCGCATTGATCACGACGTTCAGCAACGCCATTTCCAGGTGCGTGGGGTCGAGCGTGCAGTAGGGCAGGCCGGGCTTCAGGTCCAGGTGCAGCTCGACCTTGTCGCCGAGCGTGCGCACCAGCATTTCCGAGAACTCGACCAGCAGGGAATTCAGGTTGATGCGGCGCGGCTCCAGGCGCTGCTTGCGCGCAAAGGTGAGCAGTTGCTGGGTCAGCTTGCCGGCCTTCATGGCGGCGCGCTGGGCGCGGCGGATCGGATCGGCGGCCTTGCCGTTGGCGCTGTTCGTGTGATTGTTGGCGCCGAGGGCCAGCAGCGACAGTTCCAGGTTGCCGTTAATAACTTGCAGCAGGTTGTTGAAGTCGTGGGCCATGCCAGCCGTGAGCTGGCCGATGGCTTCCATCTTTTGCGCCTGCATCGACGACTGCTGGGTGGCGCGGCGCTCCGACACGTCCATCTGCGAAGCGAAGAAGTAGAGCAGCCGGCCTTCGTGGTCGAAGATCGGTCCCAGGTAGAGCGCATTCCAGAACGGCGTGCCGTCGGCCTTGTAGTTCAGGATGTCGAGCGCCACGGCGCGCTGCTCGTCGACCGCGTGGCGGATTTCGGCCACTGTGGCCGGATCGGTCTGCGGGCCCTGCAGGAAGCGGCAGTTGCGGCCGATGATGTCCTGTTCCTCGTACAGGGTGAGGTCGAGGAAGGCGCGGTTGACGAAGACGATCGGGTTGTCGTGCTGGCGCGGATCGGTCACGACCATCGGCATGCGCGTCATCTCGACGGCGGCGAAGAAGATGTTGCCACGGTCTTCGAGGCCGCTCTTGTCGATGTAGCTGGCCTGCCAGTGGCGCTTGCCGGGGTTGCCCAGCGGGTTGAACACCGAACCCTCGAGTTCGCCGTCCGCAGGCACGCCCACGCTCTGGCCGCCGCCCTGCGTGTCGAGGTCTTTTGCGTCGTCGTCTTCACGGTCTGATCCGGTTGCCATGGCTGAGCCTGTTATCCGTTTCGCGCTTTCTTGGTGAAAGAATGAGCCTGTCAGCGCATGGTAGCGGCAGGAGGGCCTGCGCGACTGTGCGCGATCTCACGCTGCGCAGGCGAAGACATCCTGTTCCGGGACCGGTGGATTGCCCGGCGGCCCCACGCCTGGCCGGAGGCAGGCCACGCGCTTTCACGCAGGAAATCGAATCGTTATAATCCCGCTCTTTTTTTCAATTCATTTCTGAAAGCGTTTGCATGTCTGAGACCCGAAAAAAGCTGGATTGGGTACAAAGCCTGAGGGGTATCGCCGTGATGCTGGTGGTGCTGACCCACGCACGGTATTATTTTCTCGATACGCCGAATTGGGGAATGGCGGAGCAGGTATTGCGGCCAGGGGCAATGGGCGTCGACCTGTTTTTCGTCATCAGCGGTTTCATCATGGTGCACACGACCCGGGACAGCGATGGTTCCGCCGCGTATGCCGGCCATTTCCTGCTGAAGCGTTTCACCCGCATCTGGCCCGCCTATGCGGTCGTCACCGTCTGCTGGCTGCTCGTCGCCAATGAGGGCTTCGCGTTTTTCCACGATCCCGCGAATATGCACAAGTTTTTCCTCAGCCTGGCGTTCTATCCGGTCGACGTGCACAGCCCCCTTTATTTCAACATGGTGCTGCCGCTCGGCTGGACGCTGGTATTCGAAATGTATTTCTATCTCGTTTTCGCGGCCAGCCTGCTGTCGGGGCGCTGGCGCTGGTTCGTGCTGGCCGGCTGGATGGCGTTCACGGTATTGGCCATTCCATCATTGAAACGTGAATTGACATTCAATGTCCTGACCGATTTCGGTTTTGGTTTCGGCTACTTGAATCTCATGACGAACCCGATCATCCTCGAATTCCTGATGGGGGCATGCATCGCCTGGCTGTACGCGCAATCCTGGTTCGGGATCACATCGAAAACCGTTTGCCGGCACCTGCTTTTCCTGTCGATCACACTGGCTCCCTGGTTCGCCTACAGCGGCCTCGGCGATTTCCACGGTCCGCTGCAATGGGGGGCGGCGATGGCGCTTATGGTGCTTGGTATCGCCCTGGCCAGTAAAACGATTCCTGTCGTTCCTCCGCAGGTACTGGTATGGCTGGGAACCATCTCGTATTCGCTGTATCTGACGCATACGACCACCCAGGCGCTGGTGACACGCTACGCCGAGCGGTTCGGCGCCGATACGCATGGATGGACGCATATTTTCCTGACGACGGTGGTTGTGATTTCCATTGCGGCAGTGGCGCACCATTACCTGGAAGGACGCTTGTCGCATGCCGTCAGAAATGCGCTGCTGTCCCTGGTGTCGCGCCGGCGCCAGCCGGTATCGGCAAAAGCGCGCTGATATCGGCATTCCACCGCATCCCGATGGTGGCAAAGTGGCGACAGCCGCAGTCCTGGGCTTAACGAAATTGTAAATTTACGTGCGATAATATTTCTCTTGAGCTGGCTCGGCATCCACTGATCTCGGTGGCGCAGGGCGGCAGCGTGGGACGGGCCAGCGCAACGATGTGTTTGCGCATTGGCCCTTACGCGGTTACACATGGGGATTCTTTTGCATACTGATCGTCAGGCAGCCACTGCTGCCCAACATTTACAATACCGGGCTGATATCGATGGCATGCGCGGCATCGCCGTACTGATTGTCGTACTGTTCCATGCCTTTCCGAGTCTGATCGCCGGCGGCTTCGTCGGTGTGGATCTGTTCTTTGTCATATCGGGTTTCCTGATTTCCAAGATCCTGATCACGAACCTCGAGCAGAAAACCTTCACCTATGCCGATTTTTATGCGCGGCGCATCCGGCGCATTTTCCCCGCATTGATATTGGTGCTGGCGGCCTCGCTGGCATTCGGCTGGTTTGCCCTGTTTCCCGATGAATTGAAGCTGCTCGGCAAGCATATCGTCGGCGGCGCCGGATTCGTGTCGAATATCTTCCTGTGGTTCGAGGTCGGTTATTTCGACACCGCCGCGGAAACCAAGCCGCTCCTGCATCTCTGGTCGCTGGGGATCGAAGAACAGTTCTATATTTTCTGGCCCATCCTGCTGGTATTGGCGTTCAAGTTCCGCGCCAACCTGCTCAAGCTGACGCTGATCCTGCTGGCAGCGTCCCTGCTGGTCAATGTGGCCGGCGTCGAGCGCTTTCCAAGCGCCAGCTTCTATTCGATCGCGAGCCGCGCGTGGGAATTGCTGATCGGCGCCTTGCTTGCGCATCTGTCCCTGCAAAAAGTATCGGTCTTTTTCGGCGGCGTACGGCGCCGTCTTGGCGGCGAGGGTGGCATCGACACGCAGCCGCTGTTCGATTCGAACAGCCCGGCCGGCCGCGACCTGCTGTCCTTTGCCGGTCTGGCACTGATCGTCGCAGCCTGTGTCTTTGTTCGCGGGAACAAGGGTTTCCCTGGCTGGTGGGCATTGCTGCCGACCCTGGGAGCCGGCTTGCTGATCGCTGCTGGTCCCGGCGGCTGGGTCAACAGGGTGATTCTCTCGAACCGCCTCGTCGTCTGGATTGGCCTCATCAGTTATCCGCTGTACCTGTGGCACTGGCCGCTCCTGTCGTTTGCACAGATCATCGAGTCGGGCGTCCCGGCCCTGCAGATCCGCATCTGGGCGGTGGTCGGCGCCGTGTTGCTGGCCTGGCTGACCTATTTCCTGGTTGAGCGGCCAATCCGCCGCCAGGGATCCCGTCATCCCGCTGTCGCGGTCGTGCTGGCGCTGTTGATGGTGGCAACGGCGGGCGTTGGCGGATGGGTCTACCAGAACGAAGGCCTGCCTTTGCGCAAGAGCATCGTCGAGAATGCGGACCTGCAAAAATCCCTGATCGTGGTGGAAGACCGCGAGAACGCCGCTGCCTGCAAGAAGCGCTATGGATTCGACACCTTGTGGGAATACTGCCTGCTGGCGAAACCGGACGCGGCGCCGACCGTCGCCCTGGTCGGCGATAGCCATGCCTACCACGTCGTTGCCGGCCTGACGAAATACTATGGCGAACGCGGCGAGAATGTGTGGAACCTGGGTACCCGGATTCCCTTCTTCGGCGTCAAGGCGGGCCTGAACGACCCTTACCAGGAAGCCACGCCCAAGATGCTGGAGGCGGCCGTGTCGACGGAAAGCGTCAAGCTCGTCATTCTTTCCACGATCCTGAAGCTGAACGACGATACGGAGGAAGGCCGCCTGCTGGTCGAGCAATTCCGCACGACACTGAAGAAATTCCTGGATGCGGGCAAGCAGGTCACCTACTTCTACGATGTCCCGACGCTGAACTTCGATCCGCGCGCCTGCATCAAGCGCGCCGGCATCGCCAGCTCGACAACGAACCTGCGCTGTTCGATGGATGCCGCCGAATTCAGGAAGGCAGTCGAGGCGCACAACCGCATCGTGGCGTCGGTGCTGAAGGAGTTCCCATCCGTGTCGACCTTCTCGCCTGCCTCTTACCTGTGTGACGAGAAAGAGTGCAAGGCCATGATCGGCGATAAGCTGATGTACCGCGATACCAACCACCTGTCCTACGATGGCGACTTGTATATCGGTGCGAAATTTGCCGAAGAACAGCGCGCCAGGGAAGCGGCGCGCAAATAAAGAGGCGCTGTCACCGTTTGCTGTGGATGAGTCCGATTGCAAGGCGAAACAATTGATCGGCAGACGTCACCTTTCCGCCATCAAGCATCCGGCGCCAGCCCAGGTAGTTCGGCAGCCAGCGCGACGCGACACCGTGGAAGGGCGCCAGCCACTCGCGCAAACGCTGGTGGTAAGCATTCACATTTTGTACGTGAATGGCGCCATGGAAACCCGGGCGGACACGCTCGCCCGCGCTGACATTGACGGCCTGGTGCGCCAAGCCGTGGGCGCGGGCGAATGCCCGGTAGGCCGCGTTCGCATCGGTCACGAGCAGCACGTCCCTGTCCAAAAACGGCAGCAGATGGCGCTCCAGCTGGACTTTGCTAACGGGGCCGCGGCCGGTGACGGCATCGATGGTCTGCTTGTTGCGGTCGCGCGCCACGAGGATGCAGTCGAGCTCGCGTGAGATGCCGCGCCTGCTGGCGACGCCGCCGCGCTTGCGCGCCGGCCGGTCGAGCTTGCGCGACCCTTTCTGCGACTCCAGGATGAACATTTCGTCGGCCTCGGCGATACCGTTCAGGCATTCCGGCCGGTCTGCTTTCACCCGATCCAGGAAGCGATGGCGCCAGCGGAAGGCGGTGTTACGGTGCACGTTGACGTCGCCGGCCGCCGCGCGCACCGGACGCGACGCAAGCAACGCATCGAGATAAGCGAGCCATTTCCCGCGCAGGCGCAGGCGCGCCAACGGGGTGCCGGTCAAATCGTTGAAGGTACGCCGGCATGAGAAACAGCGGTAGCGCTGCAGGTCGTTGGCGTGGCCATGCCGGTGCCAGCGTTCGCACTGGCAATGGGGGCAGCGGCGTCCGGCCGACCTGCATAGTCCGATCAGCGCGAGCACCTGGTGCAGCCCGGCAGCCGGCCGCAAGGCGTCGAGGACGCGCAGCCGCTGGGGCTGGTTCAGTGCGGGCAAGGCCGCAAACCACTTCGTGAAGCGAGGCGCTTTCATGGCCGACCCATATCGATGACGAGACGGGTTGGACCATGAATGAACTCAACAGTTCATCACTCATCCATAGCTAACGGTGACAGCGCCATCCCTTTACTCCACCGCGATGGCCGTGTGTGCCTTGTCACGCAGGATCATTTCGCTCAAGGCCAGGCCGAGCTGGCGCTGGTCTTCCCCGGCGCCTAATTGCTTGGGCGACATCGGCTGTGGAACGGTGATCCGGATGGTACGCGCGGTGCCGTCCGTGTCGAAATCCAGTTTCACGGTCGTCAGTTCCGCAGGCGCCGTGAATGTCCGCTCCTGTTTTCCGATGGTCACCGTGACCTGCTGCCCTGCATTCGGCCCGAAGGCATACAGCTTCAGTTCCATGCCGAGTGCCTTGGGCAGCGCCTGGGCCAGTTCGAGCTCGACGGTTTTCGCGTCCGACCAGCGGCCGAAACCTTCGGCGCCCGACAGGCCGCTGTTGCGCAGCACGCCTTCGTCGCTCAGTTCCTGTGCGAAATCCACCATCTGCGCGCCAGCCGGCGTCGGACGCTTCGGCTTGAGGAGGGTGAAGCCATTCCCTTCGACACTTCGGGCAACGCGTTCCGGCGGCGCCTTGAACGTGCCGACGACGAGCAGCCAGTCCTTGGTCGGGAAGCTGGCCAGGTCGAACTTCTCGGTGTCCGGGACCTCATGCATGCGTATGCCCGGGCTGGACAGGTAGAACTTGGCCTTGTACAGCCCCGGTACGCTCGCACCGACCACGGTGACACTGTCGAGGGCCGCCGGGGTCAGGTAGGAACGCGCGAACCTGGCGCCGCTGACCCAGGCGTCGGTGTAGATCGCCCAGCGCGTTTCGCGGCTGAGCGCCGTGGCGCCGCCGGCCGCGAAGACCGGCAGCACGAAGAACACGAAGGCCAGCGTGCCGCGCCGCTGGTCGTGGGCCCAGACCAGCAGGTTCAGTGCGGCGAGCGCACAGAACAGCGGAAGGAATTGCGGGAACAGGCTCAGGCCGTGCAGCGCCGGCGAATCGGCGATCAGCGGCGTGTAGTCGAGCTTCAGGCGCCAGGCGGTGTACGCCAGCGCGGCACTCAGCACCAGCGCCAGTGCGACCGCCAGGCGCCGGCCGGGGCGCGTGGCCGTCTCGATCAGGGCGGCGGCGAACAGCGTCAGCAAGGGCAGGGTGAAATCGTAATAGCGCATGTGCAGGCGCTGGTCGGTGTCGAAGCCGGTGCCGCTGACCGACAGCGTGAACAGGACGGTCACCGCGACCAGCGAGGCCACCATCAGGACCATGTAGACGGCCAGGGCGCGCGTCGGCACCGGCAGGCTGTCACGCAGCGGCCGCGTGCATGCGGTTGCCAGCAGGGCCGCCAGGGGCACGCCGAACAGGACGAGCAATCCCATCAGGTGGCCGCGCAGGATGCCCAGCGCCGTGAAAAGCAGCTCGACGGGGCGCTTGCCGGCCATCGGCGAATTGCCGGCCTGGTCGCGGTAGAGCGTGCCGAACAGGTTCAGGCCGTTGGGGCCGGCGATCAGGTAGCCCAGGCCGAAGCGCACGACGGCGGCCGCCGCCAGTACCAGCAGCACATCGCGCAGGGTCTGGACCAGCCAGTTCTGCACCGTGGCGCGGCGGGCGAAGCCGCTCCAGGCCAGGAACAGCACCAGGGCCGGGATGACGAACAGGCCATGCATCTTGACCAGGGTAAGGATGCCGAGCAGGGCGCCGCTGACCAGGGCGCGCAGGGCGCTGGGCGCCTCGTGGTAGCGCAGCACGGACCAGCTCAGCACCCAGAAGCAGAAGAAATAGCTTGCTTCTGGCATGAAGTACAGCGTGTACAAGTTGGCGGGGCCGGCCACCGATACCAGGGCGCAGGCGCAGGCCAGCGCCGGGCGCATCACGCGCCGCGCGGTCAGGTAGATGAAGGGCGCGGCGCCCAGATAGAGCACGGTGTTGAGGAAGCGGGCGCAATCGAGGAAGCCGTCGCCGCAGCTATTGGTGGTGCTGAACAGCGCGAAGTACAGGTAGGACGGGACCGTCGCCTCGCTGAAGGGGATCAGGCGCGAGAAGCCGCTGTACGCGGTTTCGTCGGAAAAAATCGTGGGATGCAAACCCGCATTGCGCAGGCACAGGTAGACGAACAGCAAGGCCAGGCCCGCGGCGAGGTATACCGGGGCGGGATAGGCGCGACGTTGCAAGGTAGTTGTCATGGCTCGATAGATGAGGGGCGCCGGCGCCCGGAAGTGCGCCGGCGGATCGTGTTACTTGAAAATCCAGTGTTTGCTCAGCCAGTAGCCGTTGACCGCCACCAGCGGCAAGGCCACCACCTTGCCGAGTAGGGCGCTGTCGATCGCGCGGCTGTGCACCAGGAAGACCGCAAGGCTCACGGTCAGCAGGGTGAGCAGGTAATTGATCCCGACCACGGCCATGAAGCGGGCGAAGGTGGCGGGCGTCAGCGCGCTGGTGAAGGTAACCCGCGAATGAAAGCCGTAGTTCAGCAGCAGCCCGGCCAGGAAGCCGGCGGTCGTCGCCAGCATCGGGTTCACGTGCAGGTGCAGCAGCCACCACATCAGTCCGACGTCGATCAGCGCGCAGCCGACCCCGCCGGCCAGGAAAACCAGGAACTGGTGCATACCGATTCTGCGCAGGTTCATTTGCGCGGCAGGACGGTGTGCATGGCGCGCCGCGGAACCGAGCTGATGTCGTAGGCGAGGAAGGCAAGGATCAGCTGGATGCCCATCAAAACCGGCATGGCCGACAGCATGACCGTGCCCGCCGGCGTCTCGACGCCGGCTTCCATCGAGCGGAACCAGTGCCAGGCGCCGTACAGGCCGCCGCCGGCGAACATCAGTACGCCCAACGGCAATTCGATCGACGCCAGCGACATGTCGCGCAAATAGTATTTGTAGAACAGGCGCTTGCCGAAGTTGCGGATGTGCTTGACCAGGAATTCGGTGGCGATCTTCGAAATCTTGAGGTTGCTGACTTCGTCGCCATAGCGTGCGTCCATCGGCACGTCGACCACGCGCGCGCTGAAGGTATTCAGGCGGAACAGCATGTCGGTCTCGAAGAAATAGCGCTGGCTGATCTTGGCGAAGGGCAGGTGGCGCGCCGTGGCCGCGTGCAGGGCCGTGTAGCCGTTGGTCGGGTCGAACAGGTCCCAGTAGCCGGACGAGAGCTTGCACATCAGCGAGAGCACGGCGTTCCCGAACAGACGCATCGGCGGCATGGCCCCGATCTGCTCGAGGTCGAAGAAGCGGTTGCCCTTCGTGTAATCGGCATCGCCATTCAGGATGGGCGCGACGAAGGCCGGGATCAGGGCCGGGTCCATTTGCCCGTCGCCATCGATCTTGACCATGACCGTCATGCCGTCGGCAATCGCGGCCTTGTAGCCGCTTATGACGGCCCCGCCGACGCCACGGTTTTCCGGGTTGTAGATGACGCGGACGCGGGCGTCACGGCATTCACGCTCGACGAGCTCACCCGAACCATCTGGACATTTATCGTCAACAACATAAATGCGATCGACTTCCGGGCCGATCTGCGCCAGCACTTGCAGGATGTGGCGGGTCACCCGGTAACTGGGAATGATTACTGCGATACTGCCATTTGCACTCATAAATACTCTTCGACGTTGTTCGTTCTTGCATCCCCTTGACGGAGACCGTTACGGCAACCCGGCGCCCAGCATGGTCTGTGCAAGTACTGTCGCGCTGGCGCCGTCGAGTACGGCAATGTTTGCTCTTTGTTATTCAGCTGCCCTTCTGCAATAATAGGGCGCAGTTGAAGCCAGCCGCGGCCCCAATGCCGCGCTGCTGCACATCGCCAAACCAGGGGCAGGCGTCCTGTTCTTCTGCCCGGGGATCCAGTCAATGCGTCGGTCTGCGCCCGGTGCCCTACATTCGATGAAACGATGCGTTTTCTTCCTATCGAGTTCGATCGCAAGACCCTGACCGAATACAGTCAGCTGTTCTGCGAATGCTTTCCGGGAGCCAGCTCCCGCTTTACCCCCGACTACCTGGAGTGGCTGTACCTGGCCAACCCGGACGGCCGCGCCGTCGGTTTCGATGCGCGCGAGGGCGATACCCTGGCCGCGCACTATGTCTGCGTGCCCGCCAGGGCCCGCATCGATGGCCAGCCGGTGTTGCTGTTGCTGTCGCTGAACACGGCAACCCGGCCGCAGTTCCAGGGCAAGGGGCTGTTCACGAAACTGGCCCAGCTGACGTATGAGGCCGGTGCGGCCGCCGGCTTCGCCGGGGTCTACGGGGTGGCCAACGCCAACAGTACGCCGGGCTTCGTGCGCAAGCTGGGTTTCCAGCTGGTGCGTCCGCTCGAGGCCATGGTCGGCATGGGCGGCCTCGGCCTGGCGCAGCCGGCGGCGCCGCGCGACCTGTCGTTCAAGCGCGTCTGGTCCGAGGATGCGCTGCGCTGGCGCTGCGCGAATCCCATCAATCCGATCCGCTGTAAGACCGGGAACACGGCCTGGCAATTCTTCGCGCCCGGCCTGCCGATGGTGTCCGCCTACGCCGAACTGGCGCCGCAGCCGGGCTGGCAGCCGGTCGCCAGCGGCGCGCCGCTGTCGCCGCTGCGCCTCTACCTGGGGCTGGTACCCGACGCCATGCGCGGCTTTGCCAGCTATGCCGACATCCCCGCGCGCCTGCGTCCGTCACCGCTGAACCTGATCTACCGTCCGCTCACGGCGGCGCCGGCGCAGCTCGATCCGGCGGCAATCCACTTCACCTTCCTCGACTTCGATGCCTACTGATTCCACGCAGGCGCCGGCGGCGCTGTTCCTGTTCGCCCACCAGGACGACGAATTCGGTGTCTTCCACGTGATCGCCGAATGCCGGCGCCGCGGCATGCGGGTGGCCTGCGCCTACCTGACCCGCGGTCCGGGCGAACTCGGTGCGCGCCGCAACGAGGAATCGCGCCGCGTCCTGGCACGGCTGGGCGTGCCGGCCGACGCCATCGCCTTTGCCGGCGACGAACTCGGCATCGACGACGCCAGCCTGCCGCAGCACCTGGCGGCGGCGGCCGGCTGGCTCGACAACTGGCTGCGCACGCTGGGACCGGCCGAACTGGTCTGCGTTCCGGCCTGGGAAGGCGGGCACCACGACCACGACGCGCTGCACGTGCTCGGCACCGAGACCGCGCGGCGCCACGGCCTGGCCGCGGCCCTGCGCCAGTACGCGCTGTACAACAGGAAGAACTGTGTCGGCCCCTTCTTCAAGGTGCTCAGCCCCTTGCCCGCCAACGGCGCGGTCGAGGAAAGCGTGATTCCCTGGCGCGCGCGCCTGCTCTACCTGCGCCTGTGCCTCGCGTATCCGACGCAGCTGGTCACCTGGATCGGCCTGTTCCCCTTCGTCCTGCTGCATTACACCCTGCGTGGCACCCAGGCGCTGCAGCCAGTGCAGCCGCAGCGCAGCAGCGAGCGCCCGCACGAGGGCGTGCTGTACTATGAACAGCGCAAGTTCTACCGGTATGAACAGATGGTGCAGCAGCTGCAGGCGTGGCGCCAGGGCCAGGTGCCCGCCGTTCCGCTTTCCTGACGGCGCCGCTCAGGCGGCGGCTGCCGCCGCAGGCGTTTCCGCGTGCGCGGCCTGGCCCTGGTCGGGCGCGCGGCGCGCCGGTCCGGCGCTGAGCAGGCCCAGCAGCTGCTCGGCGTTCTGGCGCCAGGTCTGCCAGCGCATCGCGCCGGATGCCGCAACCTTGCCCTCGTCACGCAGCCTCAGCCATTGCCGGATCGCGCCGGCCAGCGCGCCGGCGTCCATGCCCGCGAAGTACATGGCATGTTCCTCGGCCACCTCGCGGAACACCGGGATGTCGCGTGCCAGGATCGGCAGGCCATAGCGCGCCGCCTCGATCAGCGGCAGGCCGAAGCCCTCGCCCTCGCTCGGCTGAAGCAGGCAGGTGCTGTTGCGGTAGATCGTCTCCAGCATCTGGTCGTCCACGCCCTGCAGCCAGAGCAGGCGCTGGCCCGCCTCGGGATGCGTGCGCAGGCGCTCGACGATTTCCGGGATCGTTCGCCGTTCCGATTGCGGCAGCGGCTTCCAGCCTTCGTTGCCGACGATGACTAGGTTGACCTGCTCGCCCGCGGCCCAGAGTTCGTCGAACGCCGCCAGCGCCTGCAGGTGGCCCTTGCGCGGCTCGATCGTTCCCACCATCAGGAAGCTGGGGCGCGCGGCCAAGGTCGCCGCCATCGCGACCGCGGCGTCCGGCTTGGGCGTGGCGGCGGCGGCGTGGTCGATGTCGGCGCCATGGTGCAGCACGGCCAGGTCGAGCGGACGGGTAGCGAACCCTTCCTGGCGCCGCAGCCAGCTTTCCGCTTCCTGCGCCACCGCCGCCGAGATGCACAGCAGGCGGTCGGCCTCGGCGGCGATGCAGCGCAGCCAGTTCGCGTGGACCTGTTCCGACGTACGCGGGAAGAATTCCGGCCGCAAGACGGGCAGCAAATCGTGGATCAGGAAGTGGATGCCGACGCCGCGGGCGCGCAGGTCGGCGTAGACGCCGGCGCGCGCCGCCTCGACCACGGCGTTCGGGGAATAGTCGGCGCAGTAGAACAGGTCGCCGGGCTGCAGGTCGATCGGCGCATCCACCAGGCGCGGGGCGACGATGCCCATCAGCTGGGCCGCGTAGCGCCGCGCATAGCGGAAGTGCCAGCGGTCGCCCGAGGCGCTCAGGTAGACCGGTTCGATGCGCAGGCCGCGCTGGTCCAGCTTGAGCAGTTCCAGCAGCTGGGTGCGCACGACCCGCTCGATGCCCGTCTTCAGGTCGTGCTGGACGATCGTCGAGACGTCGACCAGCAGCTGGCGCGGCGCCAGCGGGTCGGGCGCGCCGGCGACGGCGCCGGCCAGCGCGCGCAGGGCCTGGTCGTCGGCGCGCAGCGCGGGCAGGGCGCCGAGCTGGCGCAGCAGGGCCGGGAGCTGGTGCCTGGATTCGGCGCAGGCAAGGTCGAGCGCGTCGCGGTAGCGCGCGGCGCAGTGGTCGGGACGGTGCATGCTGCGCAGGACGTCGCGTGCCCGTTCGCCCAGTTCGGTGCGGCGGGCGGCGTCGTGGCGCAGGGTGTCGAGGGCCTGCACCAGCTCGGCGGGCTGGAACTGGTCGGGCAACATGCAGACGGCGTCGCGCGGCAGCGCGCCCATCGAGCCGTTCGCATTCACGATCACCGGCAAGCCATAGTTCATCACGTCAAGGACGGCGGCCGAGGTCTCGCCGCGCGAGATGCTGCGCAGCTGGACGCCGAGGTCGGCGGCCTGCAGGTACTGGTGGTAGGCATGTTCGTCGGTCCAGCCGGCGATGCGGATGCGGCCGGCGTCGGCATCTTCGATCATGTCCGCCAGGCGCTCGCCGAAGTCGCCGGTATGGTTGGCGCCCACCAGCACCAGTTCGCACTGGGTGTCGCGGTACAGGCTCGATGCCAGCCAGGCCTCCACCAGCACA
>Ga0308160_10003814_pt1 | contig 16576 bp, 19 predicted proteins | sample PhyFR1_FD_201036 | JGI IMG/M metagenome (GOLD analysis project Ga0308160, IMG submission 201036) | Phyllosphere microbial communities from UC Gill Tract Community Farm, Albany, California, United States - DLSLF.R1 | ecosystem: Host-associated > Plants > Phyllosphere > Unclassified | place: USA...
AGAAGATGACCTGGAAGGGTCCCGTGTTCGAGATTTCGGCCCTGAACCGCGAAGGCTGCGAAGATCTGGTGCACGCGATCTACAAGTACCTCGAAGAGAAGCGCCACGCCGAGCAGCGCTCGGAAGAAACGCAGATGACCGAGGACGCGCGCGGCATCTCGTCCATCGATCCGGACGATCCACGTTTCAAGATCCTGGAAGACTAAGCAGTTTGATGGTCCCCGCCGCAACGCGCGAACGCCTGCGCAGCCAGCTGCTGCAGGCCACGGCCACCGTGTGCTCGCTGGCCGCGTTTTCGGCCATGCTCGATCCGGACCGGATCGCGTCGCGGCTGGGACTGTTTCTCGTCGGCGTGAACGGCTACAGCCAGTTCTACGCCATCTATGTCGGAGTGCGCTTCGCTACCGCGGGGCTGGCTCTGTTGGCTGCGAGGCGGGGCGACCAGCCCATCCTCGGCGACCTCACCGCCTTGTTCATCCTGGCGCAACCGATCGGCCGCCTCGTCGCGGCATTTGCGATCGGCCTGCCCCAGGGTGTATTGTTAGCCGTTTGCGGGATCGAATTGCTGGTCGGCCTGGCGCTGCTGGCGTTGCGCCCGCGGGGACGCCTGTTTTCGCCATGACCAACCAACACGCCGACACCAACCCACTCCACTCCGTCATCCGGGAAGCCAGCCGCATCATCGTCAAGGTCGGCTCCTCGCTCGTCACCAACGAAGGCCGCGGCCTCGACCACGGCGCCATCGCGCGCTGGGCCGCGCAGATCTCGTCCCTGCGCTCGCTCGGCAAGGAAGTCGTGCTGGTTTCCTCGGGCGCCATCGCCGAAGGCATGCTGCGCCTGGGCTTTTCCAGCCGCCCGACCGACATCCACGAACTGCAGGCCTGCGCCGCCTGCGGCCAGATGGGCCTGGCCCAGATCTACGAAACCAGCTTCCGCACCCACGGCGTGAAAACCGCGCAAGTGCTGCTGACCCACGCCGACCTGGCCGACCGCGAACGCTACCTGAACGCGCGGTCGACCCTGACCACGCTGTTGCGCCTGGGCGTGGTCCCGATCATCAACGAGAACGACACCGTGGTCACCGACGAAATCAAGTTCGGCGACAACGACACCCTCGGTGCGCTGGTGGCCAATCTGATCGAAGCCGATGCCCTCGTGATTTTGACCGACCAGAAGGGCCTGTATTCGGCCGATCCGCGCAAGGACCCGCAAGCGCGCCTGATCCAGGAAGCCGCGGCCGGTGACACCTCGCTGGAAGCGATGGCCGGCGGCGCCGGCAGCAGCATCGGCCGCGGCGGCATGCTGACCAAGGTGCTGGCCGCCAAGCGCGCCGCGCGCTCGGGCGCCCACACCGTGATCGCCTGGGGCCGCGAAGACAATGTGCTGGTGCGCCTGGCCAACGGCGAAGCGATCGGTACCCAATTGAGCGCCGCCACTGCGCGTTTGACCGCACGCCGCCAGTGGATGGTCGACCACCTGCACACCGCCGGGGAACTGGTGCTGGACGCTGGCGCGGTGCAGAAGCTGGCGAAAGAGGGTAAATCCTTGTTGCCGATCGGCGTGGTCGGCGTGCGCGGCGAATTCGGCCGCGGCGCGCTGGTCACCTGCGTGGCCGAGGATGGCCGCGAAATCGCGCGCGGGCTGACCAACTACACCAGCAGCGAAGTCAAACGCATCATGCGCCACGCTTCCAGCGAGATCGAAGCCATCCTCGGCTACGTCGAGGCGCCGGAACTGGTCCACCGCGACAACCTGGTCCTCTCCTGATCATTGTGGCGCTCGTCGCCTCACGGGTAGGGTGGACGGCTGTGCCGTCCACGCGTTCAACAGACGCCTGCCGAATCCTTAGCGCACCTGCCCCGACAACAACATCCGCACCCCCGCATACGCAAACACCCCGGCTAGCACCGCATTCACCCCACGCTCCACGGTCCGATAACCGCGCCGCGCCGCCCCGGTCGAAAACGCCAGCGCGTAACAGCAAAAGATGAAGGCGCTGATGCAGGCGCAACTCAGCACGAAACCCAAGGCATCGGCCTGCCGCGCACCCGCCGGCAGCGCCAGCGACACCACCGACAGCCATACCACGACCGCCTTCGGATTCGTCAGGTGCAGGCCCAGGCCGCGCGCGTAGGTGGCCACCGCGCCGCGGTCCGGCTCCGGCGCCGCCTCGTGCAGCCGCGCGCCGAAGCGCACCTTGCGCGCCGCCTGCCACGCCATCCACAGCAGGTAGCAGCCGCCCACGAGCTTGACCAGCCACAGCGCCATCGAATAGCGCTGCATCAGCGCGCCCAGCCCGAAGGCCGCGCACAGCCCCCAGCACAAGGACCCGCTGACGACGCCGGCCGCCAGCACCAGCGCGCGTGCGCGGCCATGTGCCATCGCCGTGCCCATCACGGCCAATACGCTCGGGCCGGGGCTGGCCACGCCGATGGCGAAGGCGGTATAGGCCAGCATCTGCGCGGACGTCAGGCCGATCATGGCGCGGCCACCCCGGTGGCGGGCGCATCGTGGCACACCACACACAGCTTGTTCCCGTCCGGGTCGCGGAAATACGCGCCGTAGTAATGCGCGTGATAGTCGGGGCGCAGTCCGGGCGCGCCGGCGTCGCTGCCGCCATGTGCCAGCGCCAGCGCATGGGCATGGTCGACGCTGGCGCGGTCCGGCGCCCGAAAGGCCGTCATCTGGCCGTTGCCGACCGCATGCGCTTGCCCGTCATGGGGCGCGCCGATCAGGAACAGCGGGCGCGCCTGGCCGGGTAGCTGCCAGCCGGCCCAGGGACGAGCCGGATCGCAGAAGCGCTGCCCGATGCCCAGCGCTGCCATGAGCGGTTGGTAGAACGCGAGCGCGCGCTCGAAATCGCTCACGCCGATGAATACATGGGAGAACATCGATAGCTGCCTTTCCGGACTGATGCATTATGAATTGCTACTTGATAGTAAAAATATTGCTTACTTCTAAACCTTCCATGCTACATTAATACCTAACCTGTTTAATAACACCAGGAAGGATAACGATGTCCAGCTTCTCGCGCATGGGTTTCTTCTGTTGCCTGGCCCTGGCCCTGGCCTTGGTCGCCTTGCCGGCCGCGGCCCAGGACTTGAATATTGCGTCCCAGCTCGCCAGCGGCGGCACCGGCGTCTTCGTGATCGGCGCCTTGTCCGTGCTGGCGCTGGCAGTGAGCCTGGAGCGCCTGGTCCACCTGCGCGCGAGCAGGCTGGCGCCGCCAAGCCTGGCCGACGAGGCGCGCGTCCTGTGGCGCGCCGGTCGCTTCGAGGACCTGCGCGCGCGCACCGCGAACGAGGGCAGCATCCTGGCGCGCATCCTGGCCTGGCTGGTCGAGCAGCGCCACCTGCCGCACGAGCAGTTGGCGGCGCGCGCCGGCGAGATGGCCTCGCTCGAACTGCGCCAGCAGCAGCACAAGGCCTATGCCTTGAACGTGGTGGCGACCATCGCGCCCATCGTCGGCCTGCTCGGCACCGTCGTCGGCATGATCGAATCCTTCCACGTCATCGCCGGAAGCGGCATGGGCGACCCCAGCCTGCTGGCAGGCGGCATCTCGAAGGCGCTGGTGAATACCGCGGCCGGGCTGTCGGTGGCCCTGCCTTCGCTGGCCATGCACCACTACCTGCGCCACCGCCTGGCCGGCATCGGTATCAATCTCGAGCGCCAGCTGAACGCCGTGCTCGACGAGCAGCGCCCGGCCGCACCGTCATCCGTTCCCAACATCGAGGAGGCCGCCCATGCGTATTGATGTCGACGACGACGAGCAACCCGAGATCGGCCTGATCGCGCTGATCGACTGCATCTTCTTCCTGCTGATGTTCTTCATGGTCGCGACCTCGTTCAAGCAGAAGCAGGAGCAGCACAAGGAAAAGCAGATGTCCATCGTGCTGCCGCGTTCGGCCGCTTCGCTCGACATGGCCAAAGCGGCGCCGGACCCGCTGGTGATCCGCGTCGACCGCGCCGGCGGGGTGGCGCTCGGCGAAGACGCCGGCGCGTCCACGCTGTCGACCGAGGAGCTGCACGAGCGCCTGCGCGGGGAAGCCGGCCGCAATCCGGGCCGCCCGGTGCGCATCGACGGCGATGGCCGCGTGCCTTACGAATCGATCGTGCGCGTGCTCGACCTGTGCCAGTTCGAAGGGCTGACCAACATCTCGATGCACACGCGGCAGAAGTAGGACCATGGCCGCCTCGACGACGCCGGACCTGGAGCGGCCGCCGCTGTACGAACCGCTGCGCCGCCATCCCTGGCTGCCGCTGTCGCTGGCCGCGCACGTGCTGCTTGCGGCCAGCCTGTACACGGCCGGTCCGGTGCGAGTCGAGTTCAAGCGCAACGACGACGTACGCGTGCATGTCGAACAATCGCTGCAGCAGACGGCGCGGCGCGAAGTGCAGCGCCAGCTGCGGCAGATGGAAGAAATCAGGGAGGCGCTCGAGCAGAGCGCCGGGGGCGCCGCGCCGAAAGCGCCCGGCGATAAGGCCGTGACCAAGGACCCGGTCGCCCGCGCGCGCCAATTGGCGGCGTCGATCGAGGCGGTGCAGCAGCAGGTGCGCGCCACCGACATGGCGCGGCTGCTGAAGATCCCCGAGCAGGAAGCGCTCAAGCGTGTGCGGGCGGAGGCGGCGCGCCTGCCCAAGCCCAAGCCTGCGCGCACCGAAGCGCCCGAGGCCACGGTGGCGCGGCTGGCGGCCCAGGCCAGGGCCGCGCTGGTCCAGCGGCGCGCCCAGTTGCTGGCGCGGCAGCAGGGCACGGCCGTCCAGCCGGGCAAGCGTGCGCCAAGCGATGGCCGCGCCAGCGGCAGCGCCAGGGAACGTGGTACGGCCGGCCCGGAGGACGGCAGGAACGCGGCGGCCGGCAACGGCGGGGCGAAAGGCGATGGCGGCGGCCGTGGCGCCGGCGGCGACAACACCGGGATGTCGTCGGCCTCGGCCGGCAGCCGTCTCGAAGCGCTGGCCCGGGGTCTGGAAATGGGACCGCCGGGCGCCTTGACCGGTTCCAGCCTGGACATGTCGAGCAGCGCCTTCACCGACATCCGCGGCTATGGCGGCTACCTGGCGCCGCCGCCGCTCGACGCCGCTCGCGTGCGGCCGGGCTTGGGGCGCGTGCTCGGCGCGGGCGGTCCGTTCGCCAGCCGCGTGGTGCTCGACACCTGGTACATCATCGGCCCTTTCGAAGGACACGGCGGCGACAGTCAGCAGGCGATCTACCCGCCCGAACGCGGCGTCGACCTGGACGCCGTCTACTACGGCAAGAACGACCTGCCGGTGCGCTGGACCTGGCAGCAGGATGGGAGCTACCCGTCGGTCCCGCGCCCGCGCGCCGAGAACGCGGTGTACTACGCGTACACCGAAGTGACGGTCGACGAGGACGTCGACCTGTGGGCCTGGATCGGCGCCGACGACGATTCGAAGATGTGGTTCAACGACCGGCTGGTCTGGCTCAGCAGCCGCGTCGGCGACAAGCCCTGGTACCGCCAGCCCTTCTACCGCCAGCGGACTGCGCTGGCCACGCGCAACCTGAGCGAAGGGCAGCGCAAGCTGCGCTTCCACAAGGGGCGCAACACCATCCTGTTCAAGCTGTACAACGGCGTGAACCTGATGTTTTATTCGGTGGTGCTGTCGAAATGATCCAGTTCCGGCGCTACCCATTCCTGTCGCTGTCGCTTGTGGCGCATGCGGCCCTGCTCGGCGTGCTTTACATGGGCGTAGTTGGCGTCCAGCTGGACCAGCAGCGCATCCAGCGCAGCCGGGAACAGCCATCGGTCGAAGCCGGCAAGCGGCTGATGGAGCGGGCGCGCTTGGAGAAGCGCGTGCGCGACATGGAGCGGATCAAGTCCCAGCTGGAGTCAAGCGCAGCTGGCAAGGACGAGGACGTGCGGTTCAGCGCGCAGCCCAGGACGCCGGAAGAACTGCTCAAGAAAGCCATGGAGCTGTCCCGCAAGATCGACGAGATCGAGCGTGACGCCCGCGCCGAACGACTGGCGAAGCTGCTCCACATCCCGAAGCAGAAAGCGCTGGAAAAGGTCGCACAGACGCGCATGCCTGAAGCGCCGGCCGCCACCGAGCCCCGCAAGTCCGTCGATGCGGCGGCAAAGATCGAGCAGCTCGAAGCGAAGGCACGCGAGGCTTTGGCCCGGCGCGGCCGGCAACTGGAGCAGCAGCAGGACGGCACGCGCGTGGCGGTCACCGAATCACGCAGCGGCAGCGCCGCGCGGCAGGGCGGACCAGGCAGGCAGCTTGGCAGCCCTCCGGGCTCGGGAAGCCCCGGCGGCGTATCCATCTCGGCCGTGTTGGGGGCAATCGATGCATTCATGAAGTCCGACCGGGCAGGCCGGGGGATCGAGGGCAATATCGTGGCGGGCCACCACGACGACATCGATCGGACCATCGTGCGCATTCCGGACCTCCCCGCCGGCGCCATGGTCAAGGGCAAGGGACGCATCATCGGGCCCGGCGGACCTTATGCCGACCGCGTCTATGTCAATCGCTGGTACCTGATCGGCCCCTTCGAGCGCAAGCATGGCGACGCATGGCTCTTGCCCGATCTGCCCGAGCAAGCCGTCATCCTGGACGCCGCCTATCGCGGCAAGGATGGCCGCCTGCTCAAGTGGGAATACGTCGACTCGGCAAACTATCCCCTGGTACCGCCCCAGCCTGCCGAAGAGGCCGTGTATTACGGCTATACCGAGCTGATGGTCGACAAGGAACAGGACCTGACGATATGGGTCGGCGCCAACGACGACGCGCAGCTGTGGCTCAACGACAGGCTCGTCTGGCGCGGCAGGAGCGTGGCCAAGGCGTTGTTCTACAGGGAGGTCAACGACACCGGCAAACCCCATGGCCGCGATTACAACTTCAGCGAAGGCAAGCGCGTCGTGCACTTGAGACAGGGCCGCAACAAGCTGTTCTTCAAGCTGTCGAACGGCTTGGGCTCCCTGTTTTTTTCGCTGGTGCTGACCAAGTGATTCTTATGCAGCAAACAAAGGAGTTCCGCCTCATGGCAGTAGCAGGCCGTTTATCCGCCATCGCCCTCGCCCTGTGCGCAGGGCAGGCCGCCATCGCCGCGCCAGCCGTCGACGGGGCAACCAGGACCGAGGTCGTGGAGACCCTGGCCGAGCGCATGACCCAGCATTATGTGTTCGCGGAGGTCGGCGCCCGCACGGCCGCGGCCTTGCGCCAGCGCCTGGCCGGCGGCGCCTACGACGGCATCGGCGATGCGCAAGCCTTCGCGGCGCGCCTGACCGGCGAGCTGCAGGCGCTCACGCGCGACAAGCATGCCGAAGTCGCCTACATGGCGGAAGAGGAAGCGCCCGACCGCCCGCTGAACCAGGTGCCCCATCCGGCGGCGATGGACATCGAGATGCGGGTGCGCGACATGGAGCGGATGATGCGCGCCGTGAGCAAGCGCCGCTTCGGCTTCCCGGACAGCCGCCGGCTCGCCGGCAATGTCGCCTATGTGCGGATCGACGAATTCCGGGAACCCATCCTCGCCGGCCAGGCGATCGCCGCGGAGATGGCCGCGGTGGCCGATGCGGCCGCGCTGATCCTCGACTTGCGCGAGAACGGCGGCGGCAACCCGGACGCCGTCACCCTGCTATGCGCCTATTTGTTCGATGACAAGCCGGTACACCTGAACGACCAGCTCACGCGCGGCATCGGGCGCGTGCTGCCGGTCTGGACCCAGCCGGTGGCAAACGACCTGCGCTTCGGCAGCCGCAAGCCGGTGTTCATCCTGGTCGGCAAGGAGACCTTCTCGGCGGCCGAGAACCTGGCCTATACGCTGCAGGCGCTGAAGCGCGCGACCGTCGTCGGCGTCCCGAGCGGCGGCGGCGCGCACGGCGGGCGTGGGTTCCGGTTGTCCGCGCACTTCATCGGCGGCATTCCGAACCGCCGGACGGTGAATGCGGTGACAGGCGCGGACTGGGAAGGGAAGGGCGTGCAGCCCGACGTGCGCGTCGACGAGGCGCAGGCGCTGGAGACGGCGCTGGCACTGGCGGCCAAGGCCATCGCCGCCGCCTTGCTCAATCCGTAAGCGAAGGCACGGAGGGCGGCAGGACCTTCTCCGGCGCCGGGGTCTTGTCCTTGTACTCGCACAGGTCGGCGATGATGCAGTTCCAGCACTTGGGCGTGCGCGCCACGCAGGTGTAGCGGCCGTGCAGGATCAGCCAGTGGTGGGCGTCCTGCAGGAATTCCTTCGGCACGAACTTCAAGAGCTTCTGCTCGACGATGTCGACGTTCTTGCCCGGTGCGATTTTGGTGCGGTTCGAGACCCGGAAGATGTGGGTGTCGACCGCCATCGCCGGCTCGCCGAAGGCGGTGTTGAGCACTACGTTGGCGGTCTTGCGGCCCACGCCCGGCAGCGCTTCCAGCGCCTCGCGCGAGCGCGGCACTTCGCCGCCGTACTGGTTGACCAGGATCTCGCAGGTGGCGATCACGTTCTTGGCCTTGGTGTTGTACAGGCCGATGGTCGCGATATAGGTCTTCAGCTCGTCCACGCCGAGGTCGAGGATGGCTTGCGGCGTGTTCGCCACCGGGTACAGCTTGCGCGTGGCCTTGTTGACGCCGACGTCGGTCGCCTGGGCCGAGAGCAGCACCGCGATCAGGAGTTCGAACGGCGTCGTGTATTCCAGTTCGGTGGTAGGCGTCGGGTTGGCGTTGCGGAAGCGCGTGAAGATCTCGAGGCGTTTGGCGGCGTTCATCGTTCAGTCTTTTTTCTCGGGCGGGGGCGTGGCGGCTTTCTGGCGCGCGCGCTCGATGGCGGCGGCGATGATCGCGCGCTTGCGCTCCTTTTCGGCCAGTTCTTCCGCGCTGTTGGCTTCCTCGGCCGTCACGGCGCGCATCTTTTCCAGTGCCTTGGCGGCCAGGCGCGCGTCGTTCTCTTCCTTTTCGCGCTGCAGGCGCTCGCTGCGGAAGTCGTGGCGCGCGCGCGCGGCGTCGGCCTGTTCCTGCGACCAGGCGGCCCAGCCGGTCAAATCTCCGGTGACCGGCAGCATGCTGATGCAATCGACCGGGCAGGGCGCCACGCACAGGTCGCAGCCGGTGCACAGGCTAGGCAGGATGGTGTGCATCTGCTTGGCCGCGCCCAGGATGGCGTCGACCGGGCAGGCCTGGATGCACAGCGTGCAGCCGATGCACAGGTTCTCGTCGATGTAGGCGACCGGGCGCGGACGCTCGATGCCGTTGGCCGGGTTGATCGGGATGACGGGGCGGCCGGTGAATGCGGACAGGCGCGCCACGCCTTCCATGCCGCCCGGCGGGCACTGGTTGATCTCGGCCTCGCCGCGTGCGATCGCCTCCGCATACGGACGGCAGGCGGGATAGCCGCACTTGGTGCACTGGGTCTGCGGCAGCAGGTCTTCGATCTGGTCGGCAAGCGTCTTGGTCACGGCGGTGTGGTCTGGCGAGGCTTTACTAAACCATCATTATCCGCGAAATGGCGGACGGCGTCGAAGTCTGGCCTTGCGTGGGCTGGATAACGCATGGACCGAAGTTCCGATGCGATCGGCCCGCATAGGTGATGCAACTAACGGAGTGCCGGGGGCGCTTGGTGGTCTACTGGATACAAGCAATGAACCTCAAGGAGGGTCTTATGATCAAAAAACATCTGATGATTTCCGCCTTGGCGGCCGCGCTGGTGAGCGCTGCGGCGCCGGGCTTCGCCCAGGACCGCGACCATCGCGGCGACCGCGACCACGACCGTTACAGCCAGCGCGACAATGACCGGCGCGACGACGGCCGCCGTAACGACAACGACCGCCGCGACAATGACCGCCGCGACTACGACGGCCGCCGCAACGACCGCCACTGGGACGGCGCCGGCCCCTCGCACGACCTGCGCCGCGGCGGCCGCCTGCCGAACCAGTACCGCAACCGCCAGTACGTGGTCGATGACTGGCGCGGCCACCGCCTGCGCCAGCCGCCGCGCGGCTACCACTGGGTCCAGACCGGCGGCGATTACGTGCTGGCGGCGATTGCCACCGGCGTGATCGCGGACCTGATCATCAACAGCCGTTGAGTTTCTAGCGCTCACCGAGTCCGAGGGCTGCCCGTTGGGGGGGCCCCGGTAAGTGTTTCCGGTTTTCCGCTTCTTTGGTGTAAAGAGGCGGTGTGAACGGCCTGCTTCGCTTTGCGAGGCGGGCCGTTTGCATTTGCCCGTAAGGACAATTACTTGTGACTACGCAAAGCGAGAGTCCATCCTGAAGTTAAAACAGATTCGATCACGACCGGCCAAGCATTGGAAGCCGAGGGAGGTGGTGATTCATTTGAAGATTTGACAAGGGAGCTTCAATGACTGATCCTAAAATCATCGATCTGGAAAACCATCTGCGGCGGATAGAGAACTCGATCGAGCGCTGGTCGGCCGCAGAACGGCGAATCGGCGTGGAACGCATGAGGAAGGAGCTGATGCAAAAGGGTCTTGCGATCGATGATGAGATGCGAAATGCGACGGAAAAGTTTGCGAGCGGAGAACTTGGATTCGAAGAATTCTTCAGGGTCTTCCAAAAGAAGTTTTCTCAGGAATGGCGCAGGCTATAAGGTTTGATGATGAGCCAGAAGCGTTTGATTTCACAAGAGCTTGTTCAATCAGTCGTAAGTCTGGTCATTGAAACCATACCTTGGGCAAAAGATGCAATGACGTTTGAACTGCAAGATGATTTTCAGTTCTTGTTGATCTCGCTGGAATGTGAAATGCTGCCGAAGTTGACGCAGGATGAGCGTCGCGAACTCGGGAGGAAAATCAATCGCCTGATGCCGACTCGGGATGACGAGCTTACTTGGATGCTGAATTTTACCTCCAGCCGGAAAGTAGAAGATAGCTACTTCGGGGGCGACTCAAGGTCGCCAGAGATCGGATTTTGACGCTGCCGATGCAGACGCAATTCAGAGTCATGCCTCTTGTTTGCTGTTTCCTTAGTCCGTCCTGGCTCGAAACTATCTCTAATTCGTTTGTAGCGCAATCGGCCTTGCTGCCAGGATCAAAAGCTGGAAACAAAAATGCCGCGAACCCACCGCGGCATTTTTTATCGAAGCACCCACCAATCAAGCATGCTTCCGAATGAACTCCCCAATCATCGGACAAATGATCTCGCGCCAGCGGCGTCCCGAGAAAATACCGTAGTGACCGCATTTCGGCGCCGTGAAATGCTTCTGCTTGTCCTGCGGGATGCCGGTGCACAGCTCGTGCGCGGCCTGGGTCTGCCCGGCCCCGGAGATGTCGTCGAGTTCGCCTTCGATGGTGAACAGGGCCACGCTCTCGATATCCTGCGGACGCACCAGCTTGCCGCCGACTTCCCAGGTGCCTTTCGGCAGGCGGCATTCCTGGAACACGGTCTTGATGGTTTCCAGGTAATACTCGGCCGGCATGTCGAGGACGGCGTTGTATTCGTCGTAGAACTTGCGGTGCGCTTCCGCCGAATCGTCGTCGCCGCGCATCAGGTGCTGGTAGAACTCGCGGTGGCTCTGGGCATGGCGGCCCGGGTTCATGGCGATGAAGCCGGCGTGCTGCAGGAAGCCCGGATAGACCTTGCGCCCGAAGCCCGGGTAATTGCCCGGCACCGCATAGATCACCGTGTTCTCGAACCACGAGAACGGTTTTTCCATGGCCAGGTCGTTCACCGCGGTCGGCGATTTGCGCGGATCGATCGGGCCGCCCATCATGATCATGCTCTTGGGCAGCTTCGGGTCTTTCTCGGTCGCCATCAGCGAGATCGCGGCCAGCACCGGCACGGTCGGCTGGCACACCGAGATCACGTGCACGTCCGGGCCCAGGAAGCGGATGAAGTCCTGGACGTAATAGATATAGTCGTCGAGGTGGAAGGGGCCGTCGGACAGCGGCACCATGCGCGCATCGACCCAGTCGGTGATGTAGACGTCCTGGTTCGGCAGCAGGGCGCGCACGGTGTCGCGCAGCAGGGTGGCGTGGTGGCCGGACAGCGGCGCGACCACCAGCACCGTCGGCTGCTCCAGCGCGGCGAAGTCGGCGTCCGCCATGTCTTTCTTGAAATGCAGCAGCTTGCAGAACGGTTTGCTGACGGCCGTGCGTTCCATGATGCCGACGGTCTGGCCGTCGATCGTGGTCGAGTTCAGGCCGAAAGCGGGTTTTTCGTAATCCTTGCCCAGGCGATACATCAGCTCGTAGCCGGCGGCGATACGTTGCGAGAACGGGGTGTGCGCGAACGGGGAAACCGGGTTTGAAAACAGCTTGGCGGAAGCGTCAGCCCACTGCATCAGCGGGTTCAGGAAGGAGCGTTGCATTTCGTGCAGTTGATAAAGCATATGATTTCCTTCGCGATGTCTGTGCGTCCTATCAATGTTTGCGCATCAGATTCATCAATTATAGGCCAATTCCTTTGGCTTAAAGCAACATGTAGAGGCTTTCCTCGATTGAAAAAATAGTGCCATGCAACAGTAGTATCACATTCCTCATACCGCCATCCGTTAAGTGACCTACATAAGAAAAATGCCCCGCACTGGGCGGGGCATTTCGTGGCGGCTCCGTTACGGAACGCTATCGGTCAGGCAGAACCTTAGTCGAAGACCGGGGTCTCGACGCCGAGGATCTTGTGCAGCTTCGGCGAGGTGGTCGTGTACTGCATGTGGATCTTCTTGTCCGGGAAGATGTACGGCGCGGCGCCGAAGGCTGCCAGCGCGGCTTCGTGGAAGCCCGACAGGATCAGCTTCTTCTTGCCCGGGTAGGTGTTGATGTCACCCACGGCAAAGATGCCCGGCACGTTGGTCTCGAACTTCTCGGTGTCCACCACCTTCAGCTGCTTGCGCTCGATGTCCAGGCCCCATTCGGCGATCGGACCCAGCTTCGGCGACAGGCCGAAGAACACCATCAGCATGTCCAGCGGAACGCGGCGGGTCACGCCGTCGGCGCCGGTGACTTTGACTTCGGACAGCTTGCCGTCCTTTTCGTCGAAGCCGGTGACCTGGCCGGTGATCAGCTGCATCTCGTACTCTTCGCACAGCTGCTTCATCTTGGCGACCGACGCCGGGGCGGCGCGGAAGTCGTCACGGCGGTGCACCAGCACGACCGACTCGGCCTTGCCGACGAAGTTCAGGGCCCAGTCCAGCGCGGAGTCGCCGCCGCCGCAGATGACCAGGTTCTTGCCGTCGAAAATGCTCGGGTCCTTGACGCGGTAGTGCAGTTGGCTGCCTTCGAACTTGTCGATACCGTCGACCTTGATCGTGCGCGCCTGGAACGAGCCGACGCCGGCAGCGATGAAGATGGTCTTGGTGATGAAACGGGTGCCGGTCGAGGTTTCGACGTTGAAGCGATGGTCTTCGCGGCGCTGGACCGTGGTCACTTCCTGGCCCAGGTGGAAGGTCGGCTCGAACGGTTCGATCTGCTTGAGCAGGTTGTCGGTCAACTCCTGGCCGGTGCAGACGGGCACGGCCGGGATGTCGTAGATCGGCTTGTCCGGGTACAGTTCCACGCACTGGCCGCCGACGGCCGGCAGCGAATCGATGACGTGGGCCTTGATTTCCAGCAGGCCGAGTTCGAACACCTGGAACAGGCCGACCGGGCCCGCGCCGATGATCACGGCATCGGCTTCGATGGCGCCGGCGAAGGAGCTGTTGGGAGCGATGGTGCCCGCGTCCGGGGCGGCACTGATTGTCATGCTAAAAATCCTGTTGATGATAGTGGGATAGAAGAGGGTGGCCAGTGTGCCACGAATGGCACACTTTTGCCGGAACCGGCTTCAGCGGGCCAGTTGGTCCAGCTTTTCCTTGACGTCTTTCCACTCTTCCGCGTCGGGCAGGGCCGGCTTGGTCTTGGTGATCGATGGCCAGTTGCGTGCCAGGTCGACGTTGATCTTGATGAATTGCTGCTGGTCCGACGGCACGTCCTCTTCCGCATAGATGGCGTTGACCGGGCATTCCGCCACGCACACGGCGCAGTCGATGCACTCATCCGGGTCGATGACGAGGAAATTCGGGCCTTCCCGGAAACAATCTACCGGGCAGACATCCACGCAATCGGTATAGCGACAACGGATGCACGATTCGGTGACAACGTGGGTCATAACAGTCCTATTTATTAGATGTAAGCAGCGGCGCTGGGCGTAGGGAAGCTCGCCGGACGCGGCAAAGCACTGTATTTTAGGGTAATTCGGCTTTTACGACAAATCAGGCTTATACACAATACACATAAGCAAATGTAATCGTGCCGCCGCGCCTGGCATGCCGAGGCGAACAAAAAGAAAGGCCGGCGCACGCGGCGCCGGCCCCGAGGCATCCCTGCTTTTCAGGCCACCGGATCGGTGACGACCGGGTCGTCCTGCGGTGCCGCGGACGTGGTCGATGCCGTCACCGAGGCCGCCACGACGGTCGCGGTCTTGCCCGCCGTGCTCAAGGACGCGACCATGGCCGTCACCTCGGTGGTGGTCTGCGGCGTCTCGCTCCCGGCCGGACCGAAGCGGCCGTGCTCGGCGCACCAGCGCGCCAATGCCGCCGCCTCGGCGTCGAGGATGCGTTCGACCTTGTAGTACTCGGCCAGGTTCATGGTGCCGCAGCAGGCGCGCCGGTCCTGGCGCGCGCCGGGGGCGTCGGTGACCAGCGCCGCCAGGCGCAGCCCCGCCGGATGCTCGCCGCTGAAGATGGCCGGCACGTCCAGCACCTCGCGCTGGGCGAAGCGGTCGCGGATGAAGCCGGCGTAGGCGGGCGGCTGGCCGTCTTCCTGGCACAGGCGCAGCATCTCGTTGGCAACGTCGGCATAGGTGGCGGCGATGTCGGGCGCGGCCACCAGCGCGCGCAGCACCAGCCCGCGCAGCCAGGCCGCGACCCGGTGCAGCACGCCGGCGCAATCCTCGAGCTCGGGCTTGCGCTCGTAGGCGAAGATGTCGGCCAGGATGTCGTAGACGGCGCCGGTGAACACCTGCGAGATCGCGTGCACCTCGGTGCCGGCCTGGGTCAGGGTCAGGTCGTTGTCGGCGTTGCGCAGGCCGTTGGTGCTGCCCAGCGCCAGGCCGAACTGCTCGGCGATGTCGGCCAGGAAGGTTTTATCGTGCAGGTGCGCCTTGGTCTGGACCACCACGGCTTCGCACTGGTCGAGCTGGGACAGGGCCAGGAAGATCGCGGTCAGGTCGCCGAAGGATTCGTGCAGGCCGCCGGTCTGGGGCGGATTGTCGGCTTCCAGCCAGTGCGGCTTGATGCCGTCGAGCACCGCGTGGCCGGTCTCGTGCGCGACGATGTCGAAGGAGCGGCAGGTGTAGACCCGTCCGCTTTCCTCGGACGCCAGGAAATGGCCGAACTTCAGGCAGCCTTGCGAGCGGCTGTAATACGCGTTCATGACGTCCTGCAGGCCGTAGGGGAAGACTTGCAGCGGGGCGGTGTCGACGCTGCTGTTCCATTGCCAGGGCAGGGGCAGCAGGGCGCCGGCGGCGGACAGCGCGCGCTGGTACATGGTCAGGGTCTGGCGCACCACGGCAAAGGTATGGACGGCGTCGAACTGCGGGGTGTCGGGCATGGTCACGAAGTCGCCGAAGGCGTTCGGCTCGACCGCGGGAATGGCAGGATCGCCGATCGCGATGCGGGCGTCCCTCGGGCCGGTCAGCACCACGCCCGGCAGGAAGGCGCGCCGGGTGCCGATCTCGTCCACCGACGGATCCTGCTTCCACATCAGCACGCGGGCGCCGAAGGCGTAGGGCAGGGGAACCTCGCCGGGAGCGCCTTCCTCGGCGGCGTCGGGGGCACCGGGGCCGGTGAAGGCGTTCGGGGCCAGGGCGGCGCCGACGGGGCGGGGACGGCCGGGCTGGTCGAGCAGTTGGGCCGCCTTGCGGTGTTGCCGGTAGGGGGCGCTGGGCATCGGGATGAAACCGACGGGGGGCGCGACGGGGGTGTCCATGTTGATTCCTCCTGGAAAGGTATGCAGGGGAATGGTCGCCGCTTACTCAATTGAGCTATTGACTATGGTCAATTGAGCTCCTCCTAAATGGGAAATGCCGCTCCGCTGGCCTTTATGCGGCTCAACTGGCATCATGGCGGGCTCTTTTACTCAGGAAGGAATTGCCGGCATGGCGGACATCAGCATCACCCAAGAGCACAGCCTGAGCCACGACGCGGCGCGCAGCGCGGCGCAGAAGGTGGCGGACAAGCTGGTCAGGGACTATGGCCTGGATTGCAAGTGGGAAGGGAACATCCTGCGCTTCGAGCGCAGCGGTGTGGAAGGATCGCTGGCGCTGAGCGAGCGCCAGGCCGCGCTGCGCATCAAGCTGGGCTTCCTGATGAGCGCTTTCGCGTCCACCATCGAGCAGAAGGTGGCGGAAAGCATGCGCAAGACGTTTGCGGCCTGAGCGTTAAATAGTTTTACGCGTCCTTCAGTTCTTCGATCAGGTCGACGTACTGCTGCTGCGCGTCTTCCTGCGAGGTCCCCTTCAGGGCCGACCAGGCATCGTACTTGGCGCGGCCGACCATGTCGGTGAAGCCCGGACGCTCGCCGGTCACGTCGCCGCTCGACCCCTGCTTGTACAGCGAGTAGATCTTCAGCAGCGTCATGTTGTCCGGACGTTCCGGCAGGTTCTTCGAATCGATCTGGGCCTGGGCGAACTGTTCTTGCAAACTCATGGTG
>Ga0308160_10003815_pt1 | contig 16576 bp, 14 predicted proteins | sample PhyFR1_FD_201036 | JGI IMG/M metagenome (GOLD analysis project Ga0308160, IMG submission 201036) | Phyllosphere microbial communities from UC Gill Tract Community Farm, Albany, California, United States - DLSLF.R1 | ecosystem: Host-associated > Plants > Phyllosphere > Unclassified | place: USA...
TGGCTCAAGAACGGCCTGCTGTTCGTGCCGCTGCTGGCGGCGCACCAACTGTTCAACGGCGACAGCTGGATCGGCCTGATGATGGCCTTCGTCTCCTTCAGCCTGTGCGCGTCCACCGTCTACATCGCGAACGACCTGTTCGACCTGGAAAGCGACCGTGCGCACCCGCGCAAACGCGCCCGGCCCTTCGCCTCCGGCGCCGTGCCAGCCTGGATGGGGGTGATGCTGGCGCCCGTACTGTTCGGCCTGAGTCTGCTGATCGGCAGCTACGCCGGTCCTGCCTTCATGTTCTGGCTGCTGGTGTACTTCGCCGTCACCTGCGTCTACTCCTGGCGCCTGAAGCAGCTGGTGCTGGTCGACTGCCTGACCCTGGCCGTCCTGTACACCTTGCGCATCGTGGCCGGCGGCGCCGCGGCCGGCTTGCCGATGTCGTTCTGGCTGCTGGCGTTTTCGATGTTCCTGTTCATGTCGCTGGCCTTTGTCAAACGCTATGCCGAACTGCAGCTGCAGACCATGCTGGGCAAGGACAAGGCGCATGGGCGCGGCTATGCGACCGCCGATGCGCCGCTGATCCAGATGCTCGGAATTAACACCGGAATTGCCGCGGTGCTGGTGCTGGCGCTGTACCTGAACAGCGAGGCCGTGATCGTCCAGTATGCGACGCCCGAGCTGGTCTGGGCCGCCGTCCCCGTGATGCTGTTCTGGGTCAGCTGGATCTGGCTGCAGGCCCACCGCGGCCGCATGCACGACGACCCGGTCGTGTTCGCGGTGAAGGACAAGGTCAGCCTGGCGGCTGGCGCGACCTTCGGCCTCATCGTGGCCCTCGCGGCCACCGGCTGGGTATGGTAACTGTCTCCTCCTGGGGACGGCTGGCGGCGCCGCAGCACGACCTGCGCGTGCTGAGCGACCGCCACGATCTCGCCGCCCAAATCGCCGCGCCGCTGCCGGGCCTGGCCTATGGCATGGGCCGCAGCTATGGCGACGTTTGCCTGAACCCGGGCGCGACTCTGTGGCAGACCCGCGCGCTCGACCGCCTGATCGCCTTCGACGCGCAGACCGGACGCCTGGTCTGCGAACCCGGCGTGCTGCTGCGCGACATCCAGCGCCTGATGATGCCGCGCGGCTGGGCCTTGGCGGTCACGCCCGGCACCCAGATCGTCACGGTCGGCGGCGCCATCGCCAACGACGTGCACGGCAAGAACCATCACGTGCGCGGCTCCTTCGGCGACCATGTGCCCGCCCTGACCCTGTTGCGCACCGACGGCAGCCGGATCGTCTGCGGTCCACACCGGCACCCGGACTGGTTTGCCGCCACCGTCGGCGGCGCCGGCCTGACCGGGCTGGTGGTCGAGGCCGAGCTGCAGCTGCAGCGCGTGCCCGGTCCCTGGCTGGACACGGAAACCATTCCCTACAGCGACCTGGGCGAATTCTTCGGTCTGGCCGATACCTCCGAGGCCGGCTGGGAGTACACCGTTTCCTGGATCGACTGCCTGTCGCGCAAGGGGCGCGGCATCTTCATGCGTGCCAATCCGGTGCACGCGGATGCGCCGGAACCGGCGCCGCACCAGCGCACCATGCCCTTCACGCCGCCGGTATCGGCGGTGAACAAGCTGTCGCTGTCGCTGTTCAACGAAGCGTATTTCCGCGCCCACCAGTGGCGAGCCGGAACCGGACGCGCCCACTACCAGAGCTTCTTCTACCCGCTCGACAACCTGCTCGAGTGGAACCGCATGTATGGCCCGCGCGGCTTCTACCAGTACCAGTGCGTGGTGCCGCGGGCCGGCGGCGAACAGGCGGTTGGCGCCATGCTCGACGCCATCCGGCGCGACGGCAACGGTTCCTTCCTGGCAGTGCTGAAGACCTTCGGCGAACGCGCCGCACCCGGCATGCTGAGTTTTGCCCGGCCCGGCGTGACGCTGGCACTCGATTTTCCGAACCGGCGCGGCACCGAGCAGCTGTTCGAACGTCTCGACGCCATCGTCGCCGAAGCCGGCGGACGCATCTACCTGGCCAAGGATGCGCGCATGCCGCGCGTCCTGTTCGAGGCCGGCTATCCGCGCCTTGCCGAATTTTTACCGTTCCGCGACTCGGGCATCAGCTCGGCCCTGTCGCGCCGCCTCATGGGATTCTGATGTCCACTCCAATCAAAAAAATCGTCATCGTCGGCGCCACCTCGTCGATGGCCGAACACTGCGCGCGCCTGTGGGTGGCGCGCGGCCCGGTTGCGCTCACCCTGGTCGGGCGCGACCGCAGCCGCCTCGAGCGCGTTGCCGCCGATCTGCGCGTGCGCGGGCCCCAGGCCAGCGTCACCATCGACACCGTCGACTTCGAGGATGCGCGCGCCATCGCGGCGCTAGCAGCCCGCCTGGATACGCCCGACCTGGTGCTGGTGGCGCACGGCTCGCTGCCCGAGCAGTCCGAATGCCAGCGCGACCTCGCTGCCTGCGCTTCGGCGCTGGCGGTGAACGGCGTTTCGCCGGTGCTGTTCGCCGAAGCCTTCGCCGCCAGGTTCGCGGCGGCCGGGCGCGGCACCCTGGTCCTGATCGGCTCGGTCGCAGGCGATCGCGGACGCCGTTCGAACTACGTGTATGGCGCCGCGAAGGGCCTGGTCACGCGTTATGCCCAGGGCTTGCAGCACCGTTTCGCCGGCACCGCCGTAAAGGTGGTGCTGGTCAAGCCGGGGCCGACCGACACGCCGATGACGGCCCACCTGAAACAGGGCGGCGCGCGCATGGCCACGCCGGAAGAGGTGGCGCGCCTGATCGTCGACGGCGCCGAGCGCGGCACGCCGGTGGTGTACGCACCGAAAAAATGGGTACTGATCATGATGGTGATCCGCCATCTGCCATCGGTCATTTTCAACAAAATGAACATCTGAATCATGATCTCGCATACCACGAACCTCGATGCCGCCATCCCGGTCGGCAACCGTGCCCGCAGCGTGCGCTGGCTGTATGCGGCGCTGTTCATCCTGCTCGCCGTGCTGTTCGCCGCGAGTAACTGGCCGGCGATTGCCACCACCAACTTCGAGCTGGGCGATTTTGCCGCCAATAGCCTGCTGATCCAGGATGCGAAGCATCTCGCCCTGATACACGGCAATTACTCGCGCGTCGGCTTCAACCACCCCGGCCCGGCCATTCTGTACGTGCTGACCTTCGGCGAGGTGTTCTTCCACGACCTGCTGCACGTCGTGCCGTCGCCGTTTTCGGGCCAGCTGCTGGCTGTGGCGCTGTACAACGCCGCCTGGCTGGTGGCGATCTTCGCGCTCGTGCGCCGCGTCAGCGGCACGCTGGCCGGCGCGGCCCTGTTCACCGGCGCGCTGATCCTCGCACTGGCCGTGGCCGACTACCATATCTTTGCCGGCATCTGGTTCCCGCACCTGTACGTATTGCCCTTCGCGGTGATGGTGCTGGCCGCCTCGCGCCTCGTCTATGCCAGGCTCGACAGCGTGACGGCGCTCGGCGTCAGCACAGGCTTCCTGATCAATGGCCACGTTTCCTTCGTCGCCATCTGCGGCATCGTGCTGATCTGCGTATTGCTGGCCAATTTGCTGGCGGCGCGCCGCGGCGAGGCGCCCCGCTTACTCGCCAAGGCTTTCCTGCGCGAGCAGCGCAAGACGGTGCTGTACCTGGCCGGCATCGTTCTGCTGTTCCTGGTGCCGTTTGCCATCGCCTGCATCGTCGACCATCCGTCACCGCTGCGCCAGTACCTCTCTTTTAGTCACGGCAACAAGAGCAATGGTATGCGGCAGGCCCTGCGTTACGTGGCCGGTTACTGGGAAGGAATGCTCGGCCTCGTCTGTGGCGGCGCCGCGGTCCTGGCGCTGCTGCTTGCCGCGCGGCGCAGCCATCCGCTGCGCCAGGCCGGCCTCGGCCTGCTGGCGGCGATGGGCGGCGGCACGCTCGCGCTGCTGTACTACGCCAAGGTCGGCATCGACCTGCTGGAATACAAGTACATCGGCCTGTTCTATTACGCAGTGCCGGCCTTTGCCGCCGCGCTGGCCCTGCTGTGCGTGCATGCGCTGCTGCGCCCTTCGCGCCTGCGCGACGGCGTGGCCGTGCTGCTTGGCGGCGGCGCGCTGCTGCTGGCCTTCCAGCAGATCGACCGTACTCCCGGCTACCGCGACCAGTTCAACCAGCCGGCCGTGGCCGGACTCCACGATGCGCTGGCGGCCATGCACTCGCCGCGCCGCATCGTGCTCGACCTCGACAACAGCGTCGACTGGGGCACGGTCTGGACCCATATCCTGGGCGTGGAAATCTATGGCAAGCGCCGGCATGCCGAGCTGTTCTGCGTGAACCAGAACTGGCACATTTCCTTTACCCGCGCGGCGGGCTGCACGCCGGCGGAACTGACGGCATCGCCGCGCCTGTACGTGCGGCCGCTGGCCGGCGCGCCCGACCCGGCGCTCGGCGCTCCGGTCATCGAAGGACTCGGCCTGGGTTTTTATCGCATGACCAAGCCCGATCTCGCCGAGTACAGCCCGGTGAAGGTCGGCGAGCGCGCCTCCTGGTACAACGCCTTCATCTTGCAAACCGGCTGGTCGACCATCGAAGCCGACGGTTTCGTCTGGTCGATGGGAAAGCAGTCCCACCTGGGTCTGCATCTCGGCAAGGCGGCCGGCGCGCGCGTCCTGCTCGACCTCGAAGCCTTCCTGCCGAGTCCCGAATACCGCCAGGACCTGACCATCGACGTCAATGGCAAGCCTGTTGCCGGCGCCGTCTTCACGCAGCAGGACAACCGCAAGCAGGTTGCCGTTCCGGTTCCCGCCGGCGGCGCCGGGGACATGGCTATTACCCTGCACGTTGCGCAGCCCATTTCGCCGAAAAAAGCCGGCGTGTCGCCCGATGGACGGAAACTGGGCGTGCGCCTGTTTGCCATTACTGTAGAAAGAAACTGATTCAATGGATGTGAACGCGAAGATTCTGCTGCCCGGCGGCGCAGGACTGGTTGGCCAGAACCTGGTTGCCCGCCTGCTGGCGCGCGGCTACAAGAACATCGTCGTGCTCGACAAGCACCGCGCCAACCTGGCGATGCTGCGCAAGATCCAGCCCGGCATCGTGGGCGAATACGCCGACCTGGCCGAGCCGGGCGAATGGACGCGCCACATCGACGGCGCCGCCGTCGTGGTGATGCTGCAGGCCCAGATCGGCGGAATCGACTACCAGGAATTCGTGCGCAACAACGTCGACACGACCCGCCTGATCCTCGACGAAATCAAGCGCCATCCCGGCGTGCGCCTAGTGCACGTGAGCTCATCGGTGGTCGAATCGGTGGCCGACGACTTCTATACCCGTTCCAAGAAGGCGCAGGAAGAGATGGTGCTGGCCAGCGGCGTGCCTTGTCCGGTGTTGCGGCCGACGCTGATGTTCGGCTGGTTCGACCGCAAGCACCTGGGCTGGCTGTCGCGCTTCATGCGCAAGGTGCCGGTGTTCCCGATCCCGGGACACGGCCGCTACATGCGCCAGCCGCTCTACGTGGGCGACTTCAGCAACATCATCATCAGCTGCATCGAGAACCCGGTCGAGAACCGGATCTACAACATCTCGGGCCACGAAGAGGTCGACTACATCGACATCATCCGCCAGATCAAGCGTACCACGCGCAGCCGCACGCCGGTCGTGCGCATTCCGTACAGCCTGTTCTACGGCCTGATCTGGCTGTGGAGCCGTTTCGACAAGAACCCGCCGTTCACCACCCAGCAGCTGAGCGCCCTGATCGCGCCCGACAGGTTCGAAGTCATCGACTGGCCCGGCATCTTCGGCGTGCGCAGCACCCCGTTCGCCGAGGCGATCGACGAAACCTTCAACAACCCGCAGTACAGCCACATCGTGATGGAGTTTTAAATGGGACAACGCATTGCTGTCCTGGGCGCCGGTCCGATGGGCCTGGCGGTTGCATACCAGCTGGCGCGCGACGGCCACCACCCGGTGGTCTACGAAGCCGACGACCGGGTCGGGGGCATGGCGGCCGCCTTCGATTTCTCGGGCCTCGAGATCGAGCGCTATTACCATTTCCACTGCATTTCCGATCATGCCTTCCTGAAGGTGCTGGACGAACTCGGCATCGCGCACAAGATGCACTGGGTGGCCACCAAAATGGGCTACTGGTACCAGAACCGGCTCCAGGCCTGGGGTAACCCGGTGGCCCTGCTGAAGTTCAAGGGCCTGAGCCTGGCCGCCAAGTTCCGCTATGGCCTGCATGCCTTCCTGTCGACGAAACGCAACGACTGGAAGCCGCTCGACCATGTCGAGGCCAGCGCCTGGATCAGGCGCGCGGTCGGGGCCGAAGCCTGGGAAGTGCTGTGGCGGCGCCTGTTCGACTACAAATTCTACGATTACAGCGGCAATTTGTCGGCAGCCTGGATCTGGAGCCGTATCCGCCGCATCGGCCGCTCGCGTTCCAGCCTGTTCGAGGAAAAGCTGGGCTACCTCGATGGCGGTTCGGAAACCCTGCTCCAGGCCATGCGCACCGATATCGAGCGTCATGGCGGCGAACTGCGCCTGCGCACGCCGGTCACGAAAGTCGTGCTCGAAGACGGCGCCGTGCGCGGCGTCGAGGCTGGCGGCGCCTTCGAAGCGTTCGACAAGGTGATCAGTACCATTCCGCTGCCCTACGTCCCCCGCGTGATGCCCGACTTGCCGCCAGACCTGCTGAACGCCTTTGCTTCCAAGAAAAACATCGCCGTCGTGTGCGTGATCGCCAAGCTGCGCAAGCCGGTATCGGAAAACTTCTGGCTCAACACCAACGACCCGGAGATGGACATTCCCGGTCTGGTCGAGTATTCGAACCTGCGCCCGCTGAAGGAGCACGTGGTATACGTGCCCTTTTATATTCCGGGCGAGCATCCGAAATTCGCCGAGCCTGACCAGGTATTCCTCGACAAGGTGCGCCGCTACCTGAAGAAGATCAATCCAGGCCTGGCCGACGCCGACTTTCTCGACATGCGCGCCAGCCGCTACCGCTATGCCCAGCCGATCTGCGAGCCGGGTTACCTGGACCGCCTGCCGGCGCCGAAGCTGCCGGTGCGGGGCCTGTGGGTGGCGGACACGTCGTACTATTATCCGGAAGACCGCGGCATTTCGGAGAGCATCGATTTTGGGCGAAAGATGGCCAAGGATGCTGTAGCGTGAGCGGGGGCTTCCGCTCGCGGCAATTCATGGCTTTCCTGCTGACCGGCGGAATAGCGGCGGCGGTCAATTTCGGTTCGCGGATCGTATTCAGCCGCTGGCTCGAATTTTCCGCAGCCCTGGTTCTCGCGTATTGCTGCGGTATGGTGACGGCTTTCCTGCTGGCGCGCGCATTCGTTTTCCGCGACAGTACGCAGCCGACCCACCGCTCGGCCGGATTGTTCGTGCTGGTGAATCTGGTCGCTATATTGCAGACCATGGCCGTCAGCCTGCTGATGTTGCACGTCATCCTTCCGTGGCTCGACGTGACGCGTTTTGCAGCAGAAATTGCACATGGCGTGGGCGTAGTCGTTCCTGTTTTTTCGAGCTACCTCGGGCACAAGCGCTGGACGTTCGCCCGCTGAGGGGAAGCGAATGCGATCCATCAATGAGGTGTTCTCAGCTGCCATATGGTGCACCAGGCGGCGTGCACGCTTTCGGTTCGAGGCGACGGGGCCGTCGGAAATCGCCAGACAGTCAGGCTTTATTTCCCGAGAATACCCAGACCTTGATGGCAAGATAGCTGATTGCCGGCACCAGGACGATCACGACCAGGAAGCCTTGCAGATAATGAAAGCCGAGATGGGCCATGACGCCGGAAATCAGCATGGTCGACCCGAGCGCGAGCAACGAAGCGGTGAAGAATTTCAGATAGGACGCGATGGTCGGGGGCGCGTGGAAGGTGATTGCCGCATTCATGAAATACGAAAAGACATTCGACACCATGAAGGCGGCCGTGTTCGCCAGCACGACGCCGCAATGCGCCAGTTCCACGAGCGCCGTCAACACCAGGGCGTGAACGCCGGTGTTGATCACGCCGATCACGCCGAAACGGACAAACTGTGGGCTGCGTTCCAGTAGTTTCAGGAGCATTTGTCGAATACTTCCCGCACCACGTAGATCGGCCGCTGCTTCACTTCCATGAAGATACGTCCAACATATTCCCCAAGCACGCCGATCCCGATCAGCTGTACGCCTGAAAGCAACAGTATGGCCACCATCATCGACGCGAAGCCTGGCGTCTCGACGCCGAACACGACTGTCTTGATGATCAGATACAGGGCGTATACCAGCGACAGACCCGAGATCACGACGCCGACATATGTCCAGACGCGCAGTGGAACGGTACTGAAGCTGGAGATTCCCTCGAGCGCAAAATTCCACAGTTTCCAGGTATTGAAATTGGTTTTGCCCTGTAAGCGTGGCGCGACGGCATATTCGACGACGGTCGTCCGGAAGCCGGCCCATGCGAAAATCCCTTTCATGAAGCGGCAGTTCTCGCGCAACTTTTTCAGGGCTTCGACGACCTTTCTGTCCATCAAGCGAAAGTCGCCCACGTCCGCGGGGATCTCGACGTGGGTAATGTGGCGGCTGAGCTCGTAAAACGCTTGGGCGGTAATCTTCTGGATGGCCCGGTCGGTGGACCGGTCGACACGTTTGGCGAGGACGACGTCGAAACCTGCCTCCCATTCGCGCAGCATGGCGCGCACGGTTTCCGGCGGATGCTGCAAGTCGGCGTCGATCGGGACGACGACATCGCCCTGTGCATGATCGAGACCGGCGGTCAATGCTGCTTCTTTGCCAAAATTACGGGAAAAATCCACGATCCGAATCGATCCCGGAAAATTCGCGATGGCCAGCAGTTCGTTCAAAGTGCTGTCTTTACTGCCATCGTTGACGAAAACGAGTTCCAGCGAATACCTGTCGGCTTCGGCGGCGAACACGCGTACCGCCTCTGCAACAAAGATGCTGACATTCTTTTCTTCGTTATAACAAGGGACAACGAGGCTGATTACTTTCTTTGCGTTCATTACTTCCATCATTGCAGTAACGTGAGGATTAAGCCGGCCTGGCCCGCACGCAGCGGATCACGGGCGCAGCGTGAGTGCGCCATTCTCGATGCGTGCGGTGAGCACCAGTACGGGTGCGGCTTGCGGTGGAAGTTCTTCGCAACGCTGCGTCGTACCGATCGGGTAGCGCTGCGCATCCGGATGCAGACGGTCGACGCCCAGCGGTGTGCAAATAATAGCTGGAATATAGTGGCCCGTGACTGCCAGGGCATCGGTCAGCAAGGGATTGAGAAAAGTATAGACATCGCCGAGTGTGCCGCTGGCGTCCTGAATCAGGATGCTGGCCGGCTTCTGTGTGCCGAGCGCGGCAAGCGTCTGCGACAGAACCGCTTTCTGGACAAGCGCGTATTTTTTTACGTGGTAAGCGCTGACCAGGCTGGCAGCCAGTACTGCGCCGACAACGATACAGGCCTGCACCATGGACGTCGCCGGCGTCAGCGTTTTACGGCAGCGCCAGGCGAGCAGCGAAAAACACCCGACCGCGAAAGCTGTCGCGACCGGGAACTGGACGCGCTCGATATCGCCGATGTGAAGTTCGTTCACGTAAATCAGCGAGAAAAGCGGAAGAGACAGGACGAAGCCGGCAACCCCAAGCAGGGCCAGGTGCGGATGGCGCAAGCCTTGCGGGAAGTTCTGTCCATGGAACAGATGGAAGGCCACTGCGAGCAACAGGGGAAGAACTGCGGCATGGCCTCCAAACGCTGTTGCGTAGGCACGGCCAACGTGCGCGGCGATACCGGATACCGTGAGCAGCCTGCCGCTGCTTTCCGCGAGCGTCGACTCATAGCCTCCGCTCCCACCCTGTGAAACGACAACTGCATACACGCCGTACGCGATGAAAGCGAACGCAATCGTTGCTGCAACCGCGATTTCATGGCGGTAGGCCTGAAGCAGTCCTCGATCAGCCTGGGCGGCAGGTGCATTCCAGATCAAGGCGAAGAGCGGCAGGGCCACCAGCAGCAGCGCCAGCGCCTGGTAGGTAGCGAGCAGAAACAGAATGCTCAACACGCAGCCGATAGCGGGACCGAGGCTCCAGCGGCGATGCAGGCGGATGGCGCAACCGAAGGCGATCAGGAAGTAGACCGCGCTGATCTGTGCCGGGCCGAAGCGTCCCAGCCATGCGCCTGGCCAGGTCAGCAGCACTGCCGCAAGCGTGGCGACGATCCAGCGATCTGTTCCGGAGAGTATCGGTGATACTGCCCAGCGAGCAATGAAATACCGGGAAAACAGCAACACCACCGTGCCGAGTGCGACACCAATCGAACGCCCCTGACCAAGTTCCCAGTGCAAGGCGGTCGGAAGCAAATGCAAAGGCCGCAGGGGCGTACTGGTAGCGAACTGCTTCATGAAGCCCAGGCCTTGCTGATTGAATGCATTGAACAGTCCCCATTCCTCGAGCAGGGGACGGACCGACCACATTGTCAATAAACCAAGAACGAACAAAGTAAGGAATTCGGCGATGCGCAGCTGACGGTGGGTGCTATTTTGCTGGGAGATGGACATTGCGAGAGCTGTTGGGAGGAGAGGTGCGTCGCGGCCGCGATAAAGTCATTCTGAAGGGAAGCATTGCCGCTATACAAGAGGCATCATTTTATGCTGCCGTTGCCAGATTTGCCACCTCTTATTCGCGAACAGCCCGTGCCGTATCGAGCAAACATGCGCACTTCAGGCACCGGGGATTGCCGCGCCAAGCTCGTCATGGACTTAACAACACCATTTATTTACCGGTAATCACTTAGTCTGAAGAAACTTCATCTGCTATCATTGTTGAGATGTTAAAAATATATTTCCGGGTCCGCGCTCTGCAGGCTCAGGTTGACGCCGCTGAACTGGTCAAGCCTGGAACGCTCGACGTCCGCAGCTGCCTCCCGGAATGGGATAACGGAAGAGGGAATGCATAATAGAAATAAGCGAATCTTGTGGCTGTTGAACCACCGGACTTTGATGCCGTACGAAGTGAAGCTGCTGGTCGAACTCGGCTACGAAGTCTTCACTCCCAAGGTGATTCCGAATGCGGCAGCATTCCGCAGTGGTGCCGTCGATTTCTCTTACGATAAAACGTTGAGCATTCCGAAACGTGTCCTGCGACGTTTGAACGCCTTCAATTTCTACGAAGAAGAGTGGCCGGCCAGAATCGTGCGCGACATGAACCGCTATTTCGGCACGGTATTCGTCATTCCCTACGGCAAGCAAATTCCAGAAGCTGTGAGGAAATTTGAAGGCCAGGTCGTGTTCCGTGCTTTCGGCCTGGACAATAGTCAGACTTACCATAACGTACTACAACTTTTGTATGGCGAGCGCATCCTTGGCGACATTGCAGCGCTTGGAAAGCGATTCTGGTTCGCCCAAGGTTACGAACAACTGGTCGAAGTCGAACCATTGTTGATCTCGGAACGCGAGATTTTCCTGCCGCTGGGTGTGCCCGACAACTTCTGGCGCACGGCCGACACCTATGTCGGCACCGACCGGCATATTCTGTTCGTCTGCCCGAACGCGGTGACCAACCCATATTACTCGGCTGTTTACCGCAAGTTCAAGGAAGACTTCGGGGATCTGCCGCACGTGATCTTTGGTGCGCAGGACGTGCCGGTCGATGATCCGCACATGCTCGGTTTCGTCAGCGACGAGGAGCTCGCGCGCCTGTACCGCGATTCCGCCGTTCTTTATTACCACTCGAACGAACTGCGCCACGTACACTATTCGCCGATCGAAGCGGCCATCAACGGCATGCCAGTGATTTATTTTGCCGATTCACTGCTGGGACGCATGACGCCCGAGATCGAACTGGGCCGTTGCACTTCGCATGGGGAGGCGCGCACCGCCGTCGAGCGCATCCTGGCGGGCGACCAGGAGTTCATCGGGGCCGTCTGCAAGCAGCAGCGTGCACTGGCCTACAAGTTCTCCGATGAGTACTGCAAGGCGGTATGGCAGACCAACCTGCGCGAACGCGGTCTGGAGGCGGCGCTGATATCGGAACCGGCCGCGGCCTTCTACTGGCGCGAACTGAAGCGCACGCTGCTGCGTCCGGTCGCGCATGGGCTGGCCCGCCTGCCTTCGAAGATCCGGCCGCCGAAACCTGCACGCGAGTTGCTTACCACGGCCGAGACCGACGATGCCAACCTCGGCACCCTGGCCGACGGTATCGACTTCAGCCAGCCAAGGTATCCGAAATTCGTGGAAGACATCACCGGTGTCAGCTATCCGGAGCCAACCGGTCGCTGGAGCGAGGGGAAGACGGTCATTATCTCACTGAGCAACCCCTTGCCGCGCCGCTTTACGCTGGAAATTGTCGGCGGTGCTTATGGCGCCAATGTGAATGCGTCGGTGACGGTCAAGATTGGCCGTACCAAACGGCTGTTCCGTTTCGAGGAGGGTTCCAGCACCCAGCAGCGCGCGACGCTTGAGTTTTCGACGCTCCGGCGCGGGAGCCTGATCGAAATCCGGGTGCCGCACCCGACCATTCCGCCGAACGACAACCGGATGGTGGGCCTGATGCTGGGACAGATCCGGATCCTGCCGGCGCCGCGCGACGGCTCTCCCGGGGAGCGCGAAGCGGTTGCCGCCGGAATGGCAGTTCAGGCCTGAAACAGGTCGAAACTATCGTCCAGGCCGCAGTCGCGGATGGCGTCGCCGCTGGCGCCCCAGCCACGCAGTAGCGCAACAAGTTCGTCGGCAGCGGCGCGCACCGGCAGCACTTGCTGGACCATGCCGGCCATGCGCAGCAATGCCGCGCCGGGCGCTGTGCCGCTGTCGGAGAGCACCGGGCCGGGACAGTCTGTCAGCAGGGGGGCAGGCGCCATGCCGGCGCCGGCCAGGATGCCCAGTGCCCATGGCGCAAGCGCCCGTGCCTGGTCCAGGGGTAGCGCCTCGCACAGCCAGAGCACGCCTGGCAGGTGCCGCAGCTGCAATGGCAGGCCAGCTGGTACGGTCTTGCCGAGCTGGTAGACCACCAGGTCGGCCTGGATCGCCTGTGCGCGGATTGCTTCGTCAGTGGATGCCGGATTCGCCAGCCAGACGAGATGGCCGGCAGCGGCCAGCTCGTCCAGCAGTGCGGCCGGTATCGGTGCGGATGGAAAAATCAGGATATTCATGCGAGCAGTGCCTGTATCGTCCGGGTCCAGCTGGTGCCGGTTGCGTGCAGCAAGCTTCGTGCTTGGGCGCCATATGCCAGGCTGCGATGGCGCTGGGTGACGGCTTCGTCCATGCAGGCCGCGATCGCGGCCGGAGCCAGGTCAACCGTCCAGCCGCTCAGGCCATGGCGCAGCAGCCCGCTGGACAGTGTGTTCGCCGCCGTACCGATCAGCGCCTTGCCGGCGCCGGCCGCCTGCAGGGCCAGCGCGGCATCATCCGCGCCGCCAATGCAGATCACCGCGATGGCGCCGCTCAAACGCTGTCCGAATGCTTCCGGCGGCAAGGGCTGCTGATCGAGCTCGACCCGCTGCGCCACACCGAGGCGCTGCGACTCGGCGCCGAGCGCCTCGACCTGGCCCGGGGCGAAGGGGGCGCCAGCCAGCACCAGGCGTACCTCCTTGCCGGCCAATGCCAGGGCGGCGAGCAGGCGCATGTCGTCGGGATCGCGCGGCGGCGCCGCCAACACGTAATGGCCCGGATTGTCGGGCAGCAGGAGCGGCGGCGGCGCCAGCACCGGCAGGCCGATACCAAGTGCCGCCTCGAGTGCGGCTTGCGCCGGCTGCCCGGTGCAGTACGCGCGCCGGCTTTCGCCCAGCGCCTCGCGCGTGGCATTGCGCAGAACACCTTGCAGGGAAGCCGCTGCGGCGGCGCCGAATGGCCAGTCGCTGTCCAGCCACGCCGACTTGCGCGGATAGCGTAACAGGCTGGCCGGCAGGTCCAGGGCGAGCAGGTGATCGGCGTTCCAGGTGTCGAAACTGCGCATCATCGCCAGTTGTGCCGGTAAGCGCGCGGGCGGATCGGCCGCGAAGGGAAGGCGCAGGATTTCCGACGCATGGCCCGCCGCGTTCAACTGTTCGCACAGCAGGCGCGCACGCACCTCGCCGGGCGAGCCGGAAAACGGGGTGACCGAGCAGGCGATCAATACTTTCATGCGAGCAGTCTGCGCAGTACGTGGGTCCATGAGATGTTCAGTTCGTCGATGCGGGCGCGTGCCGCTGCGCCGAGACGGCGTGCCAGCGCGCGGTCGTTGTACAGGCTGTCCATAGCTGCCGCCAGCGCCACCGGATCGGCTGGCAGCACATAGCCGTTGACGCCGTCGCGGACCAGTTCCAGCACGCCGCCGGCATCTTCGGTGGTCAGCACCGCCTTGGCGGCATGGCTCGCTTCCACGCTCGGATAGCCATACGAATCCTCGTCGACCGGCAGGTAGGCCGCTGCCAGGCAGTCCGCCAGCAGCGTGATTTTCTCTTCTTCGGCGATCCAGCGCACGTCGAGCGTGACTTTGTCCTGCAGGCCCAGGCGGGCGATCTGCTCGCGCAATTCGTCCGGATAGGTTTCGCCCGAGCTGGCGCCGCACAGGCGCAGGCGTACCGGGGTACGCGTATGCGCCATGGCTTCGACCAGCAGGTGCTGGCGTTTATGGTGTTCCAGCCGGCAGATATACACGATTTCGTCGTTGAAGCCGCGGCAATGGAAGCGTTCGGACGCATGCACCGGCGGGTACAGCACTTCGCTGTCGATGCCGTTGAAGTGGCGTAAGCGGTCGGAAACGACCTGCGAATTGGTGAACACCGCCCTGGCTTCGCGCAACGCGGCGTTGTCGGCCGCTAACAGCGCGGCACGTATCCCGCGGTGGGCGGCGTCATCGGGCAGGCCACGGTAGGGACCATCCCACATGTCGTAAAACACCCGGATATGGTGGATGAACCAGAGGATTTTATGCGGATGGCGGATCAGATGCGCTTGCGGCCGGAAGCAGATGACGCGGTCGGCCGCACTCAGGTCGAGCGTGCGCAGGGCTGCCATCTGGATGCACAGGCGGTCGGGCACTTCGGTTTGCGGAAGGTAGATGCGTTCGACCTGGTGACCTTCGCGCTCCAGCATGTCCTGGAGCCATTCGACGATGTTGCGTGCCCCCCCATGAAGGAAGGGCACGTAGGTCGAACACAGCGCGATCTTCATCAGGCGGCGAGCAGGGACGCCAGCGCGTCGGCAATGCGTTGCACGTTCTCGCGGGTCAAACCCTGGAAGGTCGGCAAGTTGATGCCGCGCTGTGCCCATTCGTCGGCGACAGGATAACTGGCCGACTCCGCGTACGGCGGCATCACGTGCATCGGATAGAATACCGGGCGCGTTTCGATGCCCATCTCGTCAAGCTGGCGCATGACGCTGTCGCGCTTGGCTTCGCCGCCGTCGGCCAGGAAGATGTTGTACATCCACACGACCTGCTTGGCCCATGGCTTTTCGGTCGGCAGCACGATCTTGCCTGCGAGTGGCGCCAGCGCCTCGTTATACCAGCTGGCAATCTGGGCGCGCTCGGCCAGGGCCACGTCGACCCGCTCCATCTGGGCCAGGCCGATGGCAGCGGCAATGTTGGTCATCCGGTAGTTGTAGCCGACCACCTCGAACCAATAGCGGCGCTTCGGGTCCATGCCCTGTCCGCGGAAAAGGCGCAGCTTGGCGGCCAGCGCATCGTCGTTCGTGGTGATCATGCCGCCTTCGCCGGTCGTCACGATCTTGTTGCCGAAGAATGAGAACGTGGCGCATGTACCCAGGCTGCCGACGCGGCGGCCGCGCACTTCGGCGCCGTGGGCTTCGGCCGCGTCTTCGACAACCCACAGATTGTGTTTCGCGGCGACCGCGTTGACGGCATCCATCTCTGCAGGGTGGCCGTACAAATGGACCGGGATGATCCCACGGGTACGCGGGGTAATTTTCGCCTCGATGGCGGCGGGGTCGATATTCATCGTGTCCGGGCAGGCATCCACCAATACCGGGATAGCGCCGCAATAACGCACCGCGTTTGCGGTCGCGATATAGGTCACGGTCGGAATGATCACTTCGTCGCCTGGCTGCAAATCGAGGCAGACCAGGGCCAGATGCAAGGCCGTAGTGCCGTTGTTGATGGCCACCGCATGCTTCACACCGCAAAATTCGGCGAATGTCGACTCGAACATGCCGATGTATTTCCCGTTCGACGAAATCCAGTTGGTGTCGATGCAGTCGAGTACATACTTGCGTTCATTTCCACCCAGAACGGGCTGGGCTACCGGGATGCGGCTCATAAATGCTCCTTGCGAACAGTAATTTATTTGGTTATAGGTTTTGCAGGAATGCCCACCGCCGTCGTTCCATCGGCGATGTTGCGGATGACTACCGAACCGGCGCCCAGCGTGGCTCCTGCGCCGATGCTGATGCCTGGAATGACTTTACTGCCGACGCCGAGGAAAGCGGCGGCGCCGACGCTCACGGTGCCGGCCAGTGCGCATTGCGGCGCGATGTGGGCAGCGGCGCCGACGACGCAGTCGTGGTCGACGGTGGCGCCGGTGTTGACGATCGCCAGGTCGCCGATTTCGGTGTCGGCATTCACGACTGCGCCGGCCATGATGGCAATACCCTGGCCGAGGCGGGCCGAAGGCGAGACCA
>Ga0308160_10003816_pt1 | contig 16568 bp, 26 predicted proteins | sample PhyFR1_FD_201036 | JGI IMG/M metagenome (GOLD analysis project Ga0308160, IMG submission 201036) | Phyllosphere microbial communities from UC Gill Tract Community Farm, Albany, California, United States - DLSLF.R1 | ecosystem: Host-associated > Plants > Phyllosphere > Unclassified | place: USA...
CGGCGGGTCCAGCAGGGGGTGTTGAGAGAGTAACCATGAGGCCTCGGAGGTGTCTGTTGGACGTATTTGAGGGCCGACAGTAGTTGAGAATAGGCCGAAGGGGTCGCGTACACTCCAGCCGTCACGCACGCAGATCCCCATTTCATGGCTACCAGGGCTTATATCTTTATTTTGGGTTTTAGGCATTCCGCATGCATTATAGGCAATGTCTTAGCAACAACAAGCAACTCATGCCTGACGTCTCTTCTTGGTCTTGACTGGCTCCTCTTCCTCTTCATCGTCACTATCACTTTCCTCCTCTCCATTATCTTCAACCTCACTCATCTCTCCCCAAACTTCCTCCTCATCAACTTCCTCATCTTCACTCTCATCACCATCCTCTTCGCCCTCCTTCTTGGCCTTTTCAGGTTTCTCCTCTTCCATCTCGCCCCATCCTCTCCATATTCCCTGACCGCCAACTCCACCAGCCACGCTAACGATTCCTCTTGTCCATTTCTCCTTATCTCCCCTATTTCCAGTTCGCTCGACTCCGCTTGTGGCGTGTAATCTGAATGTTGCGTCGGATGATATCGATCCTAGGCCAACTTTTGTATCCCTGCCCTCGGCGGAGATGGGGAGGAGATACTGGGGAGTAGAAGATACTGGGAGGGTGTATGCTACTTTTCCAGTTCGAAGATCTAGCGATGCGAGCAATCCTGATCGGTCCGAGAAGAATAGCTCACTATTCGTCAGCCATGCAGCATGATATGTGAGGTGGACATACTGCTCAGAACCACCTGGGGCTACTGTGCTAATTCCACCCTCCCTTGCTACTTTCCAATCATCTGTAGGTTTCCTTTGAGCACGAGTATCATATCTCCTGACTGTACCCAGCCTAGTTCCCGTGACCAGCACATCTTCTGATCCCGGCAGATACGTCAAGGCCAGGTGATGGACAGGTTGAGGTAATCGCAAGTGATTCGGGGGTAGCTATCATTAGTCCTCGTCCAGAGTAGGGTCGGATATCACTCACGTTTTTCGCTCGCCATGTCTCTCCCTCCTCAAGCTCCTTTTTACGTTTACTAGTCGTGCTCATACTCTCGTCCTTCTCCCCGCTAGCTGCGAAAGTACGTTCCACATCCCATATACTGACTTCAAGACCATTTCCAGCTACGGCGAATGAGGTGGACGATGAAGAGGCGGTAGCGAGGCAAGTTACAGGTGCTGTCAATGTACGGGATTTCGAGGATGAGGATGAGGAAGGGTGGTGGGTCAAGAGACCGGATGATAGGGCTGATATGGCTCCACTAACCAGTCAGCTTGGTCGTTTCGATACACAGAAAATAGTTTACCCTTGCACAGCCGATAGACCAGTCCAAGTGGATCCATTTCGGTGAGGTACGTCCTCCTGCCTCGTCACTTCTGGTGGGCCAGATTCACCCTTTGCCTTCAATTGGAGAGTAGACATTCGGAATCCATCATCTGCAGCAAGAACCTACTGATCAGCTTTGATTCGAGATAATCTTGAAGATTTAGCTTACCTGGTCCCCATCCAAAGCGAGCATACGCTTGACAATTCCGACTGGCGCATACTCCCCGTACTTTATCGGTAATGACTTGACAATCGGCTCATTCGCGGTTCCAGGTCCAGTAATGGGGAACGAGACATCCAGGAGTGTCGAAGGGTGCAGCGATGGCAGCAAGAAGTCTAATGTAGGTATCATTGTTGGTGTATATCATATACAAGAGGTGAAGTATAGGTGTAGGTTGCACCAAAATTTCGGAATGTGGGGCACCGAGACTTACTTTGGTGACGCCGAGATATTGAACGTCGTCGACGACTATACTTATAACGACAATGGCAGGTGATAAAGAGGTAGTCAATGTCTTGATGGTATGTCTCGGGTAAGCTCATATCTACCTTGTCATCTCGACTGGAGCTGATGATCAGCAAGTGAGCAGATCTCTTACAATGAGGTGTCAAGCTAATCGCACTTTTCCCGTTCCAGTATCTGGTATGTCGTTCCTAGCAGGGCAATGCAGCACAACTAATCTCAGCCGATCACCTATGGCTGAAGCAGTGTTAAAGCATCAAATCACCCAGCGGTCAGCGCTCCTCGAAAGAATGGATATCCGGGTAGATTCAGCTGGAACTGGAGCTTACCATGCTGGCGACGATGCGGATTCGAGGACGATAGAGACATGTAGGCGGGTCAGTCCACTCCTTACTCTAAAAGCTCGAGAAGATTTGCTGATGCTCTAGCACAAAATACCAATCTCATGTACCGCACGTAAAGTCACAACCCACGATTTCTCCAAATTCGACTACATCATCGCAATGGATCAATCAAAGTATATCCCCGTCTCAAGTCACTCCCAGCCGCTGATATATAGTCTATCAAACCTTCAGGCCAAACAACCTTCTTCCTCCAAGTCGACAATAGCTCTATTTGGATCATACGATCCTGATATCCTCTTCCCCGCACCCGGGGTTAAAGTTCCGAAACCGAAAGCTATTGCTGATCCGTACTATGGAGGTGGGAGTGGGTTTGATGATTGTTATAAGCAGTGTGTGAGGTATGCCGAGGGATTCTTGGATATGCTGGAGAAGGGATCTGGGAAAGTGAACTAGACTCGTACGTCGATTCCGGTCGAATTAAATATCGAAGAACGAGCTGACTGAAAGCATACTCTCCTTCTCACATACATACATAAGACCCCAGTAATCAACACATTGTATGATACGGTACTCATGGATCTACCTTCCAGATGTGGCGTAGACTGTCGCCGTTTGCGAAAGGGTAAGGACGACCGATAACGCTCTCCTAGAATGGAGGTCAAAACCCGGTGATGGCGGAGTCTCGAGTTCTGGTCAGACTCTTGCGACCTTCCGAAAGCCCGTAAGGTTCTCTGGTTTGTGCTAGCGTGGACATCTCGGCCACTCGGGAGGAAGAACGACCTTGCCGGCTTAGTACGACATCGGTCCCTGCTCGACCCCTTCTTCCGCCCGACCTTCCATCGTGTCAAATTCAGGATCGACGTAAAAAGTTCCAAACTCGGAATCGACTGCAAAGCCAGAGAAGATTCTGATCTTAAGCCTGGCTCCGGCATCCGATTCGACATGGGCACCGTTTCTGGGAATGAATAATGATCCAGTGACACCCTTCACGGTGCCACTATGACTCAGAAGATCATTCAAATCCACTGATTGTAGCCATAAGTTGATTCTCGGCAACTGGGCTGAATCACCGGGCTTTAATCTAATCATGTCGGAGATTCAGTCCGGCACGGCATAGACGTCAAGATTCCATCGCCAAAGGCTTTTTTCGCTCTGATGATCTCGGTCATTGATGGGGATGTGGGTTTATGGCGGCTGTGCGAGGAGCGTGTGAATCTTACCCATAATCGTCGAGGGGAGGAGGAAGTGAAGGGAACATACCGATCACCGAGTTGATGTAGGATCCGCCGGAGGATCGCTCGGTTCCCTCGGTTGAGCCAGAGTTCGGTCCCTCATCATCGAGGACAGATTGAAGGGAAGAAATGGCTGGTGGGATGAGCGTTGTTCTAAGGTACCTCTCGGTCTGATTTTTGGAAGGCAGAAAGGACTGTACGCTGATGGCTAGAATTGGAAACGTGAGCTCCACAAACAAGTACGCAAAGAAGGCGACTCGTCATCGTTACCGCGGGACAGAGTGCTGAAACAGTACCCCTTCGATCCGCGCTCTATCGGTCGTTGGAGGCGGCAATGGATGTATCGACGGATCCCAGTGGCCCTGATATAGGGGCGGGCGACCGGGTACCCGCTGTCTCGCCCCGTTTCCATTGGCCAGGTCAAGATCCTCATCTCTCGCATCAATTTCGTTCATGGCTACAAAATCCAGGACTCCTCCAGAAGAAGAAATCGATGAATGCTGGAGACGTATTGCTGCTCCCATCCCTTCCGATAGTCTCGCTTCATCCACCTCGGCAAACATGCCCACCGATCGCTCTGTCACGTCCGATCCGTCCTCATCTGAATGTCTTTACAGCCCGACTCCCTAACGCGCCTGTACTGATATTGTTGATAAGACGCCAATGAGGGTCTAATTCATCTTCCTCAGAATCGGGCACACCACCATCGCGATTGATCGCTAGCATAGTCGCTTCGCTGTCGCGTTCGGGATCTGCACGGAGTAGGTAAACACTGGCTTCGAACGTGTCGACCACTCGTTGTAAGTGATCGGTAGGATGTGATGAAATGGCGATGACATCGGATCGGCCCAAGTAGGTCACGTGCTTGCTGGCCTCATGTGTGCCTTCGAGCGAAGGGCTCACGAAACTTCTGTATGCGACATTGGTGGGATCATGAAGTATGGTGACTGAGTGGCATGGTCGGCGAAGCCAATTGCCAGCCCAATCGCTCTCACGAAAAGAACGGTCAGGTACGTCTGAAGCTGGCAGGTGGATGACGCAGAGTGGGCCGGATGCGGCACTGCGGAAAGTCCCGACGCTTTCGGCTCCAATCAAGACCTTAAGAAGATCCTGTTGCTCAGTGGTCGGATCGGCTTCGGACGGTACTCCCAGTGTGGATATAAAGCTGTTCGGTTCGGAAGATCCCATCAACATGTTGAAAATGTTTGTTGTTTTGGTGAGATGTCCAGGGAAACACTTAGATTTCAGGAAGGTTATCATGGGCCTATATATGAATTATCTCTTCCACTTCATCGTGGAGCTCGGCCAGAAGTCCGCCTGGGAATCGATGTCATGGGAAGAATCTTGAAAGAAGACTCCCTGACTGCAAGCTATGACCCGAAGAAAGCCGAGGACCCAAGAGTGGTGAGGAAGACAACGGCGGAAGGACCGCGTACAGAAGGAGAAGGCTCTGACGTAGGATCATGTGAAAATCGAGCTCGGAGTTCCTTTGACTTCAGGACATGATTTTGTCATGCTCAAGAAGCTTGACCACGGCAGGCTCGAGCCTTGTTCGACGGTGGAAGAGCGGTCACGGACGGAGTCGGTGGCAAGAGAGGCCGAAACTTCAGCGGGCTCAGGCTTTTCCTCTCGACCTGGCAGACTTTTCCGGGATAAGCAGTCCCTCCCATGGCACAAACAGGTGGTCTGAACGGCGGTCCGCACAACATTTCCTGCATAAACATAATGGGAAGTCCGCCTACTCTTTACCTTGATTGTCGAAGCTTTGTGGCTCGTTCTACACGCGCTCAGCAGCATCGGTTTGTAGGTGACTGCTGGCGGAATGGGACGAGTTTTTCCGCATTTGTAGGGAGTTTACGACCCCCTCTTTCGCCCATTTCTGCGCGTGTAGCCCCAGTTTAATACGAGCGTCAGACCACTGTGCTGTGTCAGCAGTTGGTCGTCGGAGCTCTACACCAGACAGTCAGAGAGCCAGACGCACAAATTCGCTTCTGAGTGACTCGTGATCTCCTCCCAGTGAGTCTCCCCGTTTGTAACCGTCGGGAAGTGACGACAGGTCAGTGACCAGTTTGCTCAGACGACCGAGGCCTTTTATATCAGCATAAGCTCTGATGTCCAACGTGCTCGGATCATCTCTTCTGGGCACGGCGGTCGACCCAAAGCAAACTTCGGCTCTCTGTTTTGTGGGGCCTAGGGTGATGATGTTGTGATCGTCACGAAAATAGTGAGGCGTTCCGCGAATGATAGCCACATTTTCGGCCGCAGGAAAGACGTCGATTGTCTATACACGACACTCGTGCCGTTGGACTTCTCGAGATCGACGCTCAACTGTTTGTCGAGTCTCATTAGCAGGGTAGCTATCGGGTCTGAATCGCCTCTGGAATTCTGATTGGTAGGAGTTGCACTCGACATCATGTAGTAGTACCTTTTGGGTGGATGTTAAGCAATATCAAACGATGCCCCCGTCCAACAGCTCCATTGGTGGTGTCAGTTGTGAAGCCCTCCAGGACTTGACTAGCCTTGTAGTCAGCGATTTACTCTTCTAGCTCACCTCCTTTGCGGATCTCAAGATTGGCGCACCCTGAGGGAAATCTTTTGTCATCGTCGAGCCTTCCAGGGCGCTCGCATTGGTTTCCCTATGGCCCTGGCCGTGGTGGACAGTCGCGTCAGGCGACTGCCAGTGACGAACTGCCTTCGCTATAGGCGCTGAAGCTTTCTACCGCTTCCCCATCCCCAAATGGTGATGACGCAGATCTTCAGTAAAAGGTTAAAAACAGAGAAGCACTTCATATGGCGCAAAGTTTGGGTACTACAGATATGTGAACATGTGAAATCGAAGCTGGAATCTCCTTTGACCTGTGGAGCTGAGACAGATAGGCGAAGGAATCTAGTTCTTCTCGTACCTCAAGAGAAGCTTCCATGTCTGGGCATTTAGCATCGTGAGGAAGGAGCGATGGGACACAGAGGTGGCAAAAGACAGGAAGCCGGATCCTGGACATCTTGCCGGCCATACACTTTGAGTTAAGTTTCACCTTGCGATGGAGCGCCCCACCTTTCACCCTCTTTTCCACTGGATCGGACGAAGACTTGCTTTTCTCATTCTCGTGAGATGTTATATACGCGTTGATGGAACACCTTGAGGTCTTCTCGCCACTCGCACTCACTATTGCACTTCCTCACCACTGAACGTCCCGAATGTCGAGCATAGACTCTGTCAATGACACGTTGGCGCCCTCAAAACAGATCACCGAGATCATCCGAGAGTTCAAGGTGCCAGAGGCAGACAAAGGGCGATACAAAGTTTACATCTGCACACCTGGTCGCACACAATCGTTTCTCACCTCGCCGGGCGATACTATTAGAAAGAAGGAGAAGGGGTTGGTCCGAGAGCCTCGAGGTACAAGGCACATCACATTGTATCCTGATGATTTCATTCATTCCGAATATATCGGTGACGACAACCAGCTGGTCATCGGTCAGCTACCCTTTACCATGGATATGCCTGGCTTCCCCATTGATGCCCCGTCGCCTATGTCGATGGATACGCTCCGTATCGAATGGAGACCGCTCTTTGGCTCAATTACAGACGGGAGAAGTACTTTCAGTCCGTCGCGTGCCCTTGTGGGACTTGGAGCGAGAGCTAGGTGATGGTGGGGGCACGTACGTCATTGGTACTTTGGAGATAGATGACCAGGCGGGTTACGCGAAATGACGTTATGATGGGGCGATCCACCTTTCATCTTCTCCCTCGATGAAAGGGAATGACTTTTACTCTCCCCTTTCCCTTGACAAGCCATGGATATATATATATGCAGTGGAGCGGGCTCGAGGTCTTCTTGCCACTTACATACTGTACCCTCATTGTTGCACTTCATCGCCACTAAATGTCCCAAGCCTCAGTAACAGACTCTGCCAATGCCAGTCGCGCGCCAGCGCCAATCACCGAGATCATCGGTTCTTGGGTAGTTCCGTCAGCAGACGAAGGGCTATATGCGGTCGTGATCCGCACGCCTTACCGCGACCAATTGTTCTCTGTCTCGGCTGGCGACATTATCAGCAAAGAGCGGGTTCCTTCGGCCCGGGCATTGGTGCACAATCCTTCAAACCCTCCAAACCCTTCAGACACCAGATACATCTCCGTGTACCCCGATGATGTCGTCTGCTACGAACACCTCAACAATCAAGGCGAGCCGGTGACCACTCAGGAACATCTTCGCGACATGAACATCCATGCCACTGGCCCTATGTCCGTGAAGCTACATACCGACAAATGGGAGTCAGCCATGCATGCAGATCGTCCATTGGCTGACTTAGAGCATGGGAGTAGCCTGATGATTCGTCGAGTACCCCAATGGTACGTGGGACGACAGCCGTTCGTAGGACAACAGCCAGAGGATGATTCCATTAAACCGTATCTCCTGGGAATTCTGGGACCGCATGAAAGGGTAGGATGGGTGAAGCGCTCGGAAAATACTACTCGAGACGTCTCTACGATCGAGCAATCCAACGCAGTGTTTCGTGATCAAATGGGGCGTCGAGTGTGACGAGGAGATGGTCCGGTAGTCTGAATGGAGAAGGAGGCGATGCACGAAGAAGTTCGGGGATTTCGAGGGATCGAGGTCATAAGGGTATGGATCGTGTGCTCCTGATGAAACGATAGGTTTGAGAATGTCGTTGCTGTTTGTTTATAGGCTCGGGGCTCATGCTGGTATGCATTCGAGGTGGTGTGACAAGCCAAAAGGAAATTTCATACTTCTGCCCCGCGACGAAGCATTATCACGTTTTATGCTGTATGAGTAGGAGTATCAGTATGAGTCAACTCTCACATCTTCTTGATGATGTAGAGAAGTTTCTTACCCACTGTCAGATCTTCTGCTTCCAACTTTAGGTACCTGTATACAAGAATTGCTCCATGTAACAGATGTTTGACATAGCGTGTTCCGCTGTCCCCAGTTTAGCACGTTTACGATGCATCGTTTCACCGTCTTCATTCCGCCCGCTCCAAGACATAATATACAACTACCCCTAAACTCGTTCATACTACCCATCAGCCTCACATCTCGACAGGAAGGGTGGACTTACGAAACACATATAAGCCCTAGCCGACAAAACTTCATCCACAGTAGCCAACCTAATAGACGTACTAAACCATTAGTCCCCATCTGGCAAAAGTGTGAGACTTACTCTGAACAGAAACACCATACTCTCCTATCTTTCCCACTTGGATCCGGACGGCATTTATCGATATTCTCCATCTTCCTCTCGATTTCCATATCGGTTGGCATATCCCCAAACATCTTTTCGGGGTCTACAAGGCAGTAGGCTATGTAGTGGCCTCCTATCATTGTTCCTAAGTGTACTACTACCGCTAAATTGTTAGCTTTGGAAGATATATGGAAGGAGTGGCATACCGTATAATTTGTAATTGACTGGATCTAGGTTATGACCTTGATCAGGAGTTGCCCAGTCCATGTATGCTGCCCTCGGACCTAGGGGGGTATTTGCCATCTTGTAATCGTTCCTGTTGGGTGCCATGTAAGGTGCTAGGTCCAGTACTTCAGGGAAAGATACGAAATCATCCATTCTACTCATCAGCCTAGTTCCCTTGAACGGAGGTGGACTCACTTCTTCAGATCGTAGAAACTTGTAAACATCATACTAGTTTTATGTGTCTGCTTGAATCGCTTGAAATGAAATATCAAGACCTCCGGAGCTTTAGCGAAAAGGTACCTCTTGAATGCTTTGCGCATGACGAAATGTGAACTCTGCCTCCTGATGGGTTTAGGTCGACCAATATGAATAGCTGTATCAGGTTGTTCCTCGTCTGAAGTATCGGTATCGGAAAGACCATCATCATCTGAATCGCGTTCTCTGATGGGTGCGCCAATCGTCGAGGGAACAGGGTCGGTATCGATGCTTAGACCTGAGGTATCGTCGGTGGATGATCCGATAGTGACGTTCGAGATTGATCGAGTAGCTTCGTCCATCTCGATTTGGCGGCGGAGAGGTGAAGGTGCCCTGACGTTCTGTGCGCTGGCTGATGATCGGGAAGCGACAGACCCAGCTCGACCTAATCTACCATCATCCTGTACTCCTGTTGGTGAAGAGACGAGGGAAGAGGTTTCAGAATCGGCAATACTGATTGAAGGCGGAGCTGGATGTGTCGACTTCAATCCAAGTGCAGATACCTCAGGCGAAACAGGTGCCGATTCCAGAGTCTCGATAGCACTCTCATCTTCCTCTGGTAAAGTCGCTTCTCGTGACTTGTATCTCCCACTTTTGATCTTCCAGCATCGCTTGCAAGCGAATGCGTTTTCCCCTTCTAGTACCTCGACCGAGGTGAATGCTCTCAAGCTTTCTTCCAATCCAGTCTCGGTCCCCTGGGGCGTGGTGGTAGTACTACTACTGTGCGTAGTAGAGAGTGTATCGGCACTAGGAGCACGTAATTTGGAAATAGGATCGATCTCGGCTGAATTAGGTGGAGGAGCGAGTATTCGATGAATATAAGCCATTTGAGCTGCCGTAGGTCCAACTCCATGAACTTGATTCGAGAGCCTAGCCGAAACGACAGGCGAGCTAGGTCCGCTCGAAGGCATCGATCCTCGATCGTGATCAAGCGAAGTAGAAGATGGGATGGCAGGTACTGAGCTCGAACTTCCGGGTCTAGTCTTTTCAGGCTTCTTCTTTCCAAATGAGAAACTCTTTTTATTCCTCAATCCGAATGTCTTGAGGGAACTATTCCTGCTTAAACCCTCTCCTCTGTCATCCTGGTCTAGACTGAGTCGTCGATCTCGTTCTTGGGGTTCTGTGTCGGATAGCTCGGTATCGGACATTACTACCGCTGGGCTGAGGGACGTGTGGGTTGGAGGTACCGACTCGGGGGCTTTCTTTTCCTTACTGGATGAGTTTGTACCGGGGATGAGTTTGTTGGCGATTGCCTTGAACCGGTCTCGCTACGTTGTCAGCTTTTGTGGGAACCTCTGTGATTTATTGCTCACCTTTCTAGGTTTGGGTTGGTCATTCTTGAGACTGAGCGATATATCCAAGAAACCTTCGTAAGTGTGCGATACCTAGATGTCAGCGGCCTTGCAACTGATAAACCGAGTTAGACTTACACTCTTGCAGTTCTCACAGACCACCACACTAGCCAAAGACCCTCCAAAGAGTACATTGACAAATGGCACCAACCTCTTATCCTCCGCTACCTCCTCAAAAGCAGGGACTTGACCCGAAGCGATAGAGTGTGCAGCACCCTCCCTAGCGATGGGATCAAAAGTCGATCTAGTAGGCGAAGAAGGCGCAGAAGGAGCAGGAGAAGGTAGAGGTGAAGGCATAGGTGATATTCCAGCATTTGAAGGTCGTTTCGATCCTCTCCTCTTCTTTCCAGCAGGAAATTCAGGTTGTAGACGTTTCAAAACATCTTTTTCTTCCATTTCCATACTATCCAATAAATGCCTCAACAACTCGTGAGCATCTTGTTGTCCGTAATCATCATATTGATCGTATTTCCTTGCCAATTCCCTCAGTAAACCTCGAAGGGACATTGATCGATGAGAGGCTCCTTCTTGTGATCCCCATGTTCCACCTCCTTCGTCCTTCATCCGCCAGGCTCGAGTTAGGGATTTGACAAATGCATGGGTGACTGGTAAGAGTGGCCCTAGGGGCGGTTCGGTGGCATCGTCCAGGTTGCATGGTATACGTCGCGGGTCGATTGCAGGTTGGGGGAGTAGGGAGGTTTGTACTGGATAGAGATTGGACGACGGGGAAGGTGCGATAAGCGCTACCAGTGGTCCGGTCGAGCTCAACTAAATCATCAGCTAACCTATCTCACGTCTTCTGACATGCCCGGCTTACAGCTTGGAAAGTGGAGTTGAGGAAACAAGTGTTTTGCTCATTGATAATACCGATAGGTTTCAGCTCGGGTTTCCCATTGGCTCCTTCTTCATGGATCACCATCCCCTTCCCACTCGATGTCGATGCTTGCCGTTCTTTGACCCCGTTGGCAGCTACACCTGGCGACTGCGATACGATGGGCGAGATGCGACCGTCTAGTACGGCTGTACCGCCAGTAGCTGAATCCATTTGATTGGCCATGTTTCTACCGTAGTCTTGAGCTGTTTATCTCCGGAGTATCCCGGTGCCGATGTGAATGGGCAAGCAGTGATGAGCGAGGACGAGTAGATATGTGTGCAAGCGGGCAGTCGTGTATACCTTAAAAAGTGCCCGAGTGTATGGTATGTAGTAGAATGATAGTTCCAGACCTATAGCCAAGCCATCTACGTACTCAGTACCCACTTACTCAGATTCAGATTCAGGATCCATCAATTCAGGAAACACCTTCCTTACTTTACCGGGATTACACCGCAGGTAAGCAGTAAGCGTCTGGTATCTAGCACGGGGGCCGATATGGGTATACATATAGTATCATGCATAGCTTCGCTTCAAATTACCACACTCTCTACGACACAGGATACACGACATGGATCTACTGGAGCTGCTTGTCGGGTTCTTCTCCGGCTGGAATTTGTTAGCTACGCATACCCGCGGCCCGGATAGGAAGACTTACGAGAAAGGATACCCCTCTTGACGAGCTCATCAGCTGATGGTCGGGATGCGAGATCCTTGTCGAGTTTGTCCTAAACATCAGCTATAGTGCAACAAAGGAGGTATCACATACCTCGAGCATACTCTTCTCCAACTCTGCCTTCTTTCCAGCAAGAGCATCACCAGGTTGTCCTATCCATCAGCTCATTCTACGTGTCCTTCAAGTGAACTTACCCTTCAAAATACCCTTATCCTGCAACTCATCGGCAGAGCTCCTTCCCTTGTACAACAACTCCAACTTTGCCCTATCAGTAGGACTGTTCGGTTCAAGATCATGACTCTGATCAACGACTCCACCCTCCTTTGCTGCAGGAGCAGGAATCACATGAGGAACAGCATTATGAGCTTGTTGATGAGCTTGCCCCGCGAGGTTTGTAGCAGCGTTCAAAGCGGCTGTTCCGGCGGATTGAGCTTGGGCGGTAAAGTTCTGTGCGGTGGGGGAATTGAGGGCTTGTTGAGCTGTTTGAGCTATGGTGTTGGCTGCGTTGGTTGCTGCTGCTGTGGCTTTGTTGAGTAGGTCCGCTGGGATTAGTGTGATATATGTGCTAGATGAGGGTCCGCTCACCCATTGTTGATAGATGGTATAGTTGATAGTGAAGGAGTATACTGTATGAGTGGTTTGGAAGGGTGTGTACAAGGGGTAGTAAAGGGAGTGACGTCAATTACTAAATGAGGAAATTATGCATGTATCTAGTAGGTGTATAGTATAGTATGGGTAAGGTATGGTACAACAATCGTTATCGTAAACAGTAGCGAGCATGACAACAGACTAGACAGTGCCAGTAGGCCAGAAGGAAGTAACGATACCCACAACAGCCACTACCCCACTCAATCCACAGCAGAGAGCAGCATACCAAGTCCAACCCCATAACTCGGCTCCAGCCCAAATAGGGACCATCACCACAGTGACCAGAGCGAATCCACTCCCTAATAACGCCATGACACTCTCGAAAGAGGGTAGGATGATTCCACCAGCAACAGCCAATACTGCCAGTAAGACCCTAATCGCGGGTCTCAAGAGTTTCTTGCGTCGTTCCCATTTCTCATGGGCGATTTCTTCTGGCTCGAGGATGTGGGGGATAGAAGGTCCTGGGTCGGAGGATGAGGATGGGACGGGTGAATTTGGGCGGGTAGTATATCGTGGTGTGGGTACTGAGTTGGGGACATAGATTGCCGGATGGAGGTGGAGCATCGTATAGATGATATCGCTCATCTGATCGTCAGCCCCTCACTCATTCTTCATCGTCATCAGTGACATACCGGTCGAAGGGATAATGGCAACTTGGTCAATGGATTCAGAGCCACCAACAAAACAGCAACCCAATTCAGAGTAGGCGAGAATCCGGGCGTCTTGGCCAAATCCCTACTGACCTATTCATCAGCTACTTCTCATGCGTATTTGGACGTACCTCATCAGAAACCCCTGTTCCGTACATCAAATACCCCGATACTGATACTATGACATTCACAATCATGGCGATAGCATAAGCCACCTCGACTACACGGTCCGCTTGGCGGGGTTTAGCCATATCGTGCCTATAGCTCAGCTTGTATTCTATCCTCCCATTATGGAAGGACGCAGACATACACCAAATTGGGAATAAGACCGTGTCCACCGAACTGTATATCAGTTCCGCTAATTCGGGAAGGGATATGGGACATACTGCAGCAGCGATCAATCCAAATGTAGTACCAAGCTTGACCATCCCATGAGCAGGCCATAAACTAGTTTGCATTGGTTCCCTCAGAGATCCGGGAGAATGTTCCCTTATAATCAGCTCTTTTCTCATTCCGTTATTGTCGGCTTGTCCATATGGGAGGAAGGTGTCTGGGTAAGGAGGAGGGTCAAGGACTCACGTAGCTACCCCCGAAAAGATGAGGATTCCAATAATACCCCAGGTAGTCAATACTCCAATAAACGATGAGAGGGATAAATATCGTAGAGGGACGAAACTGAGTGGTAAGACACTGCCTGTTAGTCTGATTCCATATCAAACGTCCACCAAGGTATTGTAGACGTACACGATGAAACAGAGTAATTTCCATTGATCACTCGTATATCTCGGAATGACAGCTTCGAGAGAATCGGAAGCTAGGACGACAAGTGCAACACTGCTGGTAAGCTTTATTTTCTCAGTCTCTTCGTAAACATCTCCTTCCTCTCCATCGGGGTAAAAGGCCACCACCAAGTGAGAAAATGAAGGACAGCGAAACGGAAGTGCCAGATGTAGAGTGAGTGGACTTACTTCCAAACTAAGAATTCGACAATGAAAAAACAAGTTAACCAGTACTGAGCCCTAGGTCCTAATCCATGTCCAATAACATCGGTAAAACTCCTCAGCCGACGATCACGTTCAATAATCCGAATCAAGATTTTTAATCTGGTCATTAGCTCTTTCCTCTATCTATCCCCATCGCCGATATGGAGGATATGATATCCTGGAGATAGTGACTTACGTCCATAATGTCCCTGCTGCCATTATTATTAGGAATAAACCACCTAATAACCATCCTGCGTGGGCTGCTGCTATTGGCATAGCTAGTAACCCAGTCCCGATAAGATCACCAAGGACGTTCAATAACTGCAATTAGCTCATCTCCTAGCCTCCCTCTGCATTTCGCAATCGAGATCGCAGGAAGTTCAAGCCTCAGAAAGGGTCTAGATAGATGTGGGACGTACAGTCTGAGTAAAAGAACTTTTGCCAGGTTTGTAAACTTCAACCTCCCTTCCCCCCTTTCCATCATCTATAGATTCCTGATCCCCATCTTGACCTTGATCGGTACAGGATACGACAACTTGAGACTGTGATTTCGGGATTAGAGGTGTCCTCTCCGAATCGATGAGGGTAGCACTTGACATCCTGCCTCTGTATGTCAATCGCTGATGTAGTTGTAGAGCAAAGGATTTGTATAGGGAACAGACAATTGACGCCATTATGACTCGTGATGGTAAAATCAGGAAACAGGCGCCGGAACGCGGTCGGCGGCTAATTCCTTGCTCAGTACGAGTGTACGAGTCTCGCTTGAGTGTCTATGATACATGCATGCATAGGTGTGCAGTGTAATACAACAAACGTATCCAGAAGATCCCCGGATCGCAGATCAAGGTCCATTGTCCCCGAAGCGATTTGAGGGATACATGTCACAGACTAGACTGTTTACCGCCTCATTCTACTCATCAGCTCCCTCCACGAAATATATGAAGGACTAACCTCTTTTTAAATCGATCATAGACTTGTTCATCGGTAGCAGCTTCATGTCTAGGTTCATGTTCTTTCGCCTTCTTTTCATCCCGAGTGGGAAGTAATCCTGCAGCTGCCCTTTTCGCTTCTTCGATTGCATAGGTGTCTGTTGCTATTTTCCCTTTGGCACGAGCGACTGTTATCAGCTCTGTCCTCCTCTCTTACTATCTCTCCCTTGTCTCTGCAATTCGTATTTGTCGAAATAGATCTCGACATTTCGGACAAGGCAGAGACAGACGTGATTTGACGAAGGGGAGATTGGCATGCAGAAAGGGGGACATACACCTGGCTCCAGCGTAGGACTCTTCCGATTCATTCGGTTTCTTGCTTCTCTCCGTTGCTTTTGGTTTAGCAGAGCGGGCTTCTAGCATTTCGCGTTTCGCTTTCTCCGTCGCTTCGATATTACGTAGTCGGTTTCTGTCGTCAGCATCTGCAAGGTGGCATCCCAGCAGGAAGTGGATAGCCGGTGAGGCTGGAGCCTAGTAGGGAAGAGCTTGGGGTGCAAGTGACAAAAGGCAACAGGAAGGGGCAAGGGAAATTAAGAAGGGAAAGCGAGAAAAGGCTAGACTCACTCCATCCCCAAATCGACCTCCGGAATACTAGTCAACATCCCCAAACTATTCGTCACACTCCCTTCCTCCGTCTCTTTCTTAGCTACATCCAATTTATATTTCTCTACTATCTTGAACAATTCTTCCTGTGGGTCGTAGGGTTTATCTATTTGTTCTCCTTCTCGGATCGTATTTCCTTTACGTTTTTGTAATTCTTCTTCTATGTATGCTAGCCTTTTATTAGCTCGAGCGCTAGCGAGAGGTGATGAGGGAAGAGCAGCTGATCAGACGCAAGGGGCACAGAAGCAGTTTCTTTAACGTACATGTGTTTATCCACGTCCAATGCGTTTGTCTGTTGAGTAAAATTATTACTCCTAACCATCCTCTTTACTCTCTCCTGATCATCTTCATCCCTGTCATCAGCCTCCATTCTGTCTGTTAAAAAAAGACATACAAAACCTCCTCCTTCCCTTTGCCCTTCTGTAACCCATTCCCAAATAATCCAAATCTCTGTTCTTCCACTCTCTCTTTCTTACTCTCTCCCCGATTGAGTTTTTCGAGATTGATCCCTTGTTGAATATTCGATTTACGTATTTTCCTTAATAAGATTAGGTCGTCTATTGACTGACTAAACCGCGCGGATCAGCTTGCTTTCATTGGATTCAAGGGGGAGCCTTACCCATCTTCTTCTTCTTCATGTGTACCTGATCCAGATGCTATTGGTTCTGCATCGGCTTGTTCGTCTGCCTTGCGGACTGATGCTGGTCTTGTACGTTTCTTG